>JABAOF010023507.1_pt4 | contig 27553 bp, 24 predicted proteins | sample 7062171 | NCBI WGS metagenome assembly JABAOF01 (sample SAMN14538628, study PRJNA623070) | marine sediment metagenome | biome: marine biome [ENVO:00000428]; feature: marine pelagic biome [ENVO:01000023]; material: deep marine sediment [ENVO:00002113] | place: India: Gulf of Khambhat ...
AAATTGTAATGACCGTTCTTCATTCGGGGGCGAAATTCGGAGGCGATGGATATAAAGTGGCCGGCGGTCTTCATGGTGTCGGGGTTTCCGCCGTTAATGCGCTGTCCGAATGGTGTGAAGTTGAAGTCAAGCGAAAAGGGAAGATTCACTTCCAACGCTACGAACGTGGTGCACCTACTGGTCCAGTGAAGGCCATCGGAGATGCTCCGAAATCGCAGACAGGAAACAAAACTACGTTCATGTACGACAAGGGTATATTCAAGGGTGATTTCACATATCGGTTTGAAACTTTGGTTCAGCGTTTTCGTGAGATGGCCTTCGTCACGAGAGGGGTGACCATCAACTTTCTTGACGAGCGAAGCGATCGTGAGATGAGCTTTTATTTTGAAGGAGGGATCACTTCCTTCGTCCGGTATCTGAACCGCAACCGTGGTGTGCTCCACCCGATGTGCTATGTCGATCGGGAGGTTGATGGAACTGGGATCGAAGTCGCATTGCAATACACCGATACCTTTGCTGAGTCGGTGTACTCGTTCGTCAATACGATCAATACCACCGACGGTGGAACTCACCTGACCGGTCTTCGAGCTGCGATCACCCGAACCATCAACGATTACGCCAGGAAGAATGGCCTATTAAAAGATGCGGATCCCAACTTCACCGGTGACGACACGCGCGAGGGTTTGACGGCGATTGTGAGTATCAAACACCGAGATCCCCAATTCGAGAGTCAGACGAAAGTTAAATTAATGAACGCCGAGGTACAGACTCAAGTACAACAAGTTTTAGGTGAGGCCTTTGGGGAGTTCTTGGAAGAAGATCCACGAGCGGCCAAGGCGATCGCTCAGAAATGCCTCACCTCAGCCAGAGCACGGGACGCGGCCCGTAAGGCGCGCGATTTGGTCATCCGTAAGAGCGCTTTGGAAAGTCTGACACTGCCGGGTAAATTGGCTGACTGCTCGGAACGGGATCCGAATAAGTGTGAGCTCTACATCGTCGAGGGTGATTCCGCTGGCGGTTCGGCAAAACAAGGACGCGATCGACATTTTCAGGCCATCCTCCCTCTTCGAGGAAAGATCCTCAACACAGAAAGAGCCCGTTTGGATAAGATCCTTTCGAACAACGAGGTCAAGGCATTGATCTCCGCGTTAGGTACTAGCGTAGGTGAGACCTTTGACATCACCGGGTTAAGATACGGTCGAGTGATCATCATGACCGATGCCGATGTAGACGGCGCCCACATTCGCACTTTATTGTTGACTTTTTTCTTCCGCTACATGTCGGATCTGATCGAAGAAGGGCACCTTTTCATTGCCCAGCCCCCTCTATATCGGGTAAGTCACGGCAAGAAAGTGAGCTATGCCTATACCGAGAGCGATCTCGAGCGGATTTTGAAAGGGCTCAGATCGGGGGCAAAAAGAGCCAACTTGCAACGGTATAAAGGTTTGGGCGAGATGAATCCTCAGCAGTTGTGGGAAACGACAATGGATCCGTCGAATCGAACGCTACTTCAAGTTACGATCGAGGACGCGGCTGCAGCTGATCGAACTTTCAACATGCTTATGGGTTCAGCGGTCCCTCCACGTCGCCGCTTCATTCAGACGCATGCTCGGGAGGTAAGAAACCTGGACATCTGAAAGCACGAGCCACGAATCAGAAGCCGAAAGTTTCAAACTTTTTAGTCACAGGTCTCAAGAGTAGGTTGTATGCAATAGAGGAAGGTTTTAGCCTGATTACCTGCGCACCCTAGAGGGTGCGACTACATAGGATATCACCTCTCAACGTGGACGCGTGTAATTCAGGATCATCATAGAGGCGCATGGCCATGCGCCCCTATGATGTTATGCATTCTCGCCGTGCAAGGGAGTATCACCCATCTCAGATCATTTGTCTATTGCCAATGGCTTCAGGTAACGTATCTGCCCGCCATGCGGGTTGGAGTCAGAAGTAGAGCGATCCCATGACAAGTTGGGGTGTCATTACAGTGAAGGATATCGTCGTATGCGCAGTCTTGATTATCTAAATGGACGGCAGGTTAATTCACCAACCGCCAGCTAACATGTCATTCATCGACTGGCGGTTGATTAATGCGTTGTCTTGAAGTCATTCTTGTCTACCCGAGGAAATGGGTCATGCAGACAAGAGCCGTTGAGTTATCCCATAGGTGAATGACCACGTCCATCTGGTTGGTAGTAGGGGTTGGTCCCGCCTGCGTGATCGGTCGTATCGAGGACCTGTTTTATCTCCGGGATAGCTTCTCGGATCTTGACTTCAACGCCCTGTTTTAAGGTCAGGTCACATCCACCAAACCACATCCCTGACAGCCACCGCCAAAGGTTATGTACGCCACACCGTCCTTTACATCCAGCAGGGTGACGAACCCCCTATGCATTGCAATACTGGGGTTTATTTGAGAGTCGAGCACATCTTGCACTGCTTGAGCAAGAGGGTCATCCCAAAGTGGGTTTGGGTTGTCAATCATAAACCCTTGTTTAAAGTTGTCCTCAAGATAATCCACGGTGGCACCTTCTAGTTTGGGTGCGCTCTCGGGATCAATAAAAACCTGAAGGTCTCCGATATCCTCGACGACGTCCTCCAAGCCCTTCTCTGTTATGGGGACAAAAGCCATGGAGTAACGAAATCCCACAGGACCGCGTCCGGCGATCGCCAGGCGCAAAGCCATGCCCTTCGCGTCTTTGGCCTCCATGGTCATAAGGATTTTCTCCTTGGCCGCATCCGTGATTGTTATCATTCGCATCTCCTACACACGATCTTATCTCATCATGCATCATTATAATTGACAAATAGGAGCCAATAAGGTGATCTCCTTCGTTTCTAAGGGATGAAAACGTCAGGTCTGTTCCTTCAGCAGAATCGTCAGATGTGGTTTGAGTACAGTTCGCCGATAATGCTCAATAAAGCATAGTGCAGTGAGAAGGGACTTCACGTCCCTCAAATGATGTCTTGTTCAGCATACAATTCATCTATCAGGTTTTGTAAAATTTCTGACGCCTCCTTCAGTCTTGGTCTCATGACGTCTTTCAACCGCGCCAATTCACTACTCCCTTGTTCAGTGATGCCGTAGAAACGACGTGTGCGACGGTCTTTATCTTCCCATTCGCCCTTGACAATCCTCTGCTCCTCCATAAAACTGAGCATGGGATAAATCACACCCGGATTGCTGACCCAACGGCCATTTGTCAGGTCCTGAAGCGCCTTCATGATGTCGTTTCCGTAACGGGGTTGTTCTTTTAATAAGTGGAGCACGAGAAGAGGTAGCAAGCCACCACCTTTTGCCAACATCAAACCGACGAAAGGATTGAAAGTTCCGGGATCCGAAGATGCCCATCCTTTGAATCTCCGTCCGCTGAAGAACCAGTGATCCTCCGGCTCCATGCCGAAGAACTCACGGAAGTGACTCCGCCACATCTCCTTCAATTTATGGGGAGGATGACGACGGCCACGGCGCCGTTGGTGCCAACCATGCCAGAAGGTGGTCTCATCCTTTGATTCTTTTCGATGGGAGCACATATTCGCTTCCTTTAACAATATGGATCGTATCTGTTGACAGAAGCCGCCATCATGAGGGATAGGAGTACTTATTTGGGATGGGATCTTCTCGCACACTAGGTAACTACTATCCTACACGATCCGCCTCCTTCACCTGTTACAGTCAATATTATTGAATTCAATATGCCAGCGGGTCATTTTCCATTATTTCCATCGGCTTGTCAAGTTTTATGGTTGGAGGATACAGATCGTGTCGTTGAAGATATGTCTGGATTTCACTGGGTGTTGTTTATCTGTGCGGTTTTTGCTACGCTCTCTCTTCGACAACCTTTTGGCGAGTTCTATTCGGAGGGCACAGGACAAGTCCTTCGACAATCTTCCGATAAGCTTCCTCTCTACGATTTCAGGGCAGGCAGGACAGGGCTCAAGACAAGCGGCACTCGGCTCAGGCCCAGTCAGAAGCCCTGCTTCTGGATTCAAACGGCCGCGTGATCGTCTCATGGGCCGTATGATCTCGGTAGGATTTCGCGAGGACCGCGACAATTTACGTGTTTGATATCGACAACTTTAGCGACGCCAATTGAGAAATTCGGTGAGAATGTTCAAATTCTGCCTGAGATCTGTGGAGGAGTGGGTGCTGAGTTCGATATCGATCGCTGCGATACCGTTCAAAGAAGCCCAGTCGATCAATTGACCTGTGTATTGACAACCTGTTTCAACGGGCGGGTAAGGGTATTCACTCACAGCAGCGATGGTTTCAGCAAGACTGAGAGAAGCAGGATCAGGAGGCTGACCCCCAGGAAAGATGCCCAAAGCTGCGCTGTGGTAGTTGATCAGAGCATCCACATGTTGACTGAGCAGAAATTGCATCAGAGCCTGGGTTTCAGGTTCTGAGGCGGGCGAGGGACCTGCTGTGTTGGGCAGAAGATTCCAACAGCCCTGCCGAGGCCATTCCGCTTGCCAATACGCAGGCCAATTTCTGTTCAGGTCGACCTCATTCTCGTTCGTGCGCCCATAGATCCCGTGAGCACGAAGATCACCGTCTGGATTCAGGGAACGAAGGATAAATAGTGTCACATCTTGCGGGATGAGATCCGGTCGTCCAGGAAGGATGGTGATCAGTTGATCTGCCAAAACGATGGTATTCCATTCATAACCGCCGTGTATTCCCGCAACGATCATCCGTTTGATAGGCCCTGAACCGAATTGGNNGAGTATCCGATGACAATCGGACCCAGACTGAACGGGATCTGGGTTTCTGTTGAAGTGGGACCTGGATTAGTTGTTGGGATAACAGTGGATGTCGCACTCGGAGGAGATGGTGATGTGGGGGGAGTCGCGACGATGGATTGTGAAACCCCACCTGATGCCTCCAGTTGTTTTTCCTCTGGCGAAGTATGAGGGATGGAGCACGATGCGATGGCGATCGTTAGTAAGGATAATAACCTCAATCTTGAGGGTAGGTGTCTAGGATACCTAACGCTCTTTATCCGTCTTAGCCATGAAGTATTGCAAGTGGTCCTAGTCTTGGACCACAGTGACCTCATCGCTCGCCTCCCGATCTTTCCTATTGCTCATACACATGGTCTGATCAGCATACTATAGCATGGCTGACTCAGCTGAAAAATAGTCAACCGTGAAAAGAGAACTGGTATATGTGTAGGTGCGGGCGTAGCCAACACCCTTCCATTTACCCACACTACTGCTCGCGATCAGTTTTAAATGCACCCATGGCTGGGAGGTTTATAGATGTGCGATTTTGGTCTCCAGCTCTGAGTTTTGTACGCTTTGTTGCCCGCGATCGGTAACCGATTGATGCTTCCATTTACATGCAAAGGCGGTCTTCAGCGTGAACCCAATCGAGGAATTGTCCACTTAGACGATCCAATACAGAATGAAAAATTATTCATCTGTGGTCTTCCCTTTGATACCTCGTCGAATGGCATATAGGATGGGACGATTGGCAAGGTTTCCCTAGCGAGATGAAGCTTCCCAATAAGGGATCTGAATCTTAGAGATATAATCCTGCATAACAGACCATGACTACCATACGGTAGTCAAATCGAATGCCTTTTGCTAAAATTGACCCGGTATGGCGCTATCCTTATGTTCTTCGATTGAGTTCTAAATGCCCCTCCAATCTGGCTCTTATCTCAAGAATCGCTACCGTATTGAGAGCGTCCTTGGACAGGGTGGTATGGGCGCTGTCTATGAAGCGTTCGATGTTAACCTTGGCGTGAAGGTAGCGGTTAAGGAGAACCTCTTCACTACTGAGGAGTATGCACGGCAATTCCGTCGTGAAGCCACGATCCTCGCGAGTCTCCGACATCCCAATTTGCCGCGCGTGACGGATCATTTCGTCATCGAAGGAGAAGGTCAATACTTGGTGATGGATTTCATCGAAGGGATGGATCTTCGCGAGAGGCTTGAAAAAGGAGGTCCCATTCCAGAGGAGGAGGCGCTGCCTTGGTTCCTTGCCATCTCCGATGCGCTCGCGTATTTACACAGCCGTAAGCCTCCTATCCTCCATCGAGACATCAAACCAGGGAACATAAAAGTCATGTCCGGTGGTCGAGCGATGCTCGTCGACTTCGGATTGGCAAAGGTGGCCGAAGATGGTGGAACGACGAGTACGGGGGCGAAAGCGATGACCCCTGGCTTTTCTCCACCCGAGCAATACGGCACCGGTCGTACGGAACGTCGGACAGATGTTTATTCATTAGGGGCGACGATGTACGCTGCCCTGACCGCTGCCATCCCGGAAGATTCTATCCAACGTGCGATGGGGCGTGAGAAGCTGACCCCGATTCGTAAACGCGTTCCTGAAGTATCTTCGGGTGTAGCGAGAGTGATCGAGAAGGCGCTTGCTGTACACCCAGAAGATCGCTATCAATCCGTGAGGGAGATGGCAAACGCTTTGAGATCGGTTGCTGGGGCTGCCCAACCCACCGTCGTTAGAAGTTATCCTTACCTCGAGAGCACCAAGGTAACCCCGGTTCAAGGATTAGAGAAGGACCTGGTTGATCGGAGATTGAAAAAGAGTAGTCGTTTGCGCCGTTTGCCCTCAATCATTCTCATCCTCCTCACGATCGTACTGATCGGGATCGGGGCGCGATTCGCGGTACCGGATCTGATCCCTCGATTGGCTGGTTTATTTTCCCCCAAGGCCACTGAATCCTTCCCGGTGGGTGGATTAGAAACCAACACACCGGAGGTATCTCCATCCCCTTCAAGTGAATTTGTCCTCTTCCCTGAATCCCCAAGCCCGGAGGCCAGTGAGGCGCCGACAAAAGCTCCACCAGCGAACCAGACCGAAACAGTACCGCTTATCCCTCTTGATACCCCACAAGGCGGAGGTGTGGGTCAAATCGCGTACGTCTCCGAGAAAAGTGGTGTCCCACAAATCTACCTCCTCAACGTGGACGGCACAGGGGTGACACAGTTAACGTACACCAACGATGGCGCTTGCCAACCGGCTTGGTCACCCAATGGGATGAACTTGGTGTATACCTCCCCCTGTCAAAGCAATGTCGAGGAATATCCAGGGTCCGGTTTGTGGCTCATATCCTTCGATGAGAATGACGACTTTTCTGATCCGGAGCCAGTACCAACAGGACCAGGAGCGGGTGGGGATTACGATCCGGCTTGGGCTCCTGATGGAGAGCACATCGCCTTTACCTCGCGGCGAGACGGTATACCGCAAATTTATGTCGTGAATGTTGTAGATGGCTCAGGTTTGATTAACTTGAACAATGACAAGGCATTCAACCGTCAGCCGGAGTGGTCTCCGGACGGGACGAGGTTGATTTTCACCTCCAGCCGTGGCGGGATTCGTAAGATTTGGATCATGCCTGCAACTGGTGGCGAGGAGGCACAATTTGCTTTCGGTGAACGGGGAGAGGACACCTATGCAGATTGGTCCGGGGATGGCGAGTTGATCATATTTCAACGCAGATTGGGCTCATTTCCGTACTTGATTACAGTGCAATTCAAACAAGAACGTTATGAGTCTAGACTTTGCCAAAGCGGAAAGGTTTCCGGTTATCCGATGGCGGAGCCCGATTGGTCTCCAGATGGATGGTGGATCATCTTTGAGACTTGGCCAGACGGTAAGAACCACAATATTGGCATTGTCACCAACGACTGTACTGAATTTACCGAATTAACTCTTGATGCCGCACAAGACTATGATCCCGCTTGGCGCCCCCTCCCTTAACCGATTGTGGATTCTTGGTGTAATCCTCTTTTCAGTCTTTACATCTTACAAGCGATCAGGAAGAGTGTCAGGTGGGGAGTGGAACTCTGTACTTGATGCCCTTTGTCGCATGTTGCATAATCGATGTGTCTGAAGATCCATTATTGCTGCATAAAAAATTCAATCGAGTACGTATGATCAAACCGGCGATCTACGGAGAATGAACGGGAGCGAATCATGACAGCAAGGTTGATTGACGGAAAAACAATCGCGGCGGAAATTCGGCAAGAGGTTGGGGAAGGAGTTGAGGAGTTGATCGCCGCTGGAGGACCGCGCCCCGGCTTGGCAACGGTCCTGGTAGGTGAAAATCCTGCCTCACAGACATATGTCCGAATGAAGCGTAAAGCCTGCGATGAATTGGGCATCGAATCCTTTGGACATGAGCTCTCGGCTGAGGCCTCACAGGAGGAGGTTGAGGCGCTGGTGAGAGAGCTCAACGCGGATCCGAAGGTCCATGGGATTCTGGTTCAATTACCCCTCCCTGCAGGTCTGGATGAGGAATCGATTCTAAGGGCGATCGATATAGAGAAAGACGTGGATGGATTCCACCCTGTGAACATCGGTCGCCTAGCACAAAAAGGACGAGAACCACTGTTCGTCCCCTGTACCCCTGCGGGGTGCATCACACTGCTCAAGAAAGCCGGGGCAGAATTGGAGGGCGCAAGCGCGGTTGTGGCTGGTCGCTCGAACATCGTTGGTATGCCGGCTGCACTCTTACTCGTAAAAGAAAATGCCACAGTGACCATTTGCCATTCACGCACGCGTGACCTAGCGGCTGTATGCCGGGAGGCTGAAATCCTGATTGCAGCCATCGGACGTCCACAAATGATCCGCGGTGATTGGATCAAACCTGGTGCGTATGTAATTGATGTTGGGATCAATCGAGTAGATGATCCAGAGGCAAAACGAGGTTACCATTTGGTAGGCGATGTGGCCTTTGATGAGGCGAAGGAGATCGCTGAGGCGATCACACCTGTGCCGGGCGGGGTTGGACCGATGACCATCGCTGGCTTGATGCAAAACACCTTGCGTTCTGCACGTCGCTCGATGACCTAATTTGCCATAAGCGTTTCCAATCGTCGCACCGCTCGATCTCCGAGCGGTGCGACGCGTTAAATTTGGTGGATTGACCCACCATTTCAATCGACGATTTCTAGCTTGCAGCTTGAAGCTTGTGGTTTGAAACTAGGGCTTGGAACTTGCGATTTGATGCTTGAACCTTACTTCAATTGACGCTCATTCCTTGCGATGTTAGACTTCCCACATCGGGCGAAGGGAGGATAGGTGACCTCGCTCCTCTTAAGACATGCCACCGTGCTGGTGACGATGGACGATGAACGAAGGGAGATCCATGACGGTGCCCTCTTCGCTCGAGATGGTTGGATTGAGCAAGTTGGAACCACCGCTGCGCTCCCAAATGAAGCAGACCACGTCCTTGATTTATCTGGCCATCTTGTGCTTCCTGGGTTGGTCAACACCCACCATCATTTCTATCAAACACTCACCCGCGCTCTTCCAGCGGCACAAGATGCTGACCTTTTCCAGTGGCTAAAGACACATTACCCAATATGGGCGGGCCTGTTGCCGGAGGACGTCCGCATCTCCACTAAACTCGCCCTGGCGGAATTAGCGCTTTCCGGTTGTACGACCGCTTCCGACCATCTCTACATCTTTCCAAACGGTTGTCGTCTTGATGATGAGATCGAAGCTGCGAGCGAATTGGGATTACGCTTGCATGCCTCGCGTGGATCAATGAGCCTTGGAGAAAGTCAAGGCGGGTTACCTCCCGATAGCGTGGTAGAGGACGAGGAGGACATTTTAGAGGAAACTCGAAGGGTGATCGAAACTTATCACGACCCACAGCCAGGGGCAATGACCCGGATCGTCGTCGCTCCGTGCTCACCTTTCTCGGTTACCCCAGACCTGATGCGTCAGGCAGCAGCACTGGCACGCTCCTATGATGTTCCTTTGCATACACACTTAGCAGAAACGCTCGATGAAGAGCGATTTTGCCTTGAGCAATTCGGTCATCGACCTTTAGCATATGCTGAGGAACTTGATTGGGCAGGGGAGGATGTTTGGTTTGCGCACGCAGTGCATATTAATCCAAAGGAAGTGGGCAGGATGGCAACCAATGGAATCGGTGTTGCCCACTGTCCCTCTTCCAATATGCGACTGGCATCCGGGATCGCTCCGATTCGACGCTATCTTGCTGCGGGTGTGAAGGTCGGATTGGGAGTGGATGGATCGGCCAGCAATGACGGATCACATCTGCTGGCTGAGGCCCGACAAGCGATGCTGATCTCTAGAGTCGGAGCTGTTACTGCACCGGAAATTAACGGTCAGAGTGAGCTGCTAACAGCTCGTCAAGCCCTTGAGATGGCAACACGCGGAGGTGCAGCGGTCCTGGGCAGGGAGGACATCGGTTCGCTAGAGCCTAATAAATGCGCTGATTTCATTGCAATCAACCTCAACCGAGTGGAATTCGCCGGCGGATTACACGACCCGGTAGCATCCATTGTTTTCTGTGCATCCGTACCGGTTGATTTCAACTACGTTCACGGCAATCCAGTCGTGGTTGAGGGTCGATTAGTTACAAGTGACTTGGAAAATCTTATCGAGACGCACAATCAGTCAGCTGATCGTCTCGTTCATTCTGGTTAAGGACAACAACTTTTCTCTCATAATGGGAGGATTTGAATGGGTACCGTATCTTGGAGTGAGATAACTCGTGGCTTAGTGGATGTTGCTATGGGTCGAAATCCTGCCACTTTGGTCATTAAAGGGGGAAGCTGGGTTTGTGTTCAGTCGGGTGAAATCATCGAGGCTACCGATCTCGCGATCACAGGCGAGCGTATCGCCTATGTCGGTCCCGACGCTGGTCATACCATCGGTCCTGAGACGAAGATCATCGAGGCTCAGGGCAGACATTTAGTCCCAGGTTTGCTGGATGGGCATACGCATGTCGAGTCGGGAATGTTGACAGTGACCGAATTCGTGCGCGCAGTTCTGCCTCATGGAACGACGGGGATGTTTATCGACCCCCATGAAATTGCGAATGTGTTTGGATTGAAGGGTGTGCGGATGATGGTTGATGAAGCCGCAATCCAACCCATTCATGTGTGGGTCCAAATGCCATCTTGTGTACCCTCTGCACCCGGGTTGGAGACTCCCGGAGCTGAGGTTGGTCCAGCGGAGGTGGCTGAGGCCATGAACTGGCCGGGCATCATCGGTCTTGGTGAGATGATGAACTTCCCTGGTGTCTATCTCAGTGACGTGAAGATGCATGAGGAAATGGCGAAAACCCGAGCCGCGAGGAAGGTGATTGGAGGCCATTATGCCTCCCCTGATCTTGGCTTGCCCTTCCATGGGTATGTGGCCGGCGGACCGGAAGACGACCACGAAGGCACAAGATTGGAGGACGCCGTCGCTCGAATCCGTCAGGGGATGAAAGCCATGCTCCGATTGGGTTCAGGTTGGCTTGACGTCGCCGCCCAAATCAAGGCTGTGACCGAATTGGGTCTGGATCCGAGACATTTCATCCTCGTAACCGACGACAGTCATTCCGGCACCTTGATCCAAGAAGGACACATGGATCGGGTCGTACGTCACACCATCGGACAGGGTGTGAGCCCGTTGACAGCGATTCAGATGGCCACACTCAACACCGCGGAGCATTTTGGGGTTGCACGTGATGTAGGACAGATCGCTCCCGGTCGTTTTGCCGACATCCTTCTTGTGAGTGATTTACCGAACTTAATAATCGACGCGGTGATCGCTCGGGGAGAGTTGGCAGTGGAGAACGGTGAGCTATTGATCGACCTGCCAGAATTCGAGTATCCACCAGAGATTAAATCGTCCGTTAACGTCGGTCGCACGTTGTCCAGAGATGATTTTAACCTTCCATCATCTCGTGAGGGTGAGGTGGTGGTGAATGTCATCGGTGTGGTTGAGAATCAAGCACCCACAAAACACATAAAGCTCAAGCTTCAATCTGTGGATGGTCAAATAGCGGTGGACATGGAGCGCGATCTTGCCAAGGTCGCTCTCGTCGAGCGTCATCGTAGCAAAGGGGAGGTCAGTGTCGCTCTGGTCCAGGGATTTGGATTTGATGTCCCATGCGCCATAGCATCGACCGTTGCTCATGATTCCCACCACATGATCGTTGTAGGTACAGATGAATTAGATATGGCGTTAGCTGCCAACGAATTGGCCCGAATTGGTGGAGGGCAAATCGTCGTTCGTCAAGGTGAGATTCTCGCCCTCGTGGAGTTGCCCATTGCTGGATTGATGTCCGATGAACGTGCAGAGATCGTAGCTGAGAAAGCCGAAAAGGTTCTAGAAGGCTTTCGCCAATGTGGCTGTACGCTAAACAATGCCAACATGCAACTAAGTCTCTTAGCTTTGGTGGTCATCCCTGATCTTCGCATTTCCGACAAAGGGCTGGTGGATGTTAACCGGTTTGAGATCATCCCGCTCATTGAGGGCTAGATCTGAATTCCGGATCTATTCCGTGATCAAGTAACGAAAAGTTGTTCCTAATCAATACTTTAGTTGGAACAACGAGGAGGTTGAGCAATGCGTAGTTTCGCGGGACGCGATATCCTTTCTTTGAAAGGGTTTGAGCGTGAAGAGTATTTCCGAGTTTTTGAGGTCTGTGATAAGTTAGCGCCCATTGCACGCGATCGCTTGAAGTCGGATTTATTGGCCAACAAGATCTTGGTTACTGCCTTTTATCAACCGAGCACTCGAACCCGATTGGCGCATGAGGCTGCGATGCTTCGATTGGGCGGACAGGTAACGGGCTTTTCCGATGTCAAGATGACCCGAGCTGGCGATTTCTACCAGGAGTCGATTAAAGACACGGTTCACATGTTGGAATATTATGGCGACGTGATCGTCATGCGTCATTTTCAGCAAGGTGCACCAGCTGAAGCTGCTCACTGGGCAAGTGTACCCGTTATCAACGCTGGGGATNNAATGGGTCGCTTGGATGGATTACATTTCCTGCTTGTGGGTGACATGCGTATGCGCACCATGCATTCGATGAGCTATGCAATGTCGCAATTTGACATTGAAGCGACCTACATCGCTCCACCGGAGATGTCACTAACCGACGAGTTCAAGGTGGAGATCGATGAGCTCAATTTACGTTATCGTGAGGTGGAACACATCGATGAAGCCATCGCAGATGCCGATGTGATCTATATGGAACCAGTGGTTCAACCAGACTATACTAAGAGTCGAGACGAGCGGGAAGGCGACGTAGGGCTCACGCCGTCTAACTATCAAGTCACCAAGAAACTGATGCGCAAAGCCAAACCGGATTCGATCATCCTTCATTCACTACCTCGGATGGATGAGTTATTAGAGGAGGTTGACTACACACGCCATGCTCGATATTGGGTTGAAGCCTTCAATGGCGTTGTGATGCGTATGGGTCTTCTGTCATTGGTTCTGGGAGCGATGGAATAGACAAGGGGTTAGGGATCAGGAATTAGGGATCGGGGATCAGGAATTAATGATCAGGATACCGCTTGTGTCTCCCGTTCCCTGTCCCTTTCCACCAATTCTCAACCATAAGATTTAGGAGAGAGGCTCCAAATGCAAACCGATCTTCGAGGTAGAGACCTCATTAGCGATCTTGATTTCAGTAAAGAAGAAGTCGAGACTGTGATCGACGTGGCTTTTGATTTGAAGCGTAAGCGCGCTTTGGGCGAGCCACATCCATACTTGCGTGATAAGGTGCTGGCGATGTTGTTCTTCTTTTCCAGCACCCGCACACGTGGCTCCTTCGAAGCAGGGATGGCTCAACTCGGTGGGCATGCCGCCTTCATTGAATCGAGGACCACACAGATATCACATGGGGATACAGAAAAGGAAATGGGAGACATCTTCGGTCGCTATTTCGATGGGATCGCAATCCGGCATGTTGATTGGGGAATTGGTAATCGGTATCTCAATCTTGTTGCAGAGGCTTCGCGGGTACCCGTCCTCAACATGCAATGTGACTTCTATCATCCCTTTCAGATATTGGCCGATTTGATGACCATCATGGAGAAGAAGGGTGATGATTTGCGGGGAAAGCGGATGGCGGTCTCTTGGGCTTACGCGGCCTCCTATTTAAAGCCCATTTCGGTGCCACAATCACTCATTCTACAGATGCCGCGCTTTGGCTTGGATCTCGTGTTGGCGCATCCACCGGAGTTCAATCTCATGCCTGATATTATGGATCAGGCGCGAGAGCAAGCGCGGAAGCACAGTACAGGCTTCGAGGTGGTGGATGATATGGATCTGGCATTCAAGGACGCTGATATCCTTTACGCAAAGTCGTGGGGCCCATTATTAACAACCACCGATCCTGAAGAGGGCAAGCGTATCCAGGATCAATTTCAGGATTGGATCACGGATGAGCGAAAGGTAGCTCTTGCCAAAGAAGATGCAATCTATATGCATCCTCTTCCAGCCGATCGCAACATTGAGGTCACCGATGGCGTGATCGATGGACCGCAGAGTGTCGTCTTCGACGAAGCGGAGAATCGTTTGCATGTACAGAAAGCGGTGATGGCGCTGACGATGCGCTGAGATGTATCATCGTGTGAGCTGTCACTCTTGAATAGTGGTGGCCGGTCGGAAGTGGTGCATAATTAGATTGTGAGGCATTTGGCAAAGTACGATATCGAGAATATGATTCAGAAAAGATCTGCAAGGTGTTGCCAGACATGTCGATTCATAACCTCGGAGGCATCGAACGTTCGCAGGCTTATGAGGCGAGAGCAAAGCTAATTCCTTTAGAGACTTGTTTTGAAAATGTCGAGAGGAGGTGATTTAGCAGCCAACTTGAGCGATTAAGGTCACACCCACCTTAAGGATTCTGGTTGAATGATCATGAGGAGGAGTTTGAGATGTCAAATAAAAGGATATGGCATGTCGTTGCCCTATCGATGATCTTAGTATTGCTCATCGCAGCCTGCGGACCTACAGAAGCAGAGAAAGTGGTCGAGACCGTTATTGTCACCGAAGCGGTCGAGGTTGAGAAGGAGGTGGCGCCAACGATGAAGGCCTGCTTCATCTATGTTGGGCCGATTGGTGATTTTGGATGGACTCACGCGCACAATGAGGGCAGGCTATACGTCGAAGAACAATTCGATTGGTTGGAGACGGCTTATGCTGAGTCCGTTGTCGAGGCCGATGTCGATCGCTTTCTCGACCGATTTGTCGTGGAAGAGGAGTGCGATGTGGTCTTCACCACCAGTTTCGGGTTCATGGACGGCACGCTGGTCGCAGCACAGAAATATCCGGACACGTTGTTTTTCCACTGCTCCGGTTTTATGCGTGCCCCGAACTTGGGAAATTACATGGCCGATTTCTATCAGCTCTACTATCTCAATGGTCTGATGGCAGGCGCATTGAGCAAAACAGGAAAGATCGGCTACGTGGGAGCCCACCCGATCCCCGAGGTTGTCCGTCACATCAATGCTTTCACGCTCGGGGTTCGAGAGGTCAATCCTGAAGCTACGGTGGATGTCCGCTGGTTGTTCTCATGGTACGATCCAGCCGCCGCACGAGAGGCCGCTGAGGCGCTCATTGCAGCTGGTGTCGACACATTAGCCTTCACGGAGGACTCGCCCGCGGTCGTAGAGGTCGGTCAGGAGTACACCGAGGCCGGACAACCTGTTTACACTTTCAGTCATTACAGTCCTATGGGGGATTTCGGACCAGATTCGGCTGTGAGCGGCCAACTCGTCGATTGGGGGATCATCTATGAGGACATCCTGATGAAGGCGTATCTGGGGGTTTACGACAACACCAACCTCCAAGATGTAGACTACTGGTGGCTGATGCGTGAAAACGCTGTGCTTCTCGGTGCTCGCTTCGATGAGTCGATCAATCCACTATTCGAAGATGACCTCAAGGCTGTAGCCGTGACCGATCCGTTCCTTGGTCAGGTCAGTGTCTATGATCTGATTTTCACACGCATACAACAAATGACAGATCCAGCCATGTTGTTTGAACCGTTCAGTGGACCGATCTACGACCAGGACGGCACCCTTCGCATCGAAGCAGGTCAACGAGCAAGTATTGGTGAATTATTGAGCATCGATTGGTTTGTCGAGGGCAACATCGGCAGCATCCCTCGATAGAATGCTGGAAGTTGTAAAAACAGATTCCATTGAGTGACCTGGGGGTACCGCCCTGGTACCCCCAGATTGGTAGAAAGGGATAGACATTGAGCGAACAAGTCACTCCTGTGGTGTCGATGCGTTGTATCGAGAAGCACTTCCCCGGTGTTTTGGCCAATGATTGCGTAGATTTTGAAGCCCGTCCCGGTGAGATCCATGCCTTGCTGGGGGAGAATGGTGCTGGAAAAACGACCTTGATGAATATCCTCTATGGCATCTATCAGCCCGATGCGGGAGACATCTTGATTCGGGATAAGCCGGTCATTATACATTCGCCCCGGGAAGCCATCGAGCTTGGTATTGGCATGGTTCATCAACACTTCCTATTGGTGACCTCTCATTCAGTTGCGGAGAATATCGTCTTGGGGTTGCCGGGAAACCTCTTCTTTCCTGAACAGGCCGCAAAAGAGAAAATCGAGGAGTTTTCAGATCGCTATAATCTCACCGTGGATCCTGAGGCTCGTATATGGCAGCTCTCAGCCGGTGAACAACAGCGAGTTGAGATCATCAAAGCACTCTACCGAGGGGCAGAGATCTTGATCATGGATGAGCCAACCTCCATGCTCACACCTGGTGAGGTGGAGGATCTCTTCATTGTCTTGCGGCGTATGGCCCGTGAAGGCAATACCATCATCTTTATCAGTCATAAGTTGGATGAGGTGATGGCCGTAAGCGATCGGATTACCGTGCTTCGACAGGGGCGCGTTGAAGCCACGCTTGAGACAGCTCAGACGGACAAACGTGAGCTTGCACGATTGATGGTCGGGCGTGAAGTCCTCTTCCGGGTCGAAAAAAGAGCCGTCACGCTTGGGGAAGAAGTTCTCCGCATCGAGGGATTGCATGTGCTGAACGACAAGGGATTGCCAGCCATTTCGGGAGTTTCTCTAGGGATTGCGCGTGGGGAGATTGTCGGGATCGCTGGGGTAGCTGGCAACGGACAGCGTGAGTTGGTGGAGACACTGGCCGGGCTACGACCCGCAACAAAAGGTCATATCTTCGTTGGTGGTCACGAGATCACAAGCAGGTCACCTCGCGAAATCATCGAGAAAGACGTTTGTTATGTCCCGGGTGAACGGCTTATGGGTCTAGTGCCCGAGATGAGTGTGACCGAAAACTTAATCTTAAAGACATATCGAGATCGACGCTTTATTCGTGGTTTATTCCTCAATACCGAGGAAATTAATTCTCACGCTGATGATTTGATCACTCGTTATAGTGTAACTACACCTACTCGGAATACCCCCCTCAAATTGCTCTCCGGCGGGAATATCCAACGAGTGATGTTGGCACGTGAAACATCTGCCAAACCCGCACTTCTTATCGCCACTCATCCAACTAGTGGTCTTGATGTGGGCGCTATCGAATACATATGGCAATTGCTTCTAGCACAGCGTGAGCGAGGCACCGCCGTGTTGTTAATTTCTGAAGACCTGGAGGAAGCCCTTACCTTGAGCGACAGGATCGCAGTTATCTTCGAAGGCGAGTTGATGGGAATTGTCCCTTCTGATGATGCTGATTTGGAGGAAATTGGGTTGATGATGGCTGGTGCGCACCGTCTCCCGATACAGGAGGTGGGGGAATGAAGGGCTTTCCGACCCTTGAGGTAGAAAAACGACTCACTGTCCCCCGTTGGCTCCAATTCGTCGCCCCTTTCATCTCGCTGATCCTGGCTTTATTAGCCATTGGGATCATTTTTCAAGCCCAAGGCATCGACCCGCTATTCGCATACGGGGAAATCTTTAAAGGTGCGTTCGGCTCCTCATATGGGCTCTCTGAGACAGTGGTTAAATCCATCCCGTTGATGTTGACAGGCATCGGTCTCACTTTGGCGTTTCGTGCTCGTTTCTGGAATATCGGAGCGGAAGGCCAATTGCTGATGGGAGCCACATGCGCTACCGGCCTGGCTTTGGCATTCCCTGATTGGCCGAGATGGTTGATCATACCGGCGATGTTCACCATCGGTTTCGTCGGTGGTGCGCTGTGGGGGGTAATCCCGGCTCTGCTCAAAGCGCGTTGGCGTGTCGATGAGGTGATTACGAGTTTGATGCTGGTGTATATCGCCAGCAACTTGGTAAATCACCTCGTTTACGGTCCATGGAAGGGTCCCGAGGAGATGGGGTTCCCATATACATCGAAATTTTCAGAGGCGGCACAACTACCACGTTTATCCTGGACTCGGATTCATTACCCTACGCTCATCCTGGGCCTTGTAATCGCTGTGGTAATCTATCTCTTTCTCACTCGCACGAAATGGGGTTATGAAATCCGGGTCACCGGTGAGAATCCCTCCGCTGCAAGATATGCCGGGATGAGCTATCTAAAGACGCTTATCTTGGTCATGATTATAAGTGGTGGTTTAGCCGGGTTGGCAGGTGTGGGTGAGGTGGCAGGAATCCATTTCCGCTTACGCTATCCGGAGGGCATTTCACCAGGCTATGGTTTCACTGCCATTATCGTAGCCTGGCTCGCACGCCTCAATCCTATAGGTGCTGTGTTGACCTCATTGCTTTTAGGAGGTCTACTTGTGGGAGGTGATGCGATACAGATTTCGCTCGGATTGCCGGGGGCGACGATCTTTGTTTTCAATGGCATGATCCTATTATTTGTGCTTGGAGGGGATATACTCGCCCGTTACCGAATCAGGGCGAAGTGGCGGACTGAGGGGTAATCATGCAATTCATTCTATCTGCTTTGCGTGCCGCGATCCCTGCTGGCACACCGCTCTTGTTCGGAACACTTGGGGAGGTATATACGGAGCGTTCCGGTGTATTGAATCTGGGTGTTGAGGGTATGATGATCATGGGTTCAGTCACAGCTTTTGGAGTGGCACATACAACTGGAAACGTTTGGCTAGCAATTCTCATGGCAGCTTTGGCAGGTGGGTTACTGGCCTTATTACACGCTTTTGCCAGCATTACGCTGAAGGTGAACCAAGTCGTATCGGGTCTAGCCATCACGATGCTTGGCCTCGGAGTGAGTGGGATGATGGGCAAGCAGTACATCGGTCAGCCCTTAGTTGCCGGTTTTGCAACGGTGGACATCCCGTTAATAAGCGACATCCCGATCCTTGGCCCATTGCTCTTCCAATTTGATCCCCTTGTCTATATCGCAATTCTTCTCGTTCCAATATTATGGTTTGTCCTTTATCGCACTCGGTGGGGCCTTTCCTTACGCTCCGTGGGTGAAAGCCCAGCCACGGCAGATGCCTTGGGTGTCAACGTCGTAGCCGTGCGGTACATCGCGGTTTTCTTTGGGGGGTTGTTAGCCGGAGTTGGTGGAGCGTATCTCTCTGTAATCTATGCACCCTCTTGGATCGAAGGGATGACGGCAGGCGCAGGATGGATTGTGATCGCCCTAACGATCTTTGCCATGTGGGATCCATTGCGGGCTTTGTTAGGAGCATATTTGTTCGGTGGCGTTCGGGTCCTCCAGTACCGCCTCCAACCACTAGGGATCTCTCCAAACTTGCTGGCAATGTTGCCTTTTATCTTCACAATCCTTGTTTTGGTGGCCAGTGCTGGCGAGGCAATGAGGAGGAGAATAGGCGCCCCCGCAGCGTTAATGCAGCCTTATACGAGGGAAGAAAGGTAGAGGGAAGTCCTCCCAGATCTGAACGAATGTGGGGAAAAAGCGAAAGAACAATCTCGGATGTAGAACATCCCAACAACAAGTGAGCAACGACAAAATGGGCACATTCTTCGGTTATCGCTGTTCGATATGTGGCGTGGAGTATAGCCCGGATGCGGTTACCTACACGTGCCCAGATGATGGTGGCAATCTCGATATCTTGTTAGATTACAAGAAGATTCGAGAAGAGATCGACCTTTCGGATTTGATGACCTCAACGGACGGCTCGATCTGGCGTTACTTGCCGCTTCTCCCTGTAGATGATCCAGGTCATCTGGGCACCCCCTTACGCGCCGTTGGTTGGACACCGTTCTTTGCTCCCTATAGATTGGCGAAGGATATGGGCTTCTCCAATCTCTGGTTGAAGGACGACGGGCGAAACCCCACTGCGTCGTTCAAAGATCGTGCAAGTGCGATCGTGGTAGCAAGAGCACAGGCCATGGGAGTGGAGGTTGTGGTCACAGCCTCGACCGGTAACGCCGGCGCCGCACTGGCAGGAATGGCTGCGGCTGTCGGGATGCCGGCGGTGATCCTTGCCCCTCGAACCGCACCTCAAGCTAAGATAGCCCAGTTGTTGATTTTTGGTGCCCGCGTATTCCTGATCGATGGCAGTTACGATGAAGCCTTTGACCTCACCCTGGAAGCTGCAGAGGCTTTTGGGTGGTACTGTCGTAATACCGGTTATAACCCTTTCACAGCCGAAGGAAAAAAAACGGCAGCTTTTGAAATATGCGAGCAGTTGACCAATACAGTGAGATCGGTTCGCGAACCGCCTCTACACTGGGAGGTCCCTGATGCGGTATTCGTCTCCGTCGGGGATGGCAACATCATTTCGGGTTTGCACAAAGGGTTCAAGGATTTATACGAACTAGGATGGATCAGCCGCGTTCCCCGTTTGTATGGGGTTCAATCGCATGGATCCTCGGCGATCTACAATGCCTTCATAAACGACACAGAGGACATCATCCCCGTGCAGGCGCAGACTTTGGCTGATAGTATCTCGGTAGATCTGCCACGGGATGGATTGCGTGCCGTACGAGCAGCGACTGAGACAGGAGGAGCCTACCTCGCGGTCCAAGATGAGGATATCCTTGAGGCAGTGCGGGAATTGGCTCAAAAAGCAGCGGTCTTCGCAGAACCGGCGGGTGCCACCTCGTATGCGGGATTAGTAAAAGCACGATCCGAAGGTCAGGTTACCCCACTAGACCGTATCGTCGTTCTCAACACCGGCAACGGGTTGAAGGATGTGAAGGCCGCGATGAAGGCTGCTGGCGAGGCGATCGTCATTGAACCAAGATTAAAGGCTCTCGAACAGGCTTTGTTTTAGTCGATGCTCGATGTGAGAGGCGGAAAATGGATTCGAAAAGATCTGTGACTTTCTCGATCGCGGTCCCTGTTTATAATGAAATCGACTCTCTACCCGAGCTCTACCCTCGAGTTCGTGCTGTGATGGAAAGTTTGGGTGAGTCTTGGGAGTTGATTTTAATCGACGATGGTAGCACGGATGGTTCGACTGAGGTTATACGTGAGCTGTCCTTGAAAGACAATCGTGTTCGACCTGTCATCTTTGCTCGTAACTTTGGCCATCAGATCGCCATCACCGCTGGATTGGATCACTCCCGAGGTGAGGTGGTAATCATCATGGACGCTGATTTGCAGGACCCGCCCGAGGTGATCACCGATCTGGTGGCAAAGTGGCGAGAAGGATATGAGGTCGTCTACGCAGTGCGTGAAGAGAGGGAAGGAGAATCCTGGTTTAAAGAGATCACGGCCGCGTTTTTCTACCGGTTGATTAACCGCATAACAGATGTAAATATTCCTCTCGACACAGGTGATTTTCGATTACTAGATCGCAAGGTGGTGGACACCTTAAATACCATGCGGGAGCGTCATCGGTTCCCACGCGGTATGGCGGCTTGGGTGGGATTCCGACAAATTGGCGTACCTTATAAACGTGCGGCACGCTTTGCAGGGGAAACCAAGTATCCATTTAGCAAGATGTTACGCCTGGCGCTGACCGCCATTACAGGATTCTCGTATTTCCCACTCCAACTTGCGACATACTTTGGATTTGTTTGCGCTGGTATCAGTGCACTCGCTATACCGGTCGTGATCGTGCTAAGACTGGCAGGAAACCAGGCTTTCTTTGGCCAAGCGACCACTTTGATCGCAGTGCTATTCTTGGGTGGGGTTCAATTGATTTCACTCGGGATCCTGGGCGAGTATGTGGGTCGGTTATATGATGAGGTTAAGGGAAGACCACTGTATATTGTGCGTGAAACGCCTGCAACAAACGAATTCGATTCAGAGGACCAGGAAAGGAGCCCATAGGTTAGATGATTGATCTTTCGGTTTACGAAGAGCGATTAGAACGAACGATTGAGCGGGCGCGCGAGCGAGATATCATCATCCCCACTTGGGCACAGATGAAAGATCCGTCGTTAATACCAGATAGGATCAAGGAAGAGTTGCGGGGTATTGGGCTTTGGGATTTGGTTTCCCGCAATCTTTTCCGCATCACATGGAAGAACGAGCCCGTTTCCACAGGAGGTTCTTTTGGTGGGGTGAATTACATCGAATTCCCAAAGAATCTGACAGGTGTAGAAGCCCGAATTATTGCCCTCATCGGAAAATGGTTTCCCACTGGATCTCACAAAGTTGGGGCGACCTTTGGATGCCTCGTCCCTCGCTTAGTTACCGGTCAGTTCGATCCGACGACCGATAAAGCGGTATGGCCATCGACCGGGAATTATTGCCGCGGAGGAGCGTATGACGCATCTTTGTTGGCCTGTGAATCGATCGCCATCCTTCCGGAAGGTATGAGTCGTGAGCGTTTTGAATGGCTTTCAAAGGTCGCTGGGGAGGTGATCGCCACTCCGGGAAGCGAGTCCAACGTCAAGGAGATCTTCGATAAAACATGGGAGTTAAGACGAACGCGGGGTGACATCGTTGTCTTCAATCAATTTGATGAGTTCGGTAACTATCTCTGGCACTATGAGATAACGGGACACGCGATGGAAGAAGTGCTGGAAGCTGAGCTAGGTCCTCATGACACATATCGAGGGTTGGTGTTAACCACTGGTTCCGCAGGCACGATTGGTTGTGGTGATTATTTGAAACAGATCTTTCCAACCAGTAAGATCGCGGCCGGCGAAGCTCTTCAATGCCCGACGCTCATTGAGAACGGCTTCGGAGCACACCGCATTGAGGGGATTGGTGACAAGCATGTACCTTGGATCCACAATGTCAAGAACACCGACATGGTGATGGCGCTTGATGACAACGTGATCGTGAATCTGGCTCGGTTATTCAACGAACCAACTGGGAAAACATACCTCATTCATCAGGGTGTCCCGGAAGCCTTTGTTGAACAATTAGACTTACTTGGTTTTTCGAGTATTGCCAACCTTTCGATGGCGATCAAGTTTGCCAAGTATTATGAATTAGGTCCGCACGACGTCATCCTGACCGTATTCACCGACTCAATGGAACTCTATCAAAGCAGGTTGCAGGAGATGCACGAGGAACACGGTGAGTACACTGAGTATGAAGCCGCAGCCGATCACGCCCGCTACCTGCTAGGCTTGACGACCGATCATCTGCTTGATTTACGTTATACGGATCGACGCCGTATCCACAACCTTAAATATTTCACTTGGGTTGAACAACAGGGCAAAACCTACGAAGAGATCATGGATCAGTGGTATCTTCCGGAGTATTGGACGAACATCCAACGCATGGTTCCCGAGATCGATGATTTGATCAAGACATTCAACGAAAAGGTAGGTTTAATTTCATAAAATTTGTGTATCTCTGCAATACACAAATCGTGAAGGCGTCCCCGAAATTTCTGTGATCGGGATGTATTTGGGGACCTCCTTGGACATGTGCTGTGCTACAATGAGCTTGATCTCTGCGAACACGCCTCGTCCTATGATGTAAATGCGGTCATGGAAAGGGGGAGAGATGACCGAAATCCTTCCAGAAGATCTTGTACTAGTAGCTATTATGACAGAGCCGCGCGATTTCGAGATCGCTCGCGTGTTGGGTTGGTATCGGATTCCGGTAGCATCGGCTCCCAAGACACTGCTGGTGGATTGGATCGCGTTCTATCTGACTAGCGCTTTTGGGGACGAGAAATGGTCTATCCGCTACTTGGCGCGCGTCAAGGGGCATGAACTCGTAAGACGCCGTGAAATGCTTCGCGATGAACGAGATCACCTCCGTGCGGATGAGCCGTATTTTAAAATCCAGTTGGGACCGCTTGTGCGATTGACGAAGCCGATACCTTCTCAGCGATGGCGACGGTTTACTTTCCTCTATACCACCGGTGAACGTCTCGTTAGCGCACACGAGATTAAGGATTTACGAGTACCATCATCCCGGGCGCGCGATCTTCTGTTGCGGGAAAGGGGCGCGAAAGCCTAGGGAATTATGCCCTCCGAATGGTTGCTTCTCCCCACAAGATGCAGTTTCCTGCTTGTTTCATTATCTCTGTGCATTGACAAAAATCTTCCCTCGTAGGGTCGGGAGGGTGTACGTGGGGGCTGCGGGCTTCGCTTCCCCCGCACACATAGACCGGTTCTCTTCTGGCGGTTGATCGTTCTTCAGTGGAGTCATTATCTAATCACGACTATAATTGTCAGATGTCTGTAGCCTCTAAGTGTCATGATCAGGAGTAAGGATCTTTGACCTACACACTTATCCACTCAGGAACTTTGATTGGTACAGGTGGCACAATTAAGGCAGACCTTTTAATCGAGGGGGAGAAGATCGTCGCCACCGGCCAAGATATGGATGTGCCTGATGCTGAGATTATCGACGCTTCGGGAAAGCTCGTGATGCCCGGCGGGATCGACCCTCATACACATTTTGACCTACCGATGTTCGACACCGTCAGTTCGGATGATCATTATACTGGCCTGAAGGCAGCCGCATTTGGAGGCACCACGACCGTTATTGATTTCGTTCCCCAGGACTATCCCACACTCCAAGAATCCATCGATACTTGGCACGAGAAGGCAGATCTTAAAGTGGCTGTCGATTTCAGCTTCCACATGAACATCACTCATCTGGACGAGAATATCACTACAGAGATCCCGCGTTTGATTGACGAAGGGATCTCATCGGTAAAGGTGTTCACGGCATATAATGATCGTCTGAGGTTACAGGATGGCGAGATCTTAAAGGTCATGCGGCTGTGTTCCAACCACGGCATCCTGATCATGATGCACGCTGAAAATGGTGATGTCATCGAGGTCCTTACTGCCGATGCCTTAGCTGCGGGTCATACCGAGCCCATTTGGCATGCCCATACCCGGCCGGCTTGGGGGGCAGTGGAATCCGTTTTGCGCGGGATCGCGCTGGCGGAACAAGCAAAAGCTTCACTTTACATCGCACATGTCAACACCGTTGGAGGCTTGGACCAGATTCGCTACGGACGGGCTCGGGGGTTACCTGTGATGGGGGAGACTTGTCCGCAGTATCTCTTCTTCACTGAAGAATATCTAGAAAGGCCGGACGCAGCGAAGTGGATCTGCTCACCACCTCTTAGAAAAGAAGAGGACAACGAGGCGTTGTGGCATGGGTTGGCTGATGGTGGGCTACAAACCATAGGCACGGATCACTGCCCATTTTTTTTCGATGGTACGCGCGCCATTGAGTATGAAGGGGATTGGATTGCGATTCCGGGGAAGGAATTAGGGATCGATGACTTCACGAAAATCCCTAATGGCTTGCCCGGTGTTGGTGATAGATTGCCGATCATGTGGACATATGGGGTTGGCAAAGGACGACTTACCCCGAATCAATTCGTCGCGTTAACGAGCACGAACCCGGCCAAGATCTTTGGACTTTACCCCCAAAAAGGTGCGCTGCTCCCTGGATCTGATGCCGATATCGTGATCTGGGACCCCAATCGACCGCTCAAGTATGGGTTAGCGCACGCTCATCACCGCACGGATTACAATCTTTTCGAAGGATGGGAGTTGGTTGGATATCCAGAGACCGTATTCCTTCGCGGTCAAATGATTGTTAATGATGAGGAGTGGTTTGGCAGAGCAGGGATGGGCCGATTTATCATAAGACAACCGACCGATGGGGTGATCTAGTGAAGATGGGAAGCTTTCTACAGGATCAGCACGGGAGGCGACCAGGGAGGAGGGATGTCTGAGCAAGTTTCGCGCTGGTTGGAATGGGCGCGCGAGATTCATGCGCTGGCAGAAACCAGTCTCCATTATGCTAAGAATGCGTTCGAGCGTTCGCGCGCCGAGCGGTTAAGTGAGATCGCAGCCGAAATTGTATCCACTCACAGTCAGATGTCGAAGGAGGAGGTTCAAGTTGCTTTCTCCGCCCAACCAGGGTACATAACACCTAAAGTGGACGTGCGGGGGGCGGTTTTTCGTGAGGAGAAGATCCTCTTGGTTCGCGAGATAATGGACGGTGGCTGGACCCTCCCAGGCGGTTGGGCTGATGTGGGCGATTCACCTCGCGTTGCCGTCGAGCGTGAGGTCTTGGAAGAAGCTGGATTGTCCGTTAAGGCAACCAGGCTCGTTGGCGTATACGATGCGAACCGCATTGAAACAGCACTTCCTTTGTACCATGCTTATAAACTCGTCTTTCTCTGTGAACCTCTTTCAGATGAACTCTCAACGAGTAGTGAGACCAGTGAGGTGGGCTTCTTTCCCTTTGATGACCTCCCGCAACCATTGTCAGCGCACCGAACCCTACCGCGTCATATCGTAGATGCACTAGCTTCGTACCGCGATCCATATCGCGCAACGGGTTTTGATTGATCTTGGAGCTTGAAATGTTGATTCATAACGCCCGTATCATCACTTGGGGAAAACCAAACCAAATCTTGAACGATCACGCGATATTTATGAAAGACGGTCTCATTATGGAGCTAGGTCCAACGCAGGAAATAGTCGCTGCACATCCGGACACTGAAAAGTTGGATGCTCAAGACCAGTACCTCATGCCAGGGAACATCTGTGCACATACGCACTTCTATGGAGCGTTTGCACGCGGGATGGCGATACCGGGTCGACCACCGAAAGATTTTCCTGACATCTTAAATAAACTCTGGTGGCCGCTAGACAAATCGTTAACCGAGGAAGATGTCCGTTACTCGGCGTTAGTTTGTCTAATCGATGCGATCAAACACGGCACCACAACCTTAATCGATCATCATGCATCTCCAAACGCGATCGAAGGCTCACTGGATCTCATCGCTGAGACGATAGATGAGGCAGGCGTAAGAGGTGTTCTGTGCTACGAGGTTACAGACCGTGATGGGATTGAAAAGGCGAAAAAAGGTATCCAGGAGAATGTGCGATTCATCGAGCGATGTCGCCAGACAAAGGTCGCCGATGGCCGTGTGGCGGCTACGTTTGGCTTGCATGCCAGCCTGACGGTATCTGATGAAACACTCGATGCATGTCGAGCGGCAGCTCCCGCTGATACGGGCTTCCACTTGCATGTGGCGGAACATCCCATAGACGAGTACGATAGCCTTGCGAAATCGGGGATGAGGGTTGTCGATCGTTTGCAGAAACACGGTATCCTAGGTGATCGTACAATTGTGGTACACGCGGTGCATGTTGATACCCGCGAGATCGAACTCTTGGCTGACAGTAGGACCTGGGTGACTCACCAACCTCGATCCAACATGAATAACGCGGTCGGTATCTCAGATGTAGAATCAATGATGCGGGCTGGTGTTCGAGTTTGTTTAGGGAACGACGGTTTTTCGAATGCTATGTGGGAGGAATGGAAAACGGCTTATTTAGTTCACAAGGTTTGGCATCGCGATCCTAGAAGAATGGCAGGTGAGAAGATCGTCGAAATGGCCATTGATAATAATGCAGCTTTAGCTGGTTTATTCTTCCCCGAAGCCCCGATCGGTGTGATCAAACCGGGGGCGAATGCTGACCTCATCTTGGTAGATTACAACCCAACCACACTCTTAACGGGAGGT
>JABAOF010025193.1_pt3 | contig 27528 bp, 31 predicted proteins | sample 7062171 | NCBI WGS metagenome assembly JABAOF01 (sample SAMN14538628, study PRJNA623070) | marine sediment metagenome | biome: marine biome [ENVO:00000428]; feature: marine pelagic biome [ENVO:01000023]; material: deep marine sediment [ENVO:00002113] | place: India: Gulf of Khambhat ...
ATAAGATCGGGCCCAAGAATTCCTTCTTTGAATCCCGGAAAGTTCTCTACTTCCGTTGTTAGCATTAGTTGTCCACCCCACTGGGCTCCGGCAACCACAAGAGTCTTCAAGTTGGCCCTGCTGTTATAAATAGCAGATGTTAAGCCTGCTGGACCAGAACCAATAATTATCACATCATACATATTATCACCCCCAACTTGATCGAGAAAAAGGAAAAAAGCCCAATACACCACCACGGTCTGCCAGTTCATCAATCCTAAGGTAAATTTTTTGAGTACAACTCTGTGTCAGGATGGAAAGCGTACCAAGCAAACCAAAAGTCTCTTTCTTTAACAATCTCTTCTCCCGTGTCTAAATTATTTATTTTTACAATGCCTGCATCGTCCCTTTCTATTTTTATCCTTACTCCATTAACTGTATCTTCTATCGTCTTCAATTCTTTTAAGTCATCTTCTCTATATGCTTTGTAGACGCCGTTTACCTCTATACCGAATATGACTGTTTTGGGATGTATTCTATCATCTCTGCCCTCGACTGGAAACAGCAAAAAGCTATCTTCATAGTAGTTCCCATATGGGTCTCTGCCATAAGGTCTGGAAAATCCTGTTTCTTGGCTCAAAACTTCAGAGTCTGGATGCGCAATCTTCCATTCTCTCCAAGTGACGGTGTCTATTGATACGGGAGTTAGTTTGGTTCCTGTTAGTTCGCCAACAATCGCTAGACCATCGATCTGGGTCCAATATGAGTCTGTTTTTCTGTCATACATAACTAAGTTCGAATTATACAGTTTTCCAGACGTCCCAAACTCAACTTCCTCTTCATTTATCATTCTCTCATAGGCAATGCCGGATCCGCATAACGGACAATATGTTATCAAAATTGGGTCTTCTGCAATTTCATCATTAACAATCTCGTGCCAAACCATTATCTGTAAGGGATAAACCCTTTTTACGCCTTTATAGATAATTGCTAGGACTAATTCATTGTCTTTTATCCATTCATCAGCTTCTTCCACTGTAACATATTTTGGATTATCTATCGATGGGATCCCATCTTTAGGGGGGCCTCCTGAAACAATTTTATCCGGATCAACAATATATTTTGTCTCAGTCTGCTTAGTTTCTTGAATTTCACTCCCTCCAAGGCATCCTGTAATTGCAATTAAACCGATGACCAAAAACATTGTTATTTTTAAATTCATTTACCTCCCAACCACGTTTGATGAATAAGTGCAAGGAGAATTCTAGCACTAATATATACGTTTTACGGTTATACATCTTGAAAAAATTGCTCCAAGCAAGAGATTAACCAATATTTCGCCTGATACAGCTAGCTAGATTTTTTTCATTAACTATCCAAATATTCTGAAAACAATTACTAGATAATACAATGAAATTACAAGCATTATTATTCCGGCCAGTAGATTAATCACTCTCTTATATCTTGTTAAATAATCAATTATAGTCCTACTTTTTGTAGCAGAAATAAGTGAGAAGAATAATAGTGGAAAGCTTATCCCAATGCCAAAAAATATGAACTTCAAAATATTTGTAATGAAATTCACACTAAGGCTTGTCACTGTAAAAAGAGCAGCGATAAATAAAGGATTACAGGGCACGACAATAGCACCAAAAAAGAAACCGAATATAAATGCACCGTATAAAGGATTTTTAGCAACCGGGGCATGTACTTTTGGAAGAAACCTTCCCACATCGATATCAAATATCAATAAAATGCTAATTATTAACAATACAGTAAAGGCTAAGGGAGAGACTACCCCTATGACTTTTGTTAAAGATATTTGTAAAAACGTTGTGAATATTAATCCCAGCAACATCATGAACAAAATGACCCCAGAAGATATAATTAGGCCAAAAAGGATAAGCAGTTTCTTGTTTGATTCATTTGAGGACAGCATATTAGAAAGATAAACTAAAAAACCAGGATACAAAGGTAAAACGCAAACTGCTGTTAGGGGAGTAAGTAATCCTAGAAAGAATGATNNGATTTTAATGTATCCGCAGATTTAACTCCTCTTCCCAAGAATCTTGTGGACTGATCTTCACAAATGAGTACAACAGGAGCACCGGGGGCATTGACAAATGCTATGCCAAATTCATCTATTAAAGCCTTAGTCAATTCGATTGGGGAGACAGCAAAATACCAATCAAAACCGTTGTTGTTTATGTGTTCTCTGACTTTAGCTTCGTCTTCATTAGGGTCTGTGTCCAATGATATGTGGATTATTGCATCGCCTTCAATTTCTTTAAGCTTATTTATTTCTTTTTGCTGTTTCAAACATGTTGGACACCACACAGCAAAACTTTCCAATAAAATAGGCTTGTCTTTAAAATCACTAATCTTAAATTTTTTACCGGTTGCAACGTCAGTAAGTTCTACATCTTTCCAGTCAGCCGGGAATTCTTTTTCTCCTGTCTCTTCAACTGCAGGTTTTTCGGTTTGTTGAGACTGCCCAAGACATCCTATAAAAAAAAGGAGTATAAAGATTAAGATTATAAGGAAAAGATTTTTTCTAGCAGTTTTATTTTTCATAATAATCCCCCGTCCGATTTATAGGATCCTCTTCTAATTTTTGAATATTAAAGAACAAAGTTAATTAGTATTTATACTATTGGCTTGTCCGTTATCAGCAGTAGGCACACCTTGAGTCTTGGTTGTAAGAATACGTAGAAAATTTCAAGAACGTCTTAATATTCATACGCTACACACAAGATAAATACTTCTTCAAACAAAAATATATATGGAGATTTCTTATGGAGGATCTTACAGAGGTTACCCTTCGATCAGCCTTTGACATGTCTGAAGTATTAGAAGCGGACGCATTACTGATATTCGTAGAAAGTGAAAGGCTGATAAACCTCATTGATGAGATGAACAGGGATAAGAAGATAATCATTACCACATCAAAGGACAATGTGTTTAATTACTATGATAAAAAAGGTTATAAAACTATAAAATTATCATTGGCTAAGATGGGTTCTCTGGCTAAACTAGAGAAGGTATTAGCCATCGCCAATTCGTTCGGCTACCTCAATGAAGGTGATACCGTAGTGTCAGTTTTCAATGAGTCGGAAGATATGGATACCATTCAGGTTAGAAAGGTAAGAAGCAGCGAAATGACCGAGTTTTATGGATTCTTAACAAAAGTAAAGGGAATAGAACACGGAGTTATCGATTCTATACTTGAAATCGCCATGGAACTGGGCAGAGAAGGAAGAGATGGGCAGAGAGTTGGTGCCTTATTCGTACTGGGAGACGCAAAGGATGTATTGGAGAAATCAACTCAACTCTCCTACAATCCCTTCGAGCATCATCCTCTCACAATATATGACAAACAGATAAAAGAGATGCTGAAAGAATACTCTCGTCTCGATGGAGCGTTCGTCGTATCCGGAAGAGGAGAGATACTCTCGGCTCATAGGCTTCTTGAGATATCTAAAGATGAATTAGAAGTTCCGAAAGGACTGGGAGCTAGACATACCGCTGCAGCATCGATAACAAAACTTACAGATGCGGTAGCAATCGTAGTATCTAAAAGCAGTGGATTAGTAAGAATTTTTAAAGAAGGGAAGATAATATTTGAGATTGATCCACAGAAATCTTAGTCACTCTCTATCTTTCTCTGCTCTGAAATTTTTTTGGCAATTTCTTTGAGCGTTTGATTTTTGGACATATTCTTGTCAATAACTACCCTTCCGCTCTTCTCCCACCAAGACTTGGGGTAGCTCTTCTCTTCCTCTACAACAGGTTCCAATCCCAGTTTAATGCATGCGTTTTTGATCTCCGAAATCTTGGGATTCGGAACCGCGAAATTTTTAGGTAAACGTCTGCCTTCTTTTCTTGTTTTATTAGAATCCAAGTAAACAGGCCAGACGATTATTCTTCCCATTGTTTTTACCAAGTGATCGTAAATTTCATAAACGTTTCTGTCCAGTAAGTTCTCATGAATGGCCTAACCGTTTTGATTGTAGGTGTGGTACTCATAATATTAGCAATCGTAGTATTCAAGATACTGATTGAAATCCTGAGCATGGTTAAGACGCTTATCTTGAACACGATAGTTGGTCTTATTGCATTGTTCGCTCTAAATTTTATCGGGTTTAATATCCCAATTAAGATTTGGTCAATAGCAGTAACAGCGATATTCGGTCTGGTTGGAGTAGGAGTGCTGTTAGTACTCAGTTTCTTTAACGTAATTTGACGGAATATTATGTTGAAGAAAAAAGATACTTTTTGCGGATAAGAGAGGTTGCCGAATTTTATTTGGGAAAATCTTTGATTTCCCGATTATACGCTAATTGTGCAGTGCGTTGGCGCACCGAGTGAGCTTTAGCGAGTTATTCGGATTCCCATGAACCTATTAGAAGTTCTTCAGCCTCTATATCAATCATTTTCTCTTTTGGAACTAGGATTCCTTCACAGTGGTCTTCGTCTAGTTTTAAAATTATTTTCTCATATTCTAGATCACTGCCGGTTTGGATCACGCTCTCCAGAAGGCCAAGACGAACGCACATTACTGGGATGCCCCTACTCTCCAAATCTAGGCAGAGGGGCCTGTAGAAACAACTATGATGGGTTATTTTGATTTCATCGTCATTTCCAGAAATTTTATCTTCTTCATGCATGTATCCTTCATTGAGACAGTCTTCAAAATACTTCTTCGTCACATCAAAAGGTTTTCCTTTGGAGATATCAATGTCTGATTTTCTCTTTAAGTATGCACGCCAGTATTCTCCAGAAGCGAGCAATATTTCTCGGTTAACCTTTGGATAAGCAGCCATAGTCTTTCCGACGCCATATGCCCAAGCTAGAGATGTTCGTTTAAAAAGATCGATAACATCAGCCTTTTTCGGCATTTTTCATCCCCCCGTTATTTGATCGACGATGGTATTTAAATTTCTTGATTTTTTAACTTTGATGAAAAATTTTCTATTCTAGGATCTTCTTTCCTCTAACAGTAAAATTTAAATAGTGAAAATAGTATTCAGCTTAATGGAAAAGACCAGATTTTCAAAAGGTTCTTATCCGAAAGGTTTAAAAAAGTTTAATCCTTATAAAACGTAATTTAAGGAGATATTATGAAAAAAANNCTGAGCGATGGAGAATTGTTACCGAGCGAATTGTCAAGAAGGGCATTTATATTAGACCATTGGGCTATAGCAATTACTGATCACGTGGATTTTTCGAATATAGAATACGTAATCGAGAACACATCAAAAGGCACGGATGGACTATCTGAATACGTTGAGATTGAAATTATAGCAGGTGTAGAGATCACGCATGTACCTCCTAAAACCATTCCTAAACTTGTAAAAAAGGCACGAGAACTGGGTGCTAAGTTAGTAGTGGCTCATGGTGAGACTATTGCTGAACCCGTTGAAAAGAATACTAACAAAATGGCATTGGGATCTGATATTGATATACTCGCCCACCCTGGTTTAATTACATACGAGGAGATGGAGTTGGCGAAAGATAATGGTATATTCTTGGAGTTAACCTCTCGAAGGGGACATTCAATCACAAACGGGCACATAGCAAAATTAGCCAGCGAGTTGGGAGTTGAGCTTTTGGTAAATACTGACGCCCATTCGCCGGACGATCTTATAAACTATGATACTGCGATGCAAGTTGCCATGGGATCTGGACTGAACGAAAAAGAAGCCTACAGAGTGGTGGTTGAAAATCCCAAGACACTTTTGAAAAAAATCTTATAATTATAACATGTACCGAAATTTCGAAATTCTAATTGGTAATCATTCCTAAGGAACCTAGAATGATTATTTTTGATATAGATTTAATCATTTTTTCTTTACTGAATAAGTCTCTCCTGGTGCGAGTATTACTACCTCGACTTCGGGTACCAACGATTTCACACAACGTGAGAAATGTTCTGGATCCTGTTTTATTAGTGGAAAGGTGTTGTAATGCATTGGTATTACCACTTTTGGTCTTATTAATTCCGAAGCCATTGCCGCCTCTCTAGGACCCATGGTGAATCTGTCTCCTATCGGCAATAAAGCCACATCAGGTTCATATATCTCACCTATCAACTGCATGTCTGAGAAAAGAGATGTATCGCCGGCATGATATATCTTTAAACCATCAACATTTATCACAAAACCGCAGGGATGCCCNNCCAGATAAATTAGCATCGACTATATCGGCGGAGTGTTTTGCCTCCGTCATGGTTATTTCCACATCATCAATACAAATAGTCCCCCCAATATTCATGGGTTCTATCTTTTCGATCCCTTTCTGAATTGCGAAAACTGTTATCTCATAAATGCCAACCAATGTCGAGTTGTGCGTTTTAACAATCTCTATGGAATCGCCTAAATGATCTCCATGTCCGTGGGTAATACAAACAATGTCTGCCCTACCTATTTCATCTAAACTCACCCTAGCCAAAGGATTTCCCGTTAGAAAAGGATCTATGATGATTGTTGTTTTGTCAGATATCCTAAAACCTGCGTGTCCCAGCCACTGTATATTGACCATGGTGCCACCCCAAAATTTTGAATGTTAATATGTAGCATGCTTGGTCTACTTATAATCTTCCTAATGTAATATACAATTATATTTGCTAAAGTGTTTTATTTAAAGTTACAAGCAATTCTTTGGTTTTTTTAAGTTCTTCTCCATANNTCTAACCATTTCTTCTATCGTCAAGGCTTCAAGAGGTTCTTCTTTTGGCTTAACTCTTGGCGCACCGAACATCTTGCTCAGGGAGTCGGATAGGCTCTCTTCCATTACAACCCTCATACCAAAAGAAAGGATTACTCTTTTCAGTTCTGGAAGCTCTCCTTTTTCGGCTCTTATGTATAAGGGTTCTGCATAAACGATGGAGTTTTCGATGGGTATAGCAAGTAAGTTGCCTCTTATCACTCTAGAGCCCCTCTGACTCCATAGGGATATCTGTTGAGATATCTCAGGATCTTGATCAATCCTCGCTTCTATCTGGAGGGGACCGTAGATTAACTCACCCTTAGGAAACCTGAATAAAACCAGTTCTCCGTATGCTTGTTGATCGCATCTAGCACCCATCCATGCGATCATATTGTCCTTTTTAAGAGGAGTATAAGGTATCATGAGCAAGAATTCTTCTCTTTCTTCCCCCGGAAGTTTCATGATTATGTAGTAAGGCGTCATTATCTGTTCTCTTTCTTCGTATACCTCTTTAGGTACATCCCACATGTCTTCTTTGTTGTAAAACACCTGAGAGCCCTTCATGTGATATGAACTGTACATTTCTACCTGTATTAAGAAGAGGTCTTCAGGATACCTTATATGTCTCTTAAGGTCTTCTGGCATATCATCGAAGGGTTTGAAGNNTAAGAGGATCTTCCGTATCGATTATATAGTAGGTCACATTACCGTTGTAGGCATCTACGACGACCTTTACTGAGTTCCTTATGTAATTGATTTTTCCGTAAGGCTCTGAATAGGGGTATTTATTTGTAACCGTGTATGCATCTACGATCCAGTAAATTTTTCCTTCTGAGATTACAACGTATGGGTCACGATCATAGTCTAAGTAGGGAGCAATTCTTGAAGTCCTCTCATTGATATCTCTGTAAAACATGATCTTGCTTTCTGGAGTGATGTACTCACTGATGAACAGTTCAAAATCACCGAATCTAAAAGTCATTGCCAGTTTTCTAAGGAAAGAACCAAATTCAACTCCTCCGTTTCCTTCATAATTAGTGTATACGTTTTCGTCTCCTTTAGGATAATCAAACTCTCTAATATCGCCTTTAACGATAACATAATAATCAGTCTCTTCTCCGTAGTATATCTGAGGTCTGATAATCTCGATATCTTTTGTTGTTGAAACAGGAGGAATGTCCTTTATTATTAACTCTGGGAGTCCTTCTTCAGTTGCTATATTGACAGGACTCATAACAACTCCGTAACCATGTGTAAATACCGAATGCTGGTTTACCCATGTTTTAGCCCTGGCTGCTAATTTCTCAGGTAGAAGTTCTCTCGCAGAGAGAACTACTTGCCTGTAATTGCCTTCTATTTCGTATCTGTCTATGTCGATATCATGAAATTCATAGTAAAGCCTGATTTCTTGTATCTGGCTATAGGTTGCTTTTAACGGTCTGTGATCCCATAACCTTATATTATCTATTGTGGCTTTGTTTCTCTCAATATCCACTAACGTAAGATTTGCTGTGGCAGGAAAAGGTTTTTCCTGTACCTTATCTAAACCATAGGCTAAGTTAGTATACTTTATGTTGTATTCAATGTACGGCGCTTCTAATGCGAGTTCATTCGGCTGTACTTTAAATTTCTGGAATGCGCCGGGGAATAGAACAAGCCCGAAAATAAAAATGATGATAAAGAGCACTATTCCAATTAAGGGGAGATTTATGTGTTGAAATTTAGGATATAAAAAGAAACACAATGCAGCGAAAATGCATGCTGCAACCATTAAAACTAGAACGGAGAGGATAACATGTGTGTCGGTATAACCAGCGCCGAAAACAACTCCACGAGTAGAATAAAGAAGTTCATAACGATTTAAATAGAATCTCAATGCTAAGATTAAAAAAATGAGCCCTCCTAAGAGATAATGATGACTCATTAAAGTTAAACCGGGCGGTCTAAAGTCAGAAAAATATTCAAACGGAACTCTTTGGGTGTATAAAGGGACTACAATAACAATCACGAGGGCGGAGATTGCGCTAAAGAATAGGAGGTTCCACAAAAACCAGTAGAAAGGTAGAGTAAACACATAGAAACCGGTGTCTTGATAAAAAAGTGGATCATTGATCCCGAAGGGAACTTGGTTGAGGTAAAGGAGGATAGTTTTCCAACCTGAGGCAGCGACAATTCCGACGAGTAAACTAAAAACACCTATTGCAGCATAAATTAATCGGTTACTCTTTTCGTGAACCATTTCAGGAATTTCATATTTTCTCATAAATCTTACCATAAAATAAAAATTTATTGAGGTGAAAGCAAAGAAAAAAGCAGCGACGATAGTTCCTATAACTATCTTTGTTGAAATAATAGTCCAATAAACAGAAGAATAGTTCAGCGCATCAAACCATAACCATTCGGGGTAAATCTTAACAAAAGAGATTATACTTATTATTAGTAGAATAACGATAACGTACTGCAAGAGGTTGAGTATTCTCATTCTAATCATTTAGACCTTTCGACTCATATATGAATTATTTGTATCAATTATTTTCGTTGAAAGTCGTAAATATTTTCGACAAATTATTATACAACATTCACGTTACAATAAATGAGGGCGCCTCATCTCAAACCTCCCCACCTGGCGCCCTCTCACATGCTATAAGATTTATTTTATATATTCAAAAAAATTTGAAGTAATGACAAATCTTATAAAATCACGCTGTCACATTTAAGTTAGATTTTTATGTACGAGGAGAAACCCGAGGAGAGACTTGTAATATTACCATTGACCGATGCCAATGCAAAGAAGATCTCTCAGACCCTCGCTAACGTTACGTCTAGAAAGGTATTAGAATTATTGTGCGAAGAGGCATTGTCCTCAAAAGAGATCTCCGAGAAACTCGAGATCGCACTACCTACCTTGCATTACAACATAGAAAAACTGTTGGAAAGCGGTTTGATAAAGGTTAGAGATATAAGGTACAGCAAAAAAGGCAGAGAAATAAAGGTTTACGAACCCACGAATAAATTCATTGTTATCACACCCGTAGAAGAAGAAAAAACGAGAATTCTTCTTAAACAAGCTCTCTTTGCGGTTTACTTTTTACTGGCAGCAACTTTTTCAGGCTTTATATTTCAGAAACTTTATTATCACTTCCTCTATGGAGCATTTGTACAAGAACCCACTTTTGGGGTAGCAGAGAGAGTTGCAAAAGAAGCAGTGCCATTAATGGAAGAAAAAGCTATGATAGCAGAGCCTATTGAGCCTAATTTATTTATATGGTTTGTTTTCGGCGCCGTATTTGCTCTATTATTGGTGGTCATCTGGAGAAAACTGTCAAAATAATTGATCAATTTACTCTACGTATATAACCTTACCAAAACCACAGATCCTGAGTTGACCATAGGGGAGTTCAGGTCTCGTTAGAAATATTGGCTCATTTATCTCCGTTACAACAGGTTTTTCCGCTTGCAATTCAAGCTCTGCTTCTTTACCAGGCTTAATCTCCTTATCTAATTTTACGATAACGGGAATGAATTGAAGCCCTGCAGAGAGATGAAGTCTCTGACCATCTTCTATATCTTCTTTGTAGAAATCAAAGACCTTTAAATTGCAATTTATTCCTTGAGACTTCTTCAATGATTCCGGCTCACAGAAGACTGTTCCTCTTGGAATTTCCCAGGGGGTTATGTCCTTAAACCCTATTCCGACTCTATCTCCTGCCTTTGTTTCATCCAATTCAGATCCGTATGATTGGATCGACCTAATAAATACATCTTTACCTAACGGTAAAGCCTGAACGGTATCATGGACGCTTACTTTGCCACGTTTTATTGTTCCAGTGGCAACTGTATTTGTCTTTACTTCAAAAGCATGGTCGACTGGCATTTTAAAGGGACCATCTTTTCTTTCGGGCGTTTCTATCTTCAATAATTCGTTTTTTATGTCATCGAATCCTGTATCTATTACGGTGGATGTTTCTATCATGGGAAATTTCTCTAAGGAAGTGCCTTTAATCAAATCTTCGATCCCTTTTTCTAATTTTTTAAGGGTGGAGGAGTCGCAGAGATCTACCTTAGTTAGGGCTATGACACCACGATCAATATTTAGAGAATCTAAGACCAATATATGCTCTCCCGTCATTGCTGTCAAACCATCCACCGCGGATACAACAAGAATCCCTGCATCAATTATGCTAGCTACTTGAAGGGCTGGCTGAACCTTTTCAGGATCTCCTGGAACATCTACGAGTTCAACGATCCTTTCACCCAGTCTAAAACTATAAAATGCTATATCTGTTGCTGTGCCTTCTCTTTCAGATATTTTTTTTGCGATTGTTGTCTTTCCGTGATTGTAACTACCAAAAATTCCAACGTGGAGTATGGACATAAGTTAAACTCGACCTCTGAACTGATAAATCTTATGAGTTGACTTAATCGTAATATTTTAATAATTCTTTTAACAGTTCCGTGTCTATATCTATTCTATTTGGAATATTTTTTTCTTTTAAGCTTTCTCTTTCGTTAAAAGATGTTTCTAGATTGTNNCCAATTTCTTCTAAGCCAATTACGTCATAGGAAAAGCCTGTTACAGCGTTTAATATTCGCGCGTGCATATCTCCTATGAAGTGTCCGTACGCCCTTTCTGCGAAAGAACATATAATTATGGAGTCCCTAATCGCGCCTGTATATTGAGATCTTTTTACCGCGGAGACAATTTCTTCGGGAGAAACTTCTTTTACCAACCCAACGTATTCTACTGTGGGTCTGAAATCATGATGACTCGATCCTCTTACAGATGTAAGGTATCCCAGTGCCACGCTTAAAAGAGTCGGAGAGTGACCAGGTAACTCTAGACCTCCGACATGCATCGCATAATCTACGCATTTTTTCTTTTCTGAGAAAATCTTGGAACCTTCTGCAAGAAGATTGCCGATGCCTTCTCTTAACGCAATTTTTGAGACCAACTCTTCTAGAGGTTCGTCTCTTCCAGATAATTCATAGTAACAGGCTATGGTAACGCCGCAAGATATTGTATCGATTCCGTATATATTGCACAAATGATTGGCATTTAAGATTGATTTTTTGGATATATTATTCAACAAAGAACCAAAGGCGTATATTGTTTCATATTCTGGACCGTCACAAATTATATTATCAATTTTTACTGTTTTTCCACACGCAATAGGACACATTGGACAGGATCTAACTCTTATTTTTAATTTGTTGAATTCCTCTCCAGAGATTTCCTCGAAACCTTCGAGGCTTAATTCCTTCCAGTTATTAGTTGGAAGTAAATTTCTCTCATTAAGATACTCTACCAGCATTGGAGTTCCGTATTTTTTTAATCCTTCCATACCTTTGCTTTTTTCCTTGAAATCTTCAATAATATTCGATATTTCATCTATATCGGCTACGTTCACTTCCTTATTACCTTTTACTACGATAGCTTTCAGGTTTTTAGAACCAAAAACCGATCCTAACCCTCCTCTTCCAAAAAATCTATTTTTTGATACGACGTTAGCGTATTTTACAAGGTTTTCTCCTGCTATACCGATACAGACGCTCTTAAAATCTCCGAAGTCTTTTTTAATCGCATCTTGAGTTTCATACGAATCCATACCCCAGTAATCTGTAGATAATATTTCTATATCATCGTCTTCTATTACTATGCTCTTCGGCTCTTTTGACCTACCCTTTATCACAATTCCATCATAACCTGCACTCTTCAACTCAGGACCGAAGTCACCTCCAGAGTATGAATCGAAGAATGTATTTGTCAGTGGAGACTTGGATGCTAATAAGTACTTGCTTGCCATCGGAATTTTTGTTCCATTAGCGGGTCCTGTGAATATCAAAATCAAATTTTCAGGAGAAAGAGGATCTATTTTTGGCGTTAATTCTTCATATAATATCTTTACGCCAAAACCATTTCCGCCTATGTAATTGTATGCGGTCTCCTTATCAATTTCTTGAACTTTCACAGTTTTTTCCGTCAAATCTATTCTAATGATCTTTTTTGAGTACCCCTTTGGTTCCATGTTATTATTCCTCGTCAAACATTTATTGATTTATTCTTAAGTATTATTATGCTCTATTCAGATCTCGCAGACATCTTCGAGAAAGTGAAAGATACAAGCAAGAGATTAGAAAAAGTGAAAATAGTAAGCAATCTATTAAAAAATTTGGAAGACGAGGAAATTCCATCTGTTGTTTTACTTACTTTGGGGAAAATATTTCCTGAGAGAGATCCAAGGGAAACAGGCGTTTCTTCACAAACAATAAGAAAAGTTTTAACTGTTCTAGCTGGATTAAAGAGAGAAGATATTGTGGAAGCCCACAAAAAGACTGGAGACTTAGGCGGAGCAATTGAAACGCTACTGGATAAAAGATCTCAAACCACTCTCAGGGAATCTGAATCTCTTTCTTTAAGCGAGATACACCAAAAACTTATAAAATTGTCAGAGTATCACGGAGCAGATTCTATGAAAAAGAAAGAGAGAACACTCTTTGATATTTTTGGGAATTTAACTCCAAGAGAAGCAAAGTATGTCATTAGAACGATTTTATTTTCTATGTACATAGGATTCAATGTTGGTTTGATGGAAGAATCAATTTCAAAGGCCTTCAATGTAAAAACAGAGTTAATAAGGAGATCAAACCAGATAGTTTGCGATTTAGGTGAGATCGCCTTAATAGCCAAGCACGAAGGTAATGAAGGCTTAGAAAAAATAAAACCAAAACCATTGAGACCTATTAAACCTATGATGGCAGTGAATGCATCGTTGGATGAATTGAAAGGTAAATTCGCCTTTGAATACAAGTACGACGGGGCCAGAATCCAGTTGCACAGAAGTTACGATAAGATAAAAATCTTTTCAAGAAGATTAGAAGATGTAACACATGCATTTCCTGAAATTGTTTCAGAAGCATTCGAAAAAATTGAGGGTAAAGAATACATTATCGAGGGAGAAATTATACCAGAAAAAGGAAAAGAGAAGTTGCCTTTTCAAGAACTTCTCCATAGATTGAGACGAAAATATGGTGTCGAAGAGAAACTGAAAGAGATTCCTATCACATTCTATGCTTTTGATTTGCTGTACTACAAAAGCCCATATTATGCTGATTCTCAAGTAAGAAAACCCTTTTTTTCAAGGAGAAAGTTGCTGGAGAATATAATTAACGAATCAGATCATATAAAACTCTCCCATCAAATCGTAACTGATGACATGAGTAAGATTAGAAAATTTTTTGAGAATGCAGTAAAGCGTGGATATGAGGGTTTAATGGCAAAAAATCTCAGTGCTAGTTATTCTCCTGGAATAAGGGGTAAAAAAATGCTAAAAATAAAAGAGGCTTTAGATACATTAGATTTAGTAGTAGTTGGAGCAGAGTACGGTGAGGGAAGAAAAAGCAAATATTTGAGTAGATTCTTCATGGCATGCCTTAACGATGAATTTATACCTCTCGCAAAAGTGTCTTCAGGATTAACCGATCAAGAACTAGAGTACATAACCGGGAGGCTAAAAGAAATAATCATCTCAGAGAAAGGTAGAATAGTTCAGGTAGTACCTGAAATTATATTGGAGGTAGCATTCAGCGAGATTCAAATTAGCAAAAAATATGCATGCGGTTATACATTAAGATTCCCCAGAATTAGAAGAATAAGAGAGGATCTTTCAATATACGATGTTGATAGTTTAAAAAGAGTGAAAGATATGTACAAAATCCTGAGGAAGCGCACATAATAAAGTTCAATGCGCCTCCTCTAGGATAGGGGTGGTTTAGACGTTACTTATGAGATACTTCAAAGTAACAAAGAAAGCAGAGGCAAGAACGCCTATAAACAAGAAAAAGAGAGTATATGCAAAAAATTTAGTCCCAATAGAAGCATCTTTGATGATTGGCCTCCCATAAGCATCCACTTCGTAATCCCATTTCAAAGTTGCCACCTGTCTAATAAGGAATCTTACATGAATAAACAATTTTCATCGACAAAAATGTATAAAAAGAAAGACGTTTATGCGAAATTTGTTTTAAAGTCCTTATGGTACAAATCTGTTATAGACCCTTACAATTATGTTAGATCTGCCCTTAAATACTCATTCGAAGTCTTTAATTGAAGAAATAATGAGATCCGTAGGATCTTCCATTGTCCGTTTAACCTTTTTTGATAGTTTTTCGAAATCTTTCTTGGTCTCTAATAATTCAATCGATTTTTTTACGATCTCATCTGGGTCATATAATTTAAAGGCTAATCCTTTCTTTATTATAAAGTCGTCTGAGACAGGAATAGGTCCAGAATAACAATTTATTACCGGCGTGCCAAGTAAAGCCGCCTCTCTGTTCATCGTTCCTCCAGCCCCTATCAACAAATTTGTAAATGCAAGTAAACTTGGCGCGTCAATAGCTCCTTCGGGCATGATAACTCTGTTTCCAAACTCCTTTTCTATTACGCTACGTTGTTCTGGATATCTGGGTAACACAACAAGTTTTATATTGTCTAAATCAATTAATTTATCTATTGTAGGAAATAAAACCGAATTCGATAACATATAGGAAGATTGCGGTTCTGTTCTGATGACAACAATCTCATCTTCATTCTCTAAACCTAAATCATCAAGCACTTTCGAATTTGGATCAAATTTTTTGAGATACACATATTCAAATATCCCATCGAACAACCTGATTCCTTTTGGATCAGCGCCGCAAGATATTAATTCTCCCATATCGGTTACACTTGGAGCAATGACTCTATCACTCAAAGGCAATCCAAGCTTACTCTGTGCTTTGGCATGAATATCGTCTATAAGATATACAACTGGCTTTCCAAGTCCAAATCCTACCTGAGAGGCTGGAGCAGAATGTCTTGACACGATGACATCAGGAGGATCGTCTTTAAACATATTCGTAAGTTCTAAGGTTCTTTCGAGTCTTATCGAGAGTTTTTCGCCCAATGTATTGCCGCCATGAGAACCTACAATTGTGTGAGGCATACTCGCACATTTTAACAGAGAAGGAGTTTCTTGGTAAGTTCTCCCTGTAATAAATACTTCGTGACCTTCATTGCTTAGAGACTTCCATATATTTTTGAATAGGAATACGTCCGGCGGACAAATGATGTCGATCCATATCTTCATAGCATTTACCTTTATCGGAATAAATAAAAGATTTTCCCTTAGAACTAATCTTTTTATACAAGAGACCCATCAAAACCATTGGTGAAAATCATGGTTGGTTTTAAAAAACTTATTTTTGAAAAGGAAGATGGAATAGCAATTATAAAATTAAATAGACCAGATTTTCATAATGCAATAGATGAAGAAACCTTGAGAGAAATTGAAAATGCAATAGAAATAATTAAAAACGACCATTCAATTATGGTGGTGATTATAACCGGAGTAGGAGATAAGGCTTTCTGTTCGGGGGCAGATATACATTGGATGGAGAGTTGGGATGACGTGAGTTATTCTAAGAGGGGTCAGGAAGTTATGAACAAAATCGAAGACCTTCCAAAACCTGTGATCGCCGCTATAAATGGATACTGTATTGGAGGGGGGATGGAAATTGCATGCTCCTCTGATATTAGGATAGCATCCGAAAATTCCCGTTTTGGCCTTCCAGAAGGTAGATTGGGCATAATTCCGGCCTGGGGAGGCACGCAGAGACCTGCCAAGATAATGGGTCCTTCAAAGACGAAAGAGATGCTTCTCATTGGAGAGTTAATGGATGCCGGAGAGGCTGAGAGGGTAGGATTAGTAAGTAAAGTCGTGCCACAGGAGGTTTTAATGGAATCTGCAATTGATATTGCCCATAAAATTGCGAAAAATGCGCCCCTTTCCTTAAAAGCGTCTAAGGAAACCGTAAACAAAACCATGAAGACTGGATTGGAAGAGGGTTTAAACTTTGAATCAGAAGCAATGCTAGAATGCTTTTTGTCTGAAGATAAAAAGGAAGGATTTAAGGCTTTTTTTGAAAAAAGGGATCCTATGTTCAAGGGGAAGTAGGTATCAATTATAGTAGATTCTAAAGTAAAATTAAGTTCTAAAAGATAAAGCCGGCAATATATTTATCTATAAATTGTTAAATATCAGATCCATGACATTCGTTAAAAGGACTGAGCAGATTTCTCTTTCGGGCATAAGAAAGATGTTCGAACTCATTAAAGAAGATACGATAAATCTAGCGCTGGGTGAGCCAGATTTTACTACTCCAGAGCATATATGCGAGGCAGCGAGAAATGCATTAAATACTGGTTTCACCCACTACACATCAACTTTTGGCATAGAAGAGTTGAGAGAAGCAATCGCAAATAAACTAAAAAGAGAAAATAACTTGGATGTAATTTCTGAAAACATAATGGTTACCTGCGGAGCAAGCGAGGCTTTACTATGCGCGATTCTCGCTTTGGTAGAGAAAGGAGATGAGGTGATAATTACAGATCCCGGTTTCGTATCTTACGATGCCTGCGTGAAGATTGCAGAAGGAAAGACCGTTTACTTGCCTGTTTATGAGGAAAATGAATTTTCTTTGTCATCTGATGATCTTACCGAAAAAATTGACAAAGGGACCAAGTTACTGATAATAAACTCTCCAAACAATCCGACAGGATCTGTGCTTCCAAAAGCAAATCTTAAAGCAATAGCAGATCTTGCAGAAGATCATGATTTTTTTGTATTGTCAGATGAGGTGTATGAGAAGATATTATATGAAGGTGAGCACTATAGCATAGGAAAATGGATAAATGATAGAACGATAACCGTAAATGCGTTTTCAAAAACTTATGCCATGACAGGGTGGAGAGTAGGGTATTTAGCGGCTAGTAATGAGTTGATGGAAGAGATACTTAAGATACATCAATATACAAGTGTATGTGCTTCTTCTATTTCACAAATGGCGGCTTTAGCAGCATTAAATGGTCCGCAGGATTTTGTTAATCAAATGAGAGATGATTTTCTTAAGAGAAGGGACCTAACAGTAAGTAAAATTAACGAAATAGATGGATTTTCCTGCATAAAACCAAAAGGGGCGTTTTATGTCTTTATAAATACATGGGGCTTGGGAATGCTCTCTAATGTACTGGCAGATTATATATTTGAAGGGACCAATGTCCTTACCGTTCCAGGAATAGCCTTCGGGAAAAACGGAGAAGGATATTTAAGAATCTCATATGCCACATCTATCGATAAAATATCTTTAGCTTTGGATTTAATCCAAGAGTCCGTAGAGAAACTGAGGTGATAAGAATGTTTGAATTACTTAAAAGACTTTCTGAGGCTTCTGGTCCATCGAGCAGTGAAGATAACATAAGAAACCTGGTTTATGAGGAATTGAAAGAACACGCTGATAAGATAGAGAAAGATAGATTAGGCAATCTGATTTTTATCAAGGAAGGTAAAACCCCCAAGGTTATGTTAGCGGCTCACATGGACGAAATAGGCTTGATGGTGAAGTTCATAGATGAGAAGGGGTTTGTAAGATTCGTAAAGGTTGGAGGCTTCTTCGACCCATCCCTTCTAAATCAGAGAGTGTTGATTCATGGAGAGAAGGATGTCTACGGTGTTATTGGCTCTAAACCTCCTCATTTGTTAAAAGAAGAGGAAAGAAAAAAGGAGATAAAGAGTGAAGACATGTTCGTAGACGTTGGTGCATTAGATCGGGAGGATTGCAAGAAATTAGGCATAAAGCATGGCGACCCCATAACTCTGGAGAGGGAAATGGTTAAATTGGCCAATAACCTCGTAACAGGAAAGGCATTAGACGATAGAGTAGGATGTGCAATCTTAATAGAGACTTTTAAAGGTTTAGAAACTGATAATTCTGTCTATGCAGTCTTTACCGTGCAGGAAGAAATTGGTTTGAGGGGCGCCACCGTATCAAGTTTCAAGATAAATCCAGATGTTGGAATAGCGATAGATGTAACTTCCGCTGGTGATTATCCAGGGATAAAGGACCACGAATCCCCCATACACATAGGAAAAGGACCGGCTATCAAGATAGCAGACGGAAGAAGAGAAAGTTTAGGAGGAGGCTTAATCTCACATCCCTTGGTTAGACAATTACTCGTGGAAACCGCAGAAATAGAGGATATTCCTCATCAGGTTGAGGTCCTTGAAGGAGGAACTACGGATGCTACAGCAATACACCTATCTAGAGAAGGCGTACCATCGGGAGTACTGTCCATACCTACGAGGTACATTCACTCAGCGGTTGAAGTCTTATCCCTCGACGATGTCGAAAATACAGTAAAGTTACTTAAAGCCTCTTTGAAGAATAAATGAATACTTCAAAGACTAAAACTTTCAGGAAAATTTTGTATGGATAATTCCAAATCCATTCTAAAGGAAAGGTGTATACAGTTATTAAGTATCATAGAACAAAAAAGAATTTCATATCCAGAATTGATAGACATCTTAGAATTAGTTACCTTAGACCTCGAGGTAAAAAAAGAGGTGATTAGAGAGGCACAGGAAAAGGGTATTTTAAGAAAAGAAGGTAAAAACATTATATTGTACAATTTCGAAGAGCAAAAATTTAAGCCCAATATTATAAGAAGAGAATTAGAGGATAGATGTAGACGTTGTGGAAGAACGATAACGAAGTGTTATTATATAGAATTCTTAGATAGTGAACTAGGTCCATACGGATCTTCGTGTATTAAAAAATCTGGATTAACTCGAAAAATTTAAGAAATAATACGTGCCCCATAGGAGAAGATAAAAATGGTAAAGATACTATCACCTGTTTACAGAGTATACGAATGGAAACTGATGCAGGAAGTAAGAAATGGCCCCATACCGAAGCACGTTGCAATTATAATGGACGGTAACAGGAGGCTTGCTAAGAAACTAGGGATAAATCCATGGGATGGTCATGAATTAGGTGCAAAAAAACTTGAAGAAGTTCTAGACTGGTGTCTCGAATTTGGAATTAAAGTGATCACGGTATACGGATTTTCTACAGAAAATAAAGGTAGATCAGATGCAGAATTAAAACAATTGATGAGCATAATTGAAAGAAAGTTTAACGAGGCATGTTACTACAAAAAGATACACAAAAATAGGGTTAAGGTAAAGGCTATTGGTAGGATAGACGAACTACCAGAAGAGGTTAAACTAGCAATCAAGAGAGCCGAGGAGGCGACAAAAGATTATAATGACTTCTTCCTGAATGTAGCAGTACTATATGGGGGCAGAAGGGAGATAGTGGATGCAGTTAAAAAGATATCTAATGCCGTGCTATCTGGAGAGTTAGATCCTGAAGATATAGATGAAAAAGCCATAAATGAAAACTTATATACAGCGGGACTCCCCGATCCGGATCTAATAATTAGGACGAGTGGAGAAGAAAGGATAAGCGGTTTTCTCCTTTGGCAAGCCGCATACAGTGAGTTTCACTTTTGTGATACCTTTTGGCCTGTGTTCAGAAAGGTTGATTTCTTGCGNNAAGGTTGATTTCTTACGAGCGCTAAGAACCTATCAGCAGAGGGAAAGAAGATATGGGCTTTAGGGAGAGTTATAAATTATGAAGAAAACATACTGGTTTCTTATCTTATTACTACTCATCTTGTCACTCTTGATTAAGCCCATGCTATCTTTAAATGTAACATTAATCTATGTAAAAGGATGCCCGTCATGCGAGAGAGCCTACGAGGTCATGGAAGAAACTAAGATAGAAAATGTAACTTACAACGTCGTTGATTGGTATGAGGTCCCCGATCTGGTATCCGAATATGGACAAAAATGCTGTCCCATGTTAATAATAGGAAAAAAGGTGATATCAGCCTCTGAACTTGAAGAAATGTCCAAACAGGAGATGAGAGATACCTTAGTGAGAGAGGTGATGTATCAAAAGATAAATATAACCAATATAACCAAACCACAAGACGATAGCACCATTAGAAAATTCGTTTTGAATCCTTACGTCGTATTTTCTACAGGATTTCTCGCAGGTTTAAGTCCATGTACCTATGCAGTATGGGTATTCTTGGTTTCTTATTTGATAGCATCAGGTAAGAAGAGATTTCAAATGATTTATTTACTGACCGCTTTCTGCTTAGGGATATTTGTTCTCTCAATGTCTCAGGGTTTGTTGATATTATTCCTATTTCAATCGCTTCCCGAATATACAGGAATCTTAACGTATATACTGGCAATATTTACGGTATTCCTAGGTCTCTGGTATATTAAAGACTATGCAAACCCGGAAAGTCGATTATTCAAAACGCCTGACAGTGTGAAGAGGATGGTGGGTAAATATACAACGAAAGCAACTCTTTTATCTGTATTTCTCTTAGGATTCGTCTTCAGTTTTGTAAAAGCACCGTGTATAAGCGGCGTATACATTGCTATTGTAAACGCCATTGCCAAAGGACATAATGTAGCGCAGGGAGTGCCGTTATTGATCCTGTACAACATAGGTCAAACTATTGATGACTTCTTACTGGGAGTGGGAACAGTTATCTTTTTGAGTCCAAAGGCGCTGGATAAATTTAGAGAAGAAGAAAGACCCATATTCAGGCTATTCGCGGGTATATTAATGATAATCCTTGGAATACTGCTATTGACCGGTATTTTGTAATTTTTAATCAAGCACTGGAGATATACTCTTCTATGCCCTCGAATACCCTCTCACAGTAGTTGCATCTCAGGCTAACCGGAGCAATATTTTCGATAAAAAATTTGGTTTTTATGGGTTCGGGATCGTTTGTAATACAATCAGGATTTGGACACTTCAAGACTACTTCTATAGTGTTCGGAAGTACAACCTTTCTTTTTTCTATTACCTTGTAGTCCCTTATGATATTTATTGTGGCTTCTGAGGAGATCAATGCTATTTTGTTCACTTCATCTTCGGCTAGTTCTCTACCTTCTATCTTTACTATATCTTTTGATCCCATCGTTTCGCTAGGCACGTTCATCGCAACGGTAACGGTAGTTCGAAGAGATCTATGATCAACCCCCAAGATTTTTAATACTATGAGGGCTTTTCCCTTTTCGATATGGTCGATTACGGTTCCGTTTCTTATCTTTTTAACCCTCAATTCCTCTTCCATCAAATATCAACTCCTAAAACAAGACAGAGTAGAGCCATTCTCACTATTAAGCCGTTTTGTACTTGTTCAAAGTATTTTGCGTGGTTTGTGCAGTCTAAAGAGGGATCTAGTTCATCTACCCTGGGAAGAGGGTGTAAAACTATGGCATCGCTTTTTTCCAAAATTTCTGCTGACAACCTGTAGGTTCCCTTAACTTTTTCATATTCGCTCGGGTCAGCGAATCTTTCTCTCTGAATTCTTGTCACATATATTACATCAGCATTGATCGACTCTTTTAAATCATGAACTTGTTTAAAAGATAAATCGTACGACTCTAAATCATTTACAACGCTCTCTGGCATCTCTAATCCTTTTGGAGATACACAGATCATATTTGAATCATAATGAGCAAGGGCATAGGCAAGAGAATGGACTGTTCTACCATATTTGAGATCCCCTACAAGAGCAATGCTCAAACCATCTATTTTACCTTTTTCTTTTTTTATTGAATATAAATCTAACAAAGTTTGAGTAGGATGTTGATTTGCTCCATCTCCTGCGTTTATAACAGGTATCTGGGCTACTTCGGCAGCCCATCTTGCTGATCCCTCTTTTGGATGTCTAATTACTATAACATCCGAGTACCTTTCAACGGTCTTTATCGTATCGGCGAGCGTTTCTCCTTTTGCTAGAGATGCAGTCTCCCTTTCTGAGATGCCTACCACTTTCCCTCCCAATCTATGCATTGCACTTTCGAAAGAAAGGCGCGTTCTTGTACTTGGTTCAAAGAACAAACTCGCCAATACCTTTCTGAAAGCGAAATCAAGATTTTTGTCTGATTCAACAATTTTCTCCATTCGCCTGCTTTTATCTAAAATCAACTCAATATCTTCTCTTGAAAGGTCTCTAATCGAGATGATATCTCGACCATAAAAACTCATTTTATTCCACCTTTCTCGCAAATGTGATATATCCTACATGCCCGTAGAGTACAGATTTGCTTCTAGTTCCCTTTTTTCCAACTTCCATCTCTCTGGTTGTGCTTTCTAACGTGACTACGTCTGCGAATCCCGTAGAATCAATAGACTTTCTAGTTTTCATCACACTTTCTATGTTGGTTGAATATACAGCCAAAAAACCGCCAAGAGTTAAAGAAGTATGAGCATGGGGGATAGCATCCTGGGGGTTTGATAGATCTAAGGTGACAAGATCCACACCACTTTCTTCAAATCCTTCTCTTACGTCTTTTACCTTAACCACCACATTCTCATGACCGAGGTCTTCAATATTTTTTTTGGCGATTTTGGCAAAATTTTCGTTTATCTCGTAAGAATAAACGGTACCTGGCTTAATTACGTTAGCAAGGTATGAACAAAGTAATCCTGAGCCAGTGCCCGCATCTATAACATTGTTTCCTGATCCGATGCCTGTGTAAGCTAGAATGAGACCTATGTGGGTTACACTAGGAGCATTCGATACTCTCTTTATACTTCTCATGTAATCTATTTTCTTTGGAGGAACTGCGTAAAATATACGATTAAGGTGAGATCTGATTTTTCCTCCTTTAAAATCCTTTAAATTAATTATTCCATCTTTAGTCTCTACTTTATCCTCCTTTACTATCCTCTTTTTTCCTTTCCTATCAATTATGAGCCAACAGATTTCTACCACTTCCAGAACAATAAAAATGCTAGTATCGTGAGTACTAATGCTAAAACAAGTACGAACTTAGCGGAATCAATATCCGTGGCAAAGACTATGGGTATGGGTCCAATCAGAATGACTCCTCCCCCTCTTACCTCTGTTTTTTCGTCTTTGTCCGTAGAACTGCTTTTAACTATACTGAATACAATTCCGGCAGTTATAAGCAAGATTCCAAGAATTAAAAATAATATTCCCAGTCCTACGATATTGATTCCCTCCATCATATCCCCCCAAAGTATAAATAAATAGGGTACATGATCACATCAAAGTGCTCAATTCCTATTCATTAACCTTATGGTGTTGAGATGGTAAAAAGGATTAAGATTCCATATGAAAAACTTATGGTTGTCCCAATTTTTCTGTTACTGTCCTCTATAGTGATTGTATATTTTTATGGACTCACCCTAGGTGTAGATTTAAAAGGAGGGACAACTGTTACTGTTTTGCTTTCATCCAGTCCAACGCCTCATGATATTGAGAATCTTTTGGAGACACAACTTCAGATATCAGACGTTGTGGTGAGAATCACCCGGCCTTGGGGAGAGGAGAATAGATATGCTGAGATTGATTTTCCTTTGGGTAAAGAAGAATTGGATATGAACAAAGTAGAAGAGATACTCTCGGAATATGGTTCAGTGACTGAATCAGTATCATTTGGAGCATCTCTAAGTAGATCTTTCGTCCAACAGGGGAAGAGGGCGATATTAATCGCATTCTTTTTTATGGCAACCGTAGTTTTTCTAACATTTAGAACAATTGTGCCTGCTCTCGCGGTGATTTTAGCAGCGCTATCAGATATCATTGTTACACTCGCAGTTATGAGTCTCTTAAAAATACCTGTTTCACTTGCATCTATAGCAGCACTGCTGGTACTGATTGGGTACTCGGTAGATACAGATATATTATTAACTACACGCGTTCTAAGAAGAAAAAAAGGCTCGGTCGATGATAGAATTTGGTCTGCTATGGAAACTGGGTTGACCACTGGGGGGACAACAATTGCAGTCGTTTTGGTAATGTACGTGGTCTCAAAATTTTTGGTTGTCGAGGTCATCGATCAGATAGCAAGCGTTTTATTCATCGGATTGTTCGTGGATATGATAAATACATGGATACAAAATGCTTGGATAATTAAGATTTATGCTGAGCGTGGAAAACGATGAAAGCCGAAGATTTTATTCGCGACAGAAGAATTATAGTTCTTTTAGTGTTTTTGGCTGGATCATTCACTCTTATATTTTCAAAAGGTTTAGTGATGGGTCTTGATCTCCAGGGAGGGACGAGAATTATTGTAGAGTTGAAAGAAAGTCCTGAAAACAAGACGATGATCCAAGTAAGAGAGGAAGCAATTGATGTCCTGAAGATGAGGTTAAATGCTCTAGGTATAGGGGATATAACTCCAAAACCCTGGGGAGACCGCTTTATTTTAATTGATGCGGCGATAAGAGGCAAAAACGAGAGTCAAATGATAGAAGAGGCAAATATTATACTCAATATACTACAGGAAACGGGTGTTTTTGAGGCAAAAGTTGGCAATAAAACTGTGTTCACAGGAGAAGATGTCGTTCAAGTATTTCCAGTTAGAGTATCTGAGATTCAAACGACATCAGGAACCTTATACAGGTGGGAAGTCCCCTTTGCTCTTTCTTCTGAAGGAGCAAGTCGTTTTGCGAACGTGACAAGAGGAATGGAAAGTTACCTTGATCCGGGCGAAGGGAAGAGTTATCTTGTAAAACCCTTAGATATGTACTTAGACAGATCTTTGGAATCTAGTCCGAGAATATCCGCTGATTTAGCGGGAAGAATCGAGTCAAGAGTGGAGATAAGCGGTGTAAACGCTTCTCATAGGTTCGCATTCAAAGAGGCAGAAAGAATGAATTCGATACTGACTTCTGGGCGCCTTCCCGTAGAGATAGAGATAGTACAGAAAAAGAGCGTTTCACCGAGACTCGGCGAGGGTTTCATAGAAGCCTCGAGGATCATGGGTCTTCTTGCTGTTTTCATAGTTGCAGTTATCATATTCGCCAGATATAAAGAGAAAAAGATCGTTATACCATTAATTATCACTTGTATAAGTGAAGTAGTAATAATTTTGGGTTTTGCATCCTTCATTAGGTGGAACCTAGATCTGGCATCGATAGGAGGTATAATAGCAGCAGTGGGTACGGGAGTAGATCATCAAGTCGTTATTACAGATGAGGTGTTGAGAGGAGAAACAAAAAGGACGACCTATGGAATAAAAAAAGGTATTGACATGGCATTTTTCATAATACTCGCGGCTGCTGCAACCACAATAGTTGCCATGATCCCGCTATTCAGAATTATAGATGTAAGAGGGTTTGCCTTAACCACAATAGTTGGAGTATTCTTTGGTGTATTCGTCACGAGACCGGCTTATGCGAGGATCATTGCTATCTTACTCAGNNTAGCATGGTATGTGGAGGAGTTCGTATCTACCATGACGAAAAATAAAGACGAAATAAAAAAGAGGATAGACGTTGAGTTGGGTGATTCAGGGAGGATGATATTGCTGGCCATCTCCCACGGCGCAGTTAAGATGAAAGAGATTAAGGCCATGACAGGACTATCTGAAAAACTGATTACGAGAAGATTAGAAGTACTAAAAATGATAAAACTGATCTCAGATGAGAATATTCTTACTAAAAAAGGAGAGGAGTACGTAAAGATAATAAAATCACAGTTAGAAGGCTCAAAAGATAAATATTAATGGAATGTTAAAGACAAAAAAATTAAAATAGAAATCTACATAATTCTTATGACGGTGTATACAATGAAAACTAATTCAGTAAAAGCAATTTTGTTTACTTCTCCTTATTGCGTTGTATGTGAGATCCTTGCATCTCAATTGATGGACATTGCGGAAGACACCAAGATTCCGTTGAAGGTATATATGGTCGATGTGGTGGATTCCCCCGATGTAGCAGGGAAATATGGTATAAGAACAGTTCCTACCACCTTTATCGGAGAAGAACGATTCGAAGGAACCAGAGACGACGAGGACATCCAAGAATTGTTGACAACTGCGTTTTGCGAACGCCAGATCTCTCCATTGGACGAGGATGAAAGGCTGATCCAAGTCGCTAAATCGTATCCTATGTACTGGTATGAACTTGCGAGCAAAATTAACGCAATGGTCAAGGATTCGATAAAAAAGAGTATAAAAGGAGAAGAGATGAGAAAGATGGGCGATAAGGCTACCATGCATCTCATAAACACTTTAGGACTCTCATTGATCGAAGAGACCAAAGGGAAGAAGATAGGTCACATACTGAAAAGATCAGCCAACTTGGTAGCCGATGCTTGTTTTGAATCTGTTGATCTGGAGGGAACCGTATCTCTTGAATCTGAGATTAAAAAATATGCTGAGAAATTAGGATTAGGAAAAATAGAAGTTGTTAGGGACACACCTGAAGAAATAGTATGTCGTGTTCATGAATGTTATCTATGTGTATTTTTCGAAGTTCGAGATTTTGAGTTAGACTTTCCGTATTGTTTGTGGATGGGCGAGTTTCTCCTAGCGATTTTCTCACACATTGTGAACGTTACTGCATTCAGAGAAGTTAGATGTATGGGTATGGGTGATCAATACTGCGAATTCGAGTTGTACAAGGTCAGGAAACCATAATTTTTTTAATACATATTATACAACAATTCTACGTATAAATATGTACAACAAAAAAGCTTATAAAACCCTTAATAACATACCCAAATTTAAGTTGTTTGGTGGGGGTTCATTTGACAGTAGATGTTGATATTGCACTAGCAGCGATTGGAGCAGGAATCGCCATGGGAATGGCAGGCGTCGGCTCCGGAATAGGTGTTGGAATCGCTGGCGCGGCAGGAGCAGGTACTATAGCAGAAGATCCAACAAAATTTGGTATTGCAATTATATTTCAAGCGCTCCCTCAAACGCAAGCAATATATGGCCTTCTAACATCAATCCTTATCTTACTCGGCACAGGATTAATAGCAAGAGCGCCTAGCGAAACTTTTAATTTACTCATGGGTCTTGCTTCATTGGGAGCAGGTTTAGCAGTAGGTGTAGCAGGTCTCTCAGCAATAGGACAGGGTATAGCGTCTGCTAGTGGCATAGGAGC
>JABAOF010003126.1_pt2 | contig 27523 bp, 36 predicted proteins | sample 7062171 | NCBI WGS metagenome assembly JABAOF01 (sample SAMN14538628, study PRJNA623070) | marine sediment metagenome | biome: marine biome [ENVO:00000428]; feature: marine pelagic biome [ENVO:01000023]; material: deep marine sediment [ENVO:00002113] | place: India: Gulf of Khambhat ...
TGGCTCTCACTAGTCTTCGAAGATACAGTCGGCCCCTCCATCTCCAAAGTCACACACACCCCAACAATACCAGGGCAAGGTGACACCATTAATATTACCGCCAACGTCATTGATGACAGTGGTGTGAAAAACGTTACACTGTATTACCGCCTAAACTCGGGCTCTTGGCAGCAACTAGACATGAACAACGGAACTGGGGTCCTTTACTATCGAACTATCGGCACCTTTTCCATTGATGATTTCATCGAATATTACATTCGTGCCTACGATAACTCGATTAGTAACTATAACACCACCACAATTGTTTACAGCTTCACCATAGCCAATCAACCACCAACCATGCCCACCCTTACCGATCCCGGCACCACTGATAGTGATGGCAGTTTCACAGTTACATGGAGTACCAGTACGGATCCCGAGGGACAACCCGTATCATATCAACTTCAAATGAGTAATTCTAGCAGCTTCCTCGTTATACTAAATGAATGGAACACCAGTGCCACTAATCAAGCCATCATGGGTCTATCTGATGGTTCCTATTACTTCCATGTCCGCGCCATTGATGACCACAATGATACGAGCTCTTGGAGTAACCAGGAATCTATTATTGTGCTTATCCCTAATCAACCACCAACGACTCCAATCCTTAACAACCCAGGGACCATCGATGATGATGGGAATGTCACAATTAGCTGGTCACCTAGCACCGATTTCGATGGCAACATTGACCACTATCAACTCCAGATAAGTCTATCCAGCACTTTTATCACAATTCTCGATTCTCACAACCTCACTACAACCATAATTCAAGCGACGGGATTAGCTGAAGGTATTTACTATTTCCGAGTTCGCGCCATCGATAATGAGGAAACTCCCAGCCAATGGAGTAATATCGAATCTATAGAAATCCAAATCCCCGTTATTACACCACCCCCGACTCTACCAGTTATTCCGGGATTTCCATTTGACGCTCTGCTATTGGGATTAGCTCTTTGCCTTGGAATTAGCCTGATTTATCGAAAAAAACGCCATCGAAAACGTGTTCACATCTCCTAATTCAATTGACCCGGGTTCCTTATCCGATATTTCTAAGGTTTACGACCATCACTTTCTTTTTCTTGCATTTATTCAGGCTTTTTTAGCGATATATGGATATTCACTTTCTAAGCATTGAGCACATTCATGACTTTAAGATGCAGAATTTTACAGCAGAATTACTCCCACAAGATAGATGTGTTGTGCTTTGTTGCCAATATATAAAATGAAACGGCTTAGGGAAAGGGTTGATAGAAATGTTGGTCGTAGAACTGGTTAAAAGTCTGGCCGCATCCACGAGAGCGTGGCGCGAAAGGGTTTTTCGAAACCTCCAAGAGAAAGGATGCAGTGATCTATCCTATCGACCTAAAACCGGGATGTCATCTATGGGATGGCTCCTCGCCCATCAGGCTGCGGCTTATGACTATACCTTGAACATGCTAATCAAAGGCAAGCCCCCCAAGAATCCAGATCTCTTCTACTCATACAGAGGTGATAGTAGTGACAAGGGAGACTGGAAAGGAACCTCCGTCCAAGAGATTAATGACTACTTTGGTTCAGCTGAGCAAGATTTTCTTACATGGTTTGAGCATGCGTCCGAGGAAGAACTGAGACGTATACTCAAAGGAACTGATGTTCCTCAGTACTACCAAGGTATGCGTGTCATCGATGCGATTGCTGATACATTCGTCCACTTGAATCATCATAACGGGCATCTCAGTGCAATCAAGGGCGACTGGCACCGACGAGAAGAGAAGTGACTTCATTATCAAGTCACAATGATATTAGGAAACATAGAGATTGTTTTGAAAATTACAACAGGTTTGTTTGCGTTATTTGGGTATTCTCGTTCTTAGCGTTGAATATACTTGGGGCAAAAATGATACAATTAGTCCCGTAATCATTAGACAACTGAGCCCTATCCATGGACCAAATTCAGGACCAAACCATAATAATCCCCAGCTCCATAATCGGAAGTAAGGTGCCCAGACAGTCAATGTGAATAGTATCATCAATACGCGTGACCATATTTGAATCAGTAGTTTCGATCGATGGTAAAGCGGTTTTTTGTCAGCTTTAGCTTTACGATCATAAATTGTGATTAAAACTTCAGACTGATAGGGGGCAAATAGAAATGCAAAGATGACTCCGAAATCAGCGGGAACTATTATAAAGGCAAAGTCGAGAAAAGTCACTGCAAGGAAGCCTCCTATCGTATAATAGATAGCCGTGTGAAGAACAGGTGTCCAAGCTAGAGCCATAAGGTTAGTTCGGATATTATCACGAGGTGACATCTGTCCAATTGCCCAAAATGCAATCCCTATAACCAAAGGAGCAAATGTAGGGCGAAGAAGAAGGCGCAAATCCACACTAGGTCCATAGATGGACTGGGACATAGCCAAATAGATAGATTGGCTGATGACAAGCACGGTGATAAATAGTGTGAAGGTTTTTTCTAGGCGGTCAAGACGGTCAGATTCCTTTTCAGAAAATGTCTCTACACTATTTTCAGGAGGTTTCTGTGATCCGTTGACACTCAATATTTTCTCTTCCAATTTTTCTTATACTGATTAGGTTGGAATCAAGGATTTAGCTTTCATCTAAGCGGTTTTGGAAATAATAGATTTCGGTAAAGTGGTTCTGGAATGATATTTTCCTGAGGGTATACGACCACCACTTTCTTTTTCTTGCAATTAATTACACTTTTTAGAGAAATTTAGATAATGAAATTATTGGTGAATAGAGGAGCTACGCAAGATTAGAAATTCCAAGTCGGTATTAGCGTATCTTGTTGATGGGTTAGTGGATGGTTGTCTTTACCATAATCCACAACATTACATTTATTTTAGATATTTAGGAAGGTAGAGGTTCATGTCAAATAATAATGTCAGAGATGAAGCAGTTCTTCTGGCGATGAAAGAAATCATTCACAATTACACGGTGTGCACTCTGGCAACTGAAAGTAATGGGAAGCCTTGGGCAACATCGATGTTCTTTGCCCTTGATGGCATGCATATTTACTGCATTGTGGAAGATCGTGGAGAAGGGATGAAAAAACTGAAAAATAATCCTAACGTGGCATTGGCCATTGACAATCAGATACCTAATCAGTTTGTTCAACTCGCTGGCGCTGCTGAAGTAGTAAAAGGCGATGAAGACTTAAAAGGGCGAACACTCGTTCTGGGGCGGGTTCCCGAGTACAAACCCTTCTTTGAAATGGTCGCAACCTCTGTGGTGAAAATCACTTTAAAGCGTATTCACGTCACCGACGTTCCCCGAGGCTGGTTCCCCGCAAAGGTTGTGCAGTTGTAGTATTTAGAATGCTGTCCCAATTCCCGTTAGGAGAAGCACTATTATGCCAAGGAGTGCACCGAGTTGGACCACTCGTAATTGTCGTGTCTGCAATCGAGCAAGCTCTGGTGAAGGACCCTTTACAGCGACCTCTTCTACTTTAGGTCCAAGGATAAAAAAACTAGAGTGTTAGTACCACAAGGATCCCAACGACAATATGCTTAATTAGGATAACCATAGCCCACTGACTTGTGAAGTTTAAGGGAACATAATTAGGATCCAGCATCGTCATCGGTATACCCGAAAACAGCAGCACAATCATACTAATGATGGTTAGGGGTCGGAATCGATTCATGACCATCCCGATGAATTTTCCCGCAGTTGAAGGGTCCAGTGCTTTTTGCGTTGAAGGTAGGACAACAAAGAGGTTCACGAGAACTCCTCCAATCCAAAAAACGGTTGCCAAAAGATGAATCCAATTTACAATGCCTAACAGTATTGTTGTCACTAAATCAGCCATAGGTTCACCACTTCGTAATTCATTTTTATTAATTCTTTGAAGAAAAATTATAGTTTATAAGATTCTATTAGCTTAAAAGCTTCATCTTTTCTGGCAATCGGGTTCCTCCTGAGTGGTGAATGGATTGCTAAATACAAATTACACTACCATTTCTTCACAAAGGATGAGGTTTTGGGGCTGTTTTCTAAGTTGAAAATCATGCATTGTGTTGAAGGATTGGAATCGGATTTGAGATTAAAAAAACCTCGAAAAGAGTGGGTTATCGAATACATAGGACAACGTATGCGTTAATTCTCTTCTGAGTGGGCGTATTGTTATCCGGGGTTCTACTGTCAGTGTAAGGATATATTACAAAAGAGAACAAGCCACATAGTTGTGGAGGCTTTAAGGGTCGTTGCAAATGATGCAATGAACGCAGTTATGATATCTGAAAGAGTTTCCCTCGCAAAAGTGCTCGTTGCCGGTAAATCTAATGTTGGAAAAACCAGTCTCGTCAATAGTCTAATCTTTGAGGGGTTCACTGCTGTCACACCAACAATTGGTGTTAATTTCGCCCAGAAAATCTGTTACGGGGAAACGGGACCCATTAATCTAAGTATCTGGGATTTGAGCGGGCAGGAACGGTTTCGATGTCTGATGCCTCGTTTCTGTCAAGGAGCGACGGGGGTAGCTCTGGTTTTTGATGTGACGGAACCTAAGTCACTTGAAGTGGCAAATAAATGGTTAGAGTTCATCTCATCTTGGAACACTTCGCAAGGCAATTTTGCCGTCATCCTTGTTGGAAATAAAATCGATCTTGAATCGACGGTTTCTCAGCGAACCATCCAAGCATTTTGCACCAGACATAACATTTCAGACTATATATCGTGTTCAGCCAAAACAGGGAAAAACGTACAATTAGTTTTTAGTAAACTTTGTACTGCCATGCAACGTAACCAGCAGGGGTTCATAGCGCCCACTCACAGCCTAATTCAAAGTCCAACGTAATCAGCGCTTTTCATATTATTCCAAGAGATATTAGATAACTAATGGCTTGAGAAGATAGTTCAAACCTTTCCACAAACCCGAAGTTTTTGGAGATTTACCATAAGGACATACATCCATACAAGTTGAACACTCAAGGTAACTATGCGGAGTTGGCCTGGGGGTCAATCGTTTGTCAAGACTGCGTACATCCTCTGGGACTTCAGGGGCTATGGGACACTCAAGAGAATATACGATGCATCGATTGATTTGGCATTTATATGCTGACAACGCCTTTGCGGGACAGGCGTTCAGACATTTCTCGCAGTCTCCACACAGATTCTTTTGGAATGGAGTATCTGGAGTGAGTTCAGCACTGGTGAGTATCGCTATGAGGTTTACCCGAGGACCATACTGGGGGGTAATAAGCAGGGTGTTTTTTCCTTGCCAGCCAAGTCCACATTGTACTGCGAGGGGTTTGAGGGGAATTCCTACAGAATAGATGGCTTCGAATCCTTTGCTTTGCAAGAAGTGAATGATTTTCCACGCTTTGTTTTTCATTATCTCGTATCCCAAAAAATACCCGCGAAAAGGATCGGAGGGTGATTCAGGGCCTGTCAATATTGAGCTTGGTGCAGTAACATTGAGGTTGAAGATTCTGTCCCATACATGAAATGCCAAAACGATTATCGATTTAACGGGAGAAAATTCTTCATCCGGGCGGCTCAGTTTTCGAACTTGACCCACCCAGCCATGAGGTAGCTTCTCGAGATTAACTGGGTGTGTGATTCCGACCGCAGCAAATCCCACATCCAACGCTCTTTGCTTAACCTGTTGGGATAATGAATCTGTCATTTGTGTATCACCAGTATGGTGCGATGGTTTGGTGAAGCATATTCTTTCTACCGTCAGACGACGGAAATACAATAAGAAAACAAAGGAGGCTGGTTATCGAAATAAAGATTAAAACAGTGTCATGTCATGGCCATGGAGGTTAGGCGGTGTTTAACTTCCATTGGTAAATGCACGTAAAGTTGTAAAAAGGGTATCAACGACGTTAACAGCTTACTTTCCGCTTTCTGCAAATGCTCTTGGAACGTTGTACGGGGAATGCGTTTCAGTGCCGCTAGATTCTTCACGTTGGTCTGTCGAGGAAAATTGTAATATCCATTTGAATGCGCTATCACTAAAGCAGCGAGCTGTTTCTCAGTTAAACTCGAAAACAGCGCATCTGCTGTTAGGGTCAATGAACCGGAAATTACTCCCTCAAAGGGGGCTTTTCGAATTATTTCATATTGGTAGCCTTTCTCATCAAAGCGTTGGAAGAGATTATCGATGTCCTCATGTCGAAATACAATAGTCCGATAGTATTCCCAGCCTTCATCATGGATGACTGGTAAAAGATGTAAAATACTAAACTCGTCTATCAGGTCAGAAATTGTACCTTCATACTTACACGCGCATTGCTTCACAATAAGGTGAATTCGTCCTTTCTCAAAGGTTTGTTCAATAATTCCCGATAACTGTGTCAGCTCCTCCATCACTTGTTCTTCATCATTACTGCTCACAGAAACAATTTCAATCACATCATGATCGCCATTGCACCAAAAGAACATCTTCAGAGATGGGAATTTCCGGGAAAAGTTTCCAAAGGGGCAATCATGGATTACTTTGAAGACTAACTCGAACAAAGTCACGATGACAACCTCGATTCTTTCAACTTTTATCGCCTACATATAAATACACCCGTCATATGACGGTTTTTTTATGTAGGTTCAAGAAAAGAGAAATTCCTATTTACCGAGGGCTTTTTTAAAATTGTCACAAAGTTCTGGGTTGCGAAGCATGACCCCAAACGTCGAGACTAAATTTGATAGGGTTTTAATTTCCCAGAGATTAGCTTCATGAAAAATTTCAGAAATTGCTTCATTCTTGGGAACTTTTCGCCATAATTCCATTATAATACTGTCATGCTGTTCAAAATACTGTTCCATTATTTTCTGGAACGCTACGGGATCCTTGAGTTCAACTTCAACGAGTTCAGGGATAAGAACGCTAAGTTGTTGAATGATCTTTTTTCTAATATCTTTCTTCCAACTTTTGTCTTTGGGTTTGCCTTCGTCGAGTACAAAGATGTTGGCTGTACGGCAGAACAATTTCTCGGTTAGGCGGCTATCATGGGGCTTTCGATGTCCACACTCCATAACTAGTTCGGCTTTCTCAAGGACTTCGAGGTGACGGTACACGGTCTTGATAGTTTTATCATAGGTTTCTTTGCTCGGGTTAAAATACAGGGCATGCACCTCTTTTGCAGTGAGATTTTTGCCAACCATGGCCCGGATGATATCGCCATGTTCTTTTACTACCGCCTCCTGTTTCTCGGTTAAGAAGAGAATAGGTTCCGGGCGAGCTGTAATAAAATCATCATAATCCTTTGGCTTCTCTTTTTTTTCATAATCACCCATAATTCATCAATCCGATTACAGCTATTTCATTTTCGAAGGTTATTTTCTATTTTAACATTGTCACATACAGTAATATTAATATACCGGTTTGACATAAGGGGGACACAACGTGACATCAAAATGACACTGAGCGTAAATAAAATCAGCATCGGATTGCTCAGCTGCAATCTTGCAGCCTGTCAAAAACTTAACTTCGATTCAACGCCAAGAGGTGAGGTAACCATGACCCACAAATCTAAGGGAGATAAACAAAATGAACCTCACATTAACCTTGAGGAAGAAAATCACCGCAAGAATCGCATATTTGAATCATATATTCGGGAGCGAGTTCTTTAAGCCTGAAAGAACAACGCCATTAAAATCCGAGGAAATATTATCGGATTCGATAAAGGCTAGCTGTTGCTCGCAGGCTTAAGAACTTGATTAAATATTCGCGGATGCCTGCGAAAAAGACGTCGAGAGCATCTTACCAGTGATTTGCTAAAAGAGTGGTGGCAAATTAACTCCGGTTTCGCGGATAATCGGAGTGCACATCACTCTTACTTTCTTTTCTCTAAATTGAGGATCAGTGCGTCGGTGTCTAAAGTGGCATCTTGGGAGAGTCCTCTTTGGGCAAAAAGCGGGCTCTCCCCCCTCATTTTATTACAAGAACTACTCGACATATTATTATCCCATCCAAGCCACGCTGATGTGATTTAACCAGTGACGAGGAAGTGACGATATGTCGATGGAGGCAAAAGAAAGAATTCGCGAAACACTTCGATTATTTTATTTAGCCCAAGAAACAGGAGATGAAAAGCTCTTTCTGAAAGTATGGCATCCAGACGCACGGCGTTTTGGCTTTGGGTCAAACGACGAGCTCTACATATTTGCTACAGAAGCCATCCTTGCGAACCAGCTTCATGGAATTCGAAAGACACAAGAAGAGAATCCAGACTTTTCTGTTACCTGTCTCATAAAACGTATCAAACAAATTGACGTACAGAAAGACAATCTGATCGCATCTGCTACCGTTGAATGGCAGATGCTAAGTATGGGTCAATGTGTCGGTGTGCACTATACCTACTTTCACTTTGTTAACACAGAAAACGAGTGGGTTATTGTCAATGTTACCGATCGCAGCAAAGACATGTGATGTTCACTCAGGCATGGCAGGAAGGCGGTTCACAAGTTGTAACCCTTTGTCCGTAAGCACGAAGGCTCCTTGCCCCCTTCCAGCCCGCTTGCTTAGGTATCCGCGCTTTTCTGATGCTTCTTGAAGAGCGGAGGGAATGTCAGTGATTTTGAAAGCTGATAAACGCAGCTGCTGTTGCACCAAGGATGCGGTAATTGCTGTCCTAGCGCCTCTGCGATGTAGATAGAATGCCATGCAGCACAAAATCTCTGAAGCATTACGGGGGCGTTTCGATAAAAGGAACTCATTCAAAGTTAATGCTCGCTTCAATGTCGGTGTAGATGTGGGTGCATCATATAATTTACAAGCCAGTTGACGCAAACGGAGGAGACAGAAGCCATGTGCTAGAAACTCTGAACCTGCAAGCCGGATAGTCCGTGATTCGACAACTCGGTCAATAGGTCCTAAGCAAATTACACAACGTCCCGATTCCTCATTCGACGTCTTGTTCTCCTCCTTCATTCAGTGAAGAAAGGAGAAAAAGAGGAGTAGACATCTACTTCTCTGCTTCTTCTTCATCTTCTATACTGTTTTCTTCCCAGATGCGGCCAAGGATTAACAAACTGAGGACTAATTCAGAATTCTTGAGTTTCTTAACCAGGAATTCAACACTTTCTGAAACTGTATCTTCAAAGTTCCAAGCTTCACGTGCCGTGTTCACAATATCGTCGAATTGATTTTCCTTTAGACCAAAAGCACCGGTAAGGGTCTGGCTTTCATGATCTTCAATAGTTAGTTTTCCAAGCTCGTAGGTCTTTGCCAACCTAGTTCACCCGAAACACCGAACTCTATTCTATCTTATTAAAGTGCTGCTTTTGCCTTAGTAGTAAAACTGCTATTCACTGAAAGACGGGAAAAGCTTTGAAGGCGTTTCGTGATTATTTTTATAGCTTTCATCGAGTATCTTCTCAAACACCCCTCTAAGAAAACTGAGGTTAATCCCTGCAATATAGTACTCCTGAGGTCCTAGGTAATGCACGAAGCAATGTTATACAATAAACTCAAGGACAATAAGGTTGGTTGTTTTCTTTGTAGCCGTCGATGCACCATTACAGACGGGAAATTAGGATACTGCCAAGTACGCAAAAACGAAAAAGGGGTCCTAAATTCGTTAGTCTATGGAAAAGCCTGCTCTGCTAATCCTGATCCCATCGAAAAAAAGCCCCTCTGGCACTACCGCCCAGGGTCGCTCGTCATGTCTATAGCAACGGTTGGATGTAATTTTCGCTGTCAATTTTGTCAAAACTGGCAAATCAGCCATGAACGCGATATTGTGGGTCGTAACATTTCCCCTGAAAAAATTGTCAACTATGCACTGAATACTGGGTGCACCGGAGTATCGTACACATATACCGAACCAACCATATTCTTTGAATACGCTTATGATACCGCAAAGATTGCTCAAGAAAAAAACCTCTTCAACACATTTGTCACTAACGGCTACATGACAACAGAAGCCATTGACACCATTGCCCCTTACCTCGATGCGGCTACGGTTGATTTCAAAGGCAATGCCAATCCAGCATTCTATAAAAACTTCTGTAATGTACCCTCAGTTGATCCTATCTTTGATTCGCTTAAAGCCATGAAAGCAGCTGGAATTCATATTGAAATCACAAATCTCCTCGTTTCCGATGTCGGTGATGATACTCAAGATGCAGAAACCCTTGCTCAATGGATTGTGCAAGAGCTAGGTGAAGATACTCCACTGCACCTTTTACGGTTCTATCCACATCACAAAATGAGCAATCTTCCACCCACATCTATTCAGAAACTTGAAGCTGCCGCGGCCGCCTCGTCTCGTGCTGGACTTAAATACGTCTATTTAGGAAATGTCCCCGGGCACCAAGGGGCAAATACTATTTGTGATAACTGTGGGGCTCTTCTTATCGAACGATTAGGCGTCCAAACTATTTCTGTACGATTAACCCGGGAAGGGCGTTGTCCATCGTGTAATCTCCCCATTCCCATCATGCTCTTAAAAGACGAAACACCTTCAAAATAGCACAATTTCCTTTCTGCGAATCACCTGACAAATTTCTTGAATTTACGTTTTCAGCGCCATGTTTAAGTGGTTTCTCAGGAGGAATTCAAATACCGCTGGTGATAAACGTGCACTTAATCGCATCAACTGAAGCTGAAATAGAAACCTACTCAGATCAATTCCTTGGTCTAAAGACCATCTTCGAACAAGCTGAGTTTCCATACTGGGTGCTGGTTCAAGATCAAACCGTATTAGGATTAATTGTTGCCGCACAAGAACCCCGCGAACTATTACAACCTGCAAGCACACCTTTCATCCAAATCTATCTCTTTCGCCACGAAACCGAAGCCGTCACACGGTTACTTAATGAAGCTGATACAATTGCGGCCAAGCAACAGGCCGCCTACCTTACTTGTATCGTCAGTGCCGATAAACAGGAAACTAGTCAATCGCTTGAAAATGCAAACTTCACTGTATATGATGAAACAGTCAAAATGGGTATTCCGCTACAGGATGTGGCTCCCCCTCAGACCGAATTGACCTTTACTCGTACATCACCTGACGAAACATCTCTTGTTTTGAATAATATTGAAGCAATGATGCACGATACACCCGATCGGCTGCTTCACACAGTACTCTATAATATTCGTCAACTTCCTCCAGACAAGCTCGAATCCACTCTCTCACAAATGGAAGTTATCTTAGTCAAAGAACAAACTAACACAATTGGAGTTATCAGCCTTGAGGGACCTACAATTGGAATGTTGGGGGTCCACCCTAACCTGCGTGGTAAAGGTTATGGTCGTACGATGACGCAATGGGCAAAAAACTATCTTAGCGAACAAGGACATTTCAGAGCGTGGCTCCGTGTTTCCATCGCCAATGAACCTGCACGACATATCTTCGAAACAGAGGGCTTCAAAGTCTCAGAGCAAATGAAATACTATGTCAAACCCAACTCAAATTTGTGGCAACTTATTCCTGAATAGCGTCTTGGTGAAGGCAATTATCGTTTATCGACGGAGAGATTTTCGTAACAGCGCTTCCTCTTTGTGCATCGGTAACATTTTCGCGCTTTCTCTTAGCAGTTTCAACGTAGGATAGCCCGCTTCCTTTTCTTTTGTCCATTCGTCCACGAATGCGCCACTTTGTATTTCATCCAATATTAACTGAAGGTGTGCAAAGTAAGGAGCCATATCGACACGAGCGCTTCTTGACATCGAGCCATATTGACTTGTAGGTGAATGCAGCTTCATTTGTTCCAAAATTCCTTTTTCTGCCATTGCTTGGAAGGCCATTGCTAATTCTCCTGATACGTACAATTCTAATAGTGCAGCTTGAGGCGGGAATCCGGCATCAACTAAGACCTGATAGGCTGCAAGCAAACAACGTCCTATCAAGGGTCCTACACCCTGTTCGTAAAAAAGATCCATGACTGCCTCTTCGTGCATGGATATTTCCATCACACCCATATGGGTACTGCCAATTCCTTTTGCGAAGGCTAGAAGAATTTCTTTCGCATGACCAGAGGCATCTTGGTGAACTGCAACAAAGCTCGGAAACCCTTTTTGGCTTAAATAACGTTCACGAACCCCTTCACCAAGCATACGAGGAGCGACCATGATTACATCAATTTTAGGTGGCAAGTCAATAAGACCGAATGCAACGTTATAACCAGTAGCGAAGTTCAGCGTTTTTCCTTTCTTTAGATATGGTTGAATAGATGCCTCATAAACTTCAGGAACCACCTCGTCTGGAATAAGCAGAGCTATCACATCTGATTGTTTCACAGCTTCTGCTACAGAATACACAGAAAAACCATCGGCAATAGCCTGATCCAAAGTCTCATCTTTTTGTGTGCCAATGATAACTGTTACTTCGCTATCTCTCAAATTTAGGGCTTGCGCGCGTCCTTGATTACCATAACCGATGACACCAATTGTACGTTCTGCTATGTAATCTAAATTCGCGTCTTCATCATAGTAGAATTTCATCCTATTCATCTACTTGGAATTTAATCAGGTATACGTCGCATATCATCTGAAGCGGGTGGGCAATCGGCATACTCTGAGTCCACGCTTGTACACACTTGCTCGCCGCCTATGAATTTGTAAGCCTGATAGGCTGCAGTGACTCCTTCTGCCACACCTGTAATGGCTTGTTTAAAGTCTGTGTCTGTAACATCTCCCGCAGCAAAAATTCCTTTGATGTTAGTCTCGGTTTGGCGGTTGATGAGAATTTCTCCTTTCTCATTAGTCTTAACGCCTAACTTTGATGCTAAATCCGATAATGGAACATTGCCAATAGCCACAAACACACCTTCAACCGCCAGCGCATTGCTCCCATCAAAGGGTTTGTCTAACACAACCTTTTCAATTCGTGTGCTTCCTTCAATACTTGACACACTCGTATCTAGAATAATTGTTATCTTCTCGTTTTGTTTCACGCGTTCGAGATTTACTGGTTCAGCTCTTAGCCTATCACCTCGAACGATTATGTAAATGTGGTCGGTCCATTGTGCAAGAATTAACGCTTCTTTTGCCGCACTATCCCCCCCTCCAACCACTGCTACAGTCTTTTGTGCAAACATCGGACCATCACACAATCCACAAAACTGTACACCTTTCCCTTCAAAGCGTTCTGATCCTGGAACCTGAAGTTTTCGAAATTGTGTTCCAGTGGCAAAAAGCAAAGTTTTTGCAGAATATTCATCGAAGGCTGTGCGAACAGAGAAACATTGTCCTTGTCGGGTTATTTCAGTAACAACGTCGAAAACGAACTCCACCTCATATTCTCTTGCATGGGCTGCTATTTTGTCTGATAATTCCTTTCCTGAAAGCGAAATGAACCCAGGGTAATTTTCTATCCAATCAGTGGTTGCAATAACACCACCCGGGGGATAGCCAACTAAGATGGTCTTAAGTAGCATACGACCCGCATACATTGCTGCTGCAAAGCCTGTGACACCACCACCAATTATTGCAATATCATACATTTCTTCTTGTTTGCTCATGTAATACACAACCACAAATGGGATCGTATCGTAATCAGATTGTTGGAGAAATTCCTGTTGGGGAGCCTTGTGCCGCTTGTTGAATCAGCATAAGGAATTGTCCAGGAGGGATCACGCCATCAAATTGAACAATTTCATTTAAGACCGTCTTAGGAGTTCCGATTACATTGTATTTGTTCGCAATTTGGGGGAACTCAGCAATTTCCACGATATCGACAAAAATATGCGAGTTTGCTACAGCAAATTGAAACGCCATTGCACCCACAAGGGGACACACAGGACAGGTGGGAATCACAAGCACTTGAATCTTCACAGGTTTAGTCGCTGCCTTAGCAAGAGCTCTCTCAGCATTTGAAGACAAGGCACTATCCCCACTGGATACTAACGTTATGCCTTCAACCAGTGTCTGAAATTCATAACCCGAAGGAATGCCATACATTCGAATCCCATAATCCTTCTCACTCAAAATCGCTAGCGCAGGAATCTTATCAATCCCCAACTCCTCAGCCTTCTCCTTCTCTTTAACAAAATCATACACTATAAGGCTAATTTTATCAGATAAACCCGCCACGGCTTCAAGCAGTTGATGCGTTTGGGCACAAAATGTGCATTCTACTTCTTGAGTAAAAAAAACTAGTCGAACAGGGCTCTTCAAATCCTTTTCAAACCGCTTAACAACGGTACTTTCGACATCTTCAGGAATACCAGACATTATTGGCACCATACAGAAAATAGACGATATTACCAAAAAAGGTAGAGGTTTGCCCAAAAGGTAAAAACAAGAAAATCCAAGGTGAACGCTATGAAAGTCTCTGTCACCTATTTTAAAGAAAAAGGTACGGTAAACACTGACGAAACTCTGCAACTTGCCCATAAACGTGCAAAAGAATTGAAGATTACCCATGCAGTCATACCCACCACGACGGGGGCATCAGCGGTAAAAGCCCTTGAAATCATGAAGGAGCTTAATTTAGTCATCGTCACCCATATGAGCGGATTTAAAGAACCTGGCCACAATCAACTTCTTCCCGAACATCGAAAAACCCTCGAAGAAGCAAATGTCCCAATCCTTACAGCGAGCCATGTGCTCAGCGGTGTGGAACGTGGTCTTCGGAAAAAGTTTGACACCGTTGGACCTGCTATCATCATCGGAAATGCGCTCAAAATGCTTGGTCAAGGCGTGAAAGTAGGTGTTGAAATCACCATCATGGCCGCTGACGCCGGTTTGATTCCTATGGACCAATCAATCGTCGCATTTGGTGGAACAGGATGGGGACTCGACGCCGCTATGGTTATAAAACCTGCCCATACGAACAATATCTTTGATCTTTACATTCAAGAGATTATTTGCAAACCACGTTAGGAAACAATCAAAACCCCAAATAACGAGTACCAATACAGTTGATACATATGCCTTCTCCTTTGGGTTCCTTTGATGGCTTCGATCAATTATCAGCGACCTCCAGTCGAAGTAGGGCAGTGACAACTGGGGCTCAACGGGGAAAAAGCACGGTATTAATTGTATCTGCCAATCAAAAGAAAGCTTACCCAATCATTAGGTCTCTCAAAAAGATGAAATACTTCACGATTGGCGCGTTTTATGCTTGGCGCTCCCCCGTCTTTTCCCGTTATCTTAATCGACGATATCATATTAGCAACCCGTATGAAAAAGAAAATGCCTATCTCAATCAAATCAAATTATTGATGGAAAAATACAATCCAATTGTTGTACCTGTAGGATTCATTGACGCGATGATATTAACAAACCATCGCAAATCATTGGGGAAAAAAGGAATCATACTCGCACCTAATCATACAGCCATTAAGAAAGCAGCAAATAAAGCCACATTAAAAGAATTATGCCAAACTACCGGAGTTCACTATCCAAAAACAGAACGCATAAGCAAACGATCCTGGAAAAAAGCGCTTACAACTCTAGGATTCCCGTTAGTTGTGAAAGGCATATCAGATGCAGCGCGTCCTCAATATGTATTTCACGCATCAGAACTCAAGCAAATTGTCAGCTCTCGCGTGGGTCCATTAATTGCCCAACAATTTATCCCAGGTTCTGGTACTGGATACTTTTCAGTTGCTCAAAATGGACGTATCCTCGCAGAATACGTTCATCGACGTATAATTGAAACCAATCCCAGCGGAGGTGCTAGTCTCGTTGCCTGTTATGACTCGGATTCTCCCATCTACGACTTAGGAAGAAGTGTAACGACATCCCTCGGTTGGTCTGGCGTTATAATGGTCGAGTTCCGTAAACATGAAGAAACTGGCGATTATTACTTGCTTGAAGTAAATCCTAAGTTTTGGGGAAGCCTTGAACTGGCCACCGCTTGGGACCTTGATATCCCCCAATACCTTCTACATAGTCACGAATATGAATGGACCCCAGATCCAGATGCTCCTGAACATCCTATTTTTCATAAACGGGGAACTCGTGGCTGTTTTTCTTGGCTTCTCCCAGGATTTAGTGCCTATTTCCGTACAAATCCGAAAGTTTGGCTTCGCATGCTTTGGCATGCCATAAAACGAAACCAACGCACAGATATTCATCTCCGAGACCCTCCCGAACTCATGTTTGGAATCCTTTCAAGATTTTTCAATATCTTGAAAACTGATGCGAGCCGCCCAAAGAAAATGCTTCGGAATCAACACAAACAAAATATTCGCGCACTCCAACAACGTCTCTCACAAAACCCCCTTCAAGCAGTGATCTTTGATCTTGATGGAACATTAGCAACTCTGAAGGTCAACTGGGGCGCGGTTTGGCAAATGCTTTTGTTAAAAGGATTATGCGATCCGCAAGAGGTTTCAGTTATGGTTAATCTTTATCGTGCTCAACAAACGGACGCTCATAGATATGAGAAAATGAGCCATATTGTTGAAACCTATGAAGAGCATGCGGTTGCAAAACTTTCACAGTCAAAAGTAATGGCGAAAAGTCTCCAGGCGCTTCGACAATATAACATTAAAACAGCTATTGTGTCAAAACAGACCTCTCGGAATATTCTAAATGCGATTAATCAGCTGGGGCTTGAGGGTACGGTGGATTTTATTGTTGGGCGCGAACATGGGATGAACCGCGTACACCAAGCCGAACTGGCAATTCAGTCATTACATACTCCCGCAAAACGGGCTTGTTTGGTCGGTGACACCATGACCGATGCCGTATCTGCGGCAACCTTGCTAATGGAACCGATTGCCATTACTAACAACGCTTATAGGTTCCAGCAATTTATCGAACTTGGAGTTCCCTGTTTCCACAAGGTGACCGATTTTCTCCGTATTATTGAAAGGCGTTACAAAACACGATAAAATCTGAGAGACGAAAAACCATGAGAATTATACTTACCCATGACGCGGATTCCATTCAAAAACCCATTGAACACATCCGCGCCCGCCGTGACCGATTCACCGAAAAAGACTTCAAAGCAGCCGAAAAAGGTACCCTTAATCTTTACAACAACATCGCGGATATCGTACAATTAGAAGCAGAAATGGGTTTTCGTTCCACTTTTTTTATTCCCACTTTCCTCTTCAATCTCTATAGTATTTTAGATACTTTGAAATCCATCCAACGCGAGGGGACCGAACTTCAACTCCATTATGTTCATGAAAACCACCCCCAATCTGCGGGGCTTTTACAAATTCAGAAAGCGTTCTTTAACGATGTTATCGGTCCAGTCCAAGGAGTACGCTGCCATAACCTCTGGGTTTTTCCCCCGCTTCTCGCGCTCTTTAAAGAAGAATTCATTCACTACGATTCTTCCTACCGCGCAAAAACGGTCGGCACCATTGAACCCTATCAACTTGAGGAAGGAATGATTGAGATCCCCATCGGTATAATGGACACGGATCTCTTTGGGCGCCTTTATCTGACGGAAAACGAGGCGTGGAAATATATTCTCAAGGATCTCAATAGTGCCAAAGACCACCGTGTGGAATACTATACGTTTCTGTTCCATCAAGAATCGTTCCGAATGAAAGGAGGGCGCCTTTACTCCAAACTTCTCAAACATCTAGCAAAAGAAGGCTATGAAGGGATTCGCTGCTGTGATGTCCCATTAGTCAAAGAAGCTCTAAAGGACGGCTAGCTACGTTCATGTTAGCAGATCTCAATGGTAAGGTAGTCCATATCCCAAGGATAGTAGGTTACCATTTCCATTCCATCATCTGTAATGAAAATTGTATCCGAATGTCGGAACCCACCAATCGACCGATCATAGATTCCCGGTTCCACGGTAAAAACCATCCCCGGTTCCATAATATCATCCATGCCATGGTCAAGAAATGGTTTCTCGTGACCTTCCAAGCCAATGGCGTGTCCCGTATGATGCTGTGCTAGCTCCATCACTCCATGTTGTTTAAACACTGTACGCGTTGCCTTATCAACAGCTGAACAGGGCTTTCCCGGGGCAAAAGCATCAAAAGCGGCTTTTTGGGCGTCCATCATAATATCAAAGTATTTCCGTTGTTTTGTATTTGGCTCACCAAGAAACATGGTGCGCTCTAACTCAGCATAATATCCTGCAACATTCGCTGTAGCACCCGTCACTAAGGTATCGCCTGCCTTAAAAACCGTAAACCGGTTCATCGCATGAGGAATTGCTGAATATGTACCAATTTGCCCTCGATACCCTGCTTGAACTGGCAGACCTCCAATCGCGAAGGGACGATACGCAATTCCCAATGCCTTCCCCATTGCCATCGACGCCTGCAAAGACGCAGTTGTGGACACTTCAACCTCGTTTAATCCTACTTGCGTGTTATCCTGTAATAGCTGATGGGCTAAATTCGCCCACATCGCCGATTCCCGAATACAGGCTAACTCATCCTCATCCTTGATAACCCGCATATTCGTAATGAGCTGGGACATCACCTTCACTGGAAATCCTAAGACTTCCTCTAACTTCGGTCCCTCATAGCCCCATCGTCCCGAACTACCTGGAGCTTCTGCCCCCAACTTCTCTTTTATTTTAAGGTCTTGTTTTAAGAAGGTGGCAAAATGCTTCATCGGGTGCTTGGCATCAGGGTAGTCAAAGTAGGACCCAATTTTCGCTACATTCTGCACCTCTTCCTCGACATGCTGCTTTTCTAACTCAGGGACAAAGAAGCTAATATCCGCATCTTGAATAACTAAGGCAAAGGGGCGCTCTGTGGGAATGTGGACGAATCCTGTAAGGTAATAGATGTGCGTTGGGTTGAACACAATAAAATGCGCAAGCTTATTCTCCGCTAGTTTCTCACGAAGCTTAGTTAAACGTTCATCAAACCGATGCTGAGGAATCTTCACAATAGGCAAATGCAAAACCTCCATCAAAGTTGAATGCTATCTGTATTTGTAGACACACCAAAAGGATTTCCATCTTTTTGGATACCAAGTAATATTAGGGAATAATCTCACATCCGTTATTAAATTCTGGATACGCAAAGTCGTTAATCGAGATTTTTCCTTGCTCAATGAGTTTGTGAACCTCTGGCACAATATCTTTGAGGTAACCAAGAAGATGTCTGACGGTATCACAAATCTTCAGAAACCCCTCCTCGCCCCACAGCCGTTTCTTATTCGCAAATAAACACCGCCCCCCACACAATCCAAACTCTTCACAAGACGGACAAGGTTCATCAAATAGCATGCTATCGTGGAGATCTTGAGGGGTTGTCTTCCAAATGTCGCCAACAAGCGAAAAGGGTAAATCGGGTGAAATGGGACAAATGCCTATGGACCCATCCACATGAAGCGCAAAAGTGTCATGCCCAGCTCCACATCGAATTGTGCTCTTCTTTCCAGTTAAGAGATCATACATTATGGGAGGGAATGGTACAATCCCTTCGACAACGCCTTTTCGCATTTTTGTGAACCAATCATCAATTAGCCTACCAATTCTTGGATAATAAGAGTCGTGAACCCATCTATCAAAGTCATGCCAATTTCCTTCCGCATCCCACACTACATTAAGCTGCCAGTGAACATGCTGGAAATGCGGGGATTTCAAGTCAAGTAGGTGTCGCGCATCTCGGTAGATATCACTTTGCTCAGATATCGCCATCCGTGCCACCACATCACCCTGATATCCGTGCTGATATAATCTCCTCACGTTCTCCAAAACTCGTTCGTATACACCCGTTGAGCGATACCCATCGGTGACCTCTCGATTTCCATTAATGGAAACAAGAATGGAATGAAATCGATGCAAATAGTCGACGGGAATTTGATGCAGCAAGAGGCCATTGGTTTGCAGCATGTAACGCGCTGAAGGAAACCTGTCCATTATCTCGGTCATGAGAGAAATCCGAAGAGTTGGTTCTCCACCATAGAACATCAATTGAATATCCGAATCCTGCTGAAGAAACTGAGCCAAATCATTCGTGGAGTATTGAATTTCCGTGTAGGCTCCGGTCTCTTCACCTCCATGACAATAGCTACAATTCAGGTTACATTTGCGCGTTAGGATGAGATGATAGTTCACGAGCTTCTATCCTCTGATAACTGCAATTTTTCATCAGTTATAAAAAATTGAAGGAAGGAGCTTAAGCTCCTTCACTTTCAGGCTCAATGAAGAATAGAATGGCTCCAACTAGACATAAAACGGCACCAGGTCCTCCTATGACAGCCCATTCAAAAGCAAACACTGCTCCTATGATGCTAAAGATGATGATGAGAATTGCGGCATTGATTCGATTGTTATCTACCATACGCAAGAAAAAGAACAGAACTAAGAATCCAAAAACGACTGCAATGACGCCGGCAACAAGAGTAGCCATCGGTATGATGTACAGTTGCCCATAGTTGAGAATGTCTAGAACGTTATAGAAGGCATATTCGCCGATTTGTACAAATCCAGCAATGATGACGAGAATTGCACCAATTCGAGTTAAGAGCTTTCCAACATCCATCATTTCCATAATGAGTTCCACCTATAAGGGAACAATAACTAATCCCCCTATCCTAAGAAACTTCATCAAAAGACTTTCGCGTTTCCCAATTCTTGGCAAGCTAAGATTCAGCTTGACAACAAGCAAATACGCGTCGGGTCTCATCAATCAATTCTTTAATCCGCACTTCTGGGAGCCCCATCGACTTCGAATCAGCTTCGACTAACTGATTCAAAGTTAAAATCTTGTGCGCATACAACTGATCGCGCTCTTCATCGGTCACAGTTCGTAAAATCGTTATAGGATACAGTTTCTTATTTTCAATAAACCAATCAATTCCCCGGCCCCGCGGCGTGTTCCATCCAAAATGCTCAATTCCCACACACTCTGCATAACGTTGAGCATGTTCTGTTAATCGCGTATTCGTCACAATCAGAACCCGATCAAATTGACAATCATTCAAACCCTGTTCACAGCCAGCCTGTATATCATCCCATTTAGCCTTAGCCGCTAATGAGACCTCAAAGGGGCAATATCGCTCTAATACGCTATGGTGCTTCATCTCAACATATACCATTTCTCCATCTTTTTCTGCGATGCTATCCACTTCATGGTCAATACAGGCCCCCTGAATTACGACGTTCCCTGAAACCTTGTATCCAAATTCTTCGAGGAGTAAGCGCACATAATCTTCAAAAATGAAGCCACTTCCAATCCGTGCTAGCCCATCCCGCAAATCGCGGCGAAACTCCACAACCTCCTTGTGGGTTTCGAGCTCGGTTACAGCCATATCATAGATTTCTTTGGTCGTCATTCCCTCCTCAACTCGTTCTTCAAGGTCATAGGCAATCTCTTCCGCAACGGCTTGAGGGGCTCCCATTCGCGTCAACGTGCGCACGATTTTGTTGGGGTCAAACTCTTCAGAGCGACCATCCCATTTCACTACCATTACCATGAACTATCACCATATTTCAACACTCGGAAAATTCACTTCTTTTTTGTTCGCTTCTGTTTTTCAGGGTATGTGTAAGGCTTTGAGATATAATGACTTCTAGTTCGACGAAATACATGGTAAAATGTTCCTGGGGGCTTTTTCTTCGCACGACGACCATGATATGTGATGGTAATGTGTTCACCCATTCGGACACCAGTTCGGCCCGAACCCCCTTGTAAGTAGTCTTGCAACATCTTTGCCCATGCTTGAATGACAATAATGCGGTTATTTACGTCATCATAGAGCAAAAAAACTGGAATTTCACCAAAACGCGCTTTTCTGAAGAACTTTCCCACCACAAGACCTGTGACTTCATCGCCCGGGGTCTCAAATACAACTTCTTCTAAAGTGAGCCATTGAGGAGTACGGAATCGCATCATGACCCTCCAATATTAGTTTCTCATCTAGAAGATATCAACGTTATTAGTTAGGAAGAAAATTAATACCAGATATTCATTATCTGGAGGTTGTTACTCTAATGCGGAAGTCACTTCTTTTAATTGGCGTCCTATCGGTGTTCGCTCTATTCGCCTTGACCATTACACCAATTTCTGCCCATCCACCATCCAACATGACCCTAAGCTATGACTATGATACTCAAATTCTCACAGTAACTGTGTTCCACGCAGTTGCTGATCCCAATACTCATTATATTGAACAGATCAACATCAACAAAAATAGCGTCTTTGTGATGGAACGCAACTACACTAGTCAAGCGTCCACCTCGTCTATGGCCGACACATTCAACATCGATGCCCAAGATAACGATATTTTGCAGGTTACAGCGATTTGCAGCATATCTGGTCAAATCCAGCGTCAAATCACCGTGTCCAGTGGTGGGTTACAGACCCAACCACCTCCAACTATTCCTGGGTTTCCAATTTTTGCAATAGCGTTGGGGCTCATTTTTGCAATTGGGTTTGCAGTGATTCGACGACGAAGACTCACCCTATCATCCTAAGATTCCCTCTAGACTGGTTAGCTATGAAATCGCCCACTAGTTTCCCTGAAGGCGCATCACAAGGCGTGCAACACGGGCCCCTAGCTCGGAACAGGCCTTCTGTTCCTTCTCATCCGGAGCACCCCTTGCTGCAGCCCCATAATGTTGCATAGGACCTCTTGCATTTCCCTGCACTATCATCCCATGTACTAACATTGCTTCTAGAATGGCTAGAATGGTGGTTTCTGCTCCTGTTGCGATACCACCACTAGAAGCAAAAGCGCCACCAACTTTTCCATCAAGCTTTCCATGAATCTTCACAGAAACATCAAAAACTCGTTTCAGTGCCGCCGACAAGAGCCCATAATACACCGGGGAACCTGCAATAATTCCATCTGCTGTGAGTAAATCTTTGTTCGTCGTATCCTTTGCACGTTTGACCATGACTGTAATTCCTTTGATTTCAGAAGCTCCCTTTTCAACGAATTTCGCCATTTTCTCAGTATTTCCAGTTTCTGAATCATATACAATCAAGATCGTCGCCACAATTTTCACCAACCTTGTCTGAACTGCTACTTCCCCTCATTCCCATTCATTAGCATAGGCTTCGCACACTTCTGCAATGTTTAAGGCATATCCTTTCGAAATGTTGAACTTTTGGCGCATCCGCCATTCTCCTTCTTTATTCAATTGCCACCCAATCAACCGCAGTTGTTGTCCTTTCGCGACTTCGACTAAAACAATGGCCTTATGCCAGCTGGGTGTTTTTGTCAATGTTTTGCCCCGAAGAATCTTCAGTTCTGATCGTCGCGGAAACAAATCGCCTGGTTCATCCAATAATGAAGATAAGCCTTTGAAGTACAACTCACACACCACTAGTACCTAAGATTAGATACCTGAATGAATGTTTTCATTCCAAACCGCTTATGTAAAATCATACAACGAAGCTTGTCCGTTCATCCGTTTAAGGTTCGTTAATCGAACCCCGACTAACCGCAAGGGCGTATCCGGTTTCCGATGTTCTTCAAATAATGATGTAACTGTCTTCCACAACGTCTCTTGGTCGTTCGTGCTAACAGGTAAGGTTCGACTTCGCTGAATTGTTGTATAATCGCGGTAGCGGATTTTCACGGTTACGGTTCGGAAGTGATAAGACTTCGACTGGAGCTTCTGATGAATTCTCGAAGATAACTCCTCTAAGGTTTCTAACGCAACATCTACCGACTTCGGGTCCACATCCTTTGAAAACGTGCGGTCCTTACCCATGGATTTCCGGCGCCAAACCCCACTTCGTACGATACCTCGGTTATCAATTCCCCACGCCCTATCAGACAACCATTTCGCCCCTTTCCCAAATACCGGCAACAACGCTTGTAAAGACATTTCTTGGATTTGCCCTAAAGTAGTAATGCCTTGCTTTTTCAAACGATTCCCAGTAACCCGTCCAATTCCATGGATTGCAGTCACATCCAATGGCGCCAAGAACGCTGCGACAGACGCAGGATCTTGGGGAACTAGAGTAACTCCCAATGGCTTATTTTGATCCGTGGCAATCTTGGCTACAGCCATGTTTGGAGCAATCCCAATTGAACACGGTAACTTAGTTTCCTCTCGAACCACTTGTTGAATTTCAATCGCCAGTTCGTGGGGGCCACTATGCGGTTTCACGCGTTCAGTAACTTCAAGATAAGCTTCATCGATACTAGCCTTGCGTATGCGCCCTTCATCCGCAAATTCTTGTAGTATACCCATAACTTCTTCAGAGGCTTCCACATAATTCGAAAACGGACCTGACACAAACACCGCTTCAGGACATAAACGATAGGCCTTAAGCACCGCCATCCCTGCATGAATCCCGAAGGACCGGGCTTCATATGAGGCAACTCGGACAACACCCCGAGTTTGGCCTTTCTTAGGGTCTGGTCCCACGCACACGGGTTGTCCAATGTATTCGGGGTGAAGTCGGTACTGTTCCACTGATGCATAGAACGCATCCATGTCCACATGCATGACCCAGCGCGACATAGCACAGCCCAGACCACAGCTTTCTCTATCAAAAGAAAATTAGATGGTGAATTAAAAGGAGACAGAGACCGAAAGCAAAGTGAGTTACCATGTCTGCGATTCTTACAAGTTTATGAAGGAAGAACCATGAAACGGGTTCTATGAAACGATTTTTGGAAGCCACAGAACGTGCGGCTCTTTTTGTCCATTTGCTTTTCATTGTGGTTTGTACCGTTGTTCTGCTAATATCACTCCCAGTGTTAATCGGGCTACGGCTTTTCATTCTCGTAATCATCTATAATGTAATGATACCCATAACCGGGTGGGGGCGAAAACACAACGAACGGCTAACCCTTTGGTTCTTTGTGTTCATCATTAGCCTTTTGATGCTCTTCCCTGATTGGTTCCTTACTGATCCTCTAGGCATCCTTGTCTTTGTCCCTGACGGGTTCCCCAATATCGGTCCGGTCACCGCCTATCTGATTCTTCTCTGGGCGATCCCGCTTTTCACTATCACCTTCATTGGGCTCCGAGTTGCTATCCGCTGAACCAATTCCGTAGCATACGGGGTTGTAGCATTTACCTCGCTCCTCATTTTCGTCGGTGCATTCCTCATCATGCTACTTTACCTGGGCAGCGCTTGCTTTTTCCATCTGCTAATCAACCTAATTCTATTTGGGCTCTAAAACATCAGGTTTGGTTGACTTCCACCAGATGAAAATCTGAATCTGCCTATCTACTGAAAATCCCAGTTTTTTATAGAGTTTAATTGCCTGTTTGTTATCCACATGAACACCTAAATTCGCCTTCTTACTCCCACAGTCTTTGAACAGCTTCAGACAAAACCGTAGCATTTCTGATGCATGGCCCTTCCTGCGATGCACAGGGGCTACGGCAATGTTTTGGATAAATCCCATCTGAGGTACAAGGTCAAGGATCCCAATCAAATCCTTGTTATGGTACACAAAATATGCTTGGACCATTTTATACCATTCATCTAACATAACTTCAGGGACGTCTCTGAAGTTATGAAAAATTCTCTCTGCAACATGGTCAGGAGATCCACGCATGAACGCTTTCAGACACAAGAAAAACTGGTTTACTTCCTCGCGTGTAATCTGTTCATAGCGAAGCTGGTCTGACACCTCAAAGATCTCGTCTAAAGGACGGCTCATCGTGGAGCGATTGGCGAATTCCTTAAATCCAATTTGCTCTAAATGTTCAGCAAATCTTTGTTGCTCGACTGGAATATTCAAGTAGGCATAATGCACCTTGTGTTTTTTCGCTAGTTTCATTACTGCATCTGCAAAGGCGTTGAGCGTCTCTGCTGATTGGTCATAATCAATTACATTGAATCGAACAAAAGGGGTTCCAACCGGTTCAAGGAGTTGAAAAGGCTCTTGTCCAATAAATGCAATCCCTACGGGCTGGTTTTTTGTTAGATATACCCGATACGTGAACCCAAAAGGTTCAATCTGAGCGGTATACCGGCTAATTATGTCCTTGAATTTTTTGATTTGTGGATCATCATGGGCAATACTACGTAGTTGCATTGTCAATGCATCCCGGTGAAATTAATATAACCTGCTCTTGAAAATTCATGTTTTTAATAACTTAGAATGTTACAATATTGTGACTTTTGGAAACAAGGCGATTCAAATCTCCGCTATTTGCGATTTGACCAAAAAATCTTCAAAAAAAGACAGAAGCAAAGATTCTTTAAAATTCATGACAGGCATAGATTATTGGTTTGGTGATGGCTTGGGAGCTGAAAATGACCTTTTCCAGCGATCAGTTGCTGCCCTAGCTGGTGGCAATCCTGAGCGAGCCAAACAACAAATTTTGAAGCTCCTTGAGAAGGATAAAAATAACCTCGACTTGCTCACCTTCCTGACCTCGATTTACCAGCAGTATCAAGAACCTCAACAGGCACTCCAAACCGCCCAACGTATCGCCCTACTCGACCCCAATAATCCCCGGCACCTGAATAACCTCGGCTATGTCCATATTCTCCTCGGTCAATGGAAGGAAGCAGAACAATGCTATGCAAAAGCCGTCAAACTAGACGACGCATCTCCAACCATTTTTCTCCATCACGCCTTAACGCTCATTGAGTTAAATCAAATTAAAGCGGCTACAGAACAACTCCAAAAAGCACTCAATCACTCACTTTCGAGCGAGCTTCTTGATATTATTCAGACAGATTCTCAATTCGTGAAACTTAGACCACTCCTAAACAAGCTGTAAGGAATTCGCATACTTTTTAGCTTCGATCAAGAATCCACAAGTACCCTAACAGCTATTTGCACCATTTCATGCAACATCGAAACCCCTATATACCACATACTTGTAGCTGCAGACAGTAGCAAATAGGACAATTTCGTTTTTAATTGAAATTTAGCTTATCGAGCTACGCAGCTCTTCCGACGAGGATTATTCAACGGAACAGCACGGCTGCGTGAAACAGCCACCCCAACTGAAGAGAACCGAGGTGAACTATATGGAAAAAGGCACAGTCAAATGGTTTAATCCCGACCGCAACTACGGCTTCATTGAACGCGAAACCGGTACCGATCTCTTCGTTCATGGTAGCGAAGTTGAAGGCGATAAAATCCTCAAAGAAGGCGACACCGTCACCTTCGAAGTCGAAGAAGGCGACCGCGGCCCCAAGGCTGTTAAAGTCAAACTCGAATGAACCATCGGATTGGCAGAAAGAACATGCCCTCCGCAACCATCTGCTTTAGGTTGTTCTTCAGCCTAGGCAGTTCTTTTAAGAAAGCTAGATGATTCTGATATGCATCTCCAGAAACTGATGCGGATTCAAAAAAGTTCGCACTGTAGTTCGAAAAAATTCTGAAACGCCTTGATCCAAAAAATGTACAACCCCCAAGAGAATTCTTTTTTACAAATGAGAACAGCATTAAAGAAGACATTTACGCCTTTAGAAGATCACTTCTGAACATGTGGCTTTCGGCAGGTGAGCAGGTATCAGGCGGTTATTGTCACTTAGAATCTTAATTCTTTATGATTGGTGATATTTATGTCGGAAAGTTTCTCTTCGATTCCCATCCCCACAGATCTTGGAGCAAGGCTGCAGGTGTTATTTTCTATTGACCGAACACCTAAGACCTTGGGCGAGTTTGGAGAGTTGCTCCAAGAATGTCTTTTAAAGCGTTTGCAAATGCCCGAGGTGCAAGCATATTTCCAGGCAGTTTCCACTGGTGAGACGATTTTTGGTGAGGTAAATTACCAAA
>JABAOF010006749.1_pt2 | contig 27509 bp, 17 predicted proteins | sample 7062171 | NCBI WGS metagenome assembly JABAOF01 (sample SAMN14538628, study PRJNA623070) | marine sediment metagenome | biome: marine biome [ENVO:00000428]; feature: marine pelagic biome [ENVO:01000023]; material: deep marine sediment [ENVO:00002113] | place: India: Gulf of Khambhat ...
AGAGTGCCCGTGCGGTACGAGAGATTAGCATAGTGGGATTTAGTGCTTTTAATTTGGCATTTTAATAGCCAATATGGTATACTTGCTGGTGTATAAATTCACTGTAATTAAACGTTGCGAAAAGGAGCCAAAATGAAAGCGGCGACACTGGGTGACATCATTCGCTATTTTAACCATCAAAAACCCTTAACACCGGCTGATAAAAAAGAGTGGGAGAGTTTTTTTATCGAAACCCGCCGTAAAGAGATCAGTCTAATAAAGGCTGAATTTCTCAAGTCCACGGCCGGGCACAAAGTACTCTTTGGCGGTCATGCCGGGAACGGAAAATCTACAGAATTAAACAAATTTATTCATGAACCTCAAATCACAGATCGGTTTTCCATTATCAAACTAGATATCCAGGAAATGCTGAATCCTTATGATATCGAAATCGTAGAGCTGCTGCTGGCCATCTGTTTTCAAATTTTGACCTTTGCGGAGGAAAATAACTTATCAATCGGCAAGTATATTAAAGATCGCTTTCAGAAACTGGAAAGTTTTTTTCATGTTGAACTGAAGATCGAATCCACCCGCGTGGATAAAAAGGTTGGTGAGGTTGGTATTAAAGGTGAAGCTGGGGGAGGGCTCAAATTGCCATTTCTTAAACTAAAAGCCGACTTTTTTACAAAAATGAAAGGAGAAGCCGAATCTCGCCGGATTGTAAGGGATGAGTATAGGCCCCGCTTAAAAGAGTTAATCGAACTGGTCAAAGACCTGACAGCGGATGTAAAATGCAACTTGACGGAAAAGGAACCATTGCTTATTATCGACGGGCTGGACAGGGTATCTGTCAAACCGGCGGAAAAGCTCTTTGCCGAAGATGGACAGAACTTTGCAATGATAGACAATGCCAGCATGCTGTTAACCGTACCCATTTCCCTTATTCATTCCGTGAAATCTCCGGTAGCTGAATCTTCCATCGGTAAAATGCATGTGCTTAAAAATATCCGCTTGTTGACCCAGGATAAAAAAAGAGACCGGGAAACTGAAAAAAATTGGGAGATTATGAAACAAGCTGTACTAAAACGATTGGAACCCCGCTTGATCAGCGAAAAAGCGCTGGAAATGGCGGTATATTATTCCGGCGGTGTGTTTCGTACGTTAATCGAGTTAATTGTCTTTGCTGCATTAGAATCTGAGGTCCTGAAGGGCACCGCTATCGGTGAAAGAGATATGGAAGAGGCTGTAAAAGAATTCCGCATAAAAAAGGCCCGGCCTTTGAGCCGTTCCCATTGGGAAATTCTTCTTGAGATCGACGAACAAAAAAAATTTATCGGTGAAATGGATGAAACGCGGTTGGAACTCCTGGCCGGTCTATTTGCCCTGGAATACATTAACGGCGACGAGTGGTACAGTGTAAATCCCTTACTGGAGAGCAGGTTGGACGAATACAGGGAACTTTTTGGCACCGGGAAAAAAGTTATAATTAAAAAGTAAACCATGCTGCGAAAACGGGATGAACTTCAATTCCCTTTTCTTTTTGCTCACATTCGGCTGCGCCCGGAGCAGGGGATATTGATCTTCCTTTCATGCCGCACCCGGGATGTAGAAACGCTTTTGGTAGATAAAATAAAGACAGAATTTTCCGGGCAATTCCCTATAAAAGAAGTACCCTTTAAGACGGGGAACTTTGCACCCCTTCAGATTATTGCGGAAGAAGACGATTTTTCGCCGGGGTCCCTTTATATTATCGATCAGTTTCCCTTTGAAGACTTTTATCAAAACCCCGAATCTATGGAATCACAACTGGAACGGCTCACAACAGCTCTGAATATAGCCCGTGAACTTTTTACTTCCAGATACTTAAAGTGTGTGTTCATATGCCCGCCGGAAGTAGAGGACCGTATTGCCCTGAAAGCACCGGACTTTTATCTATTTACCCATTATACCGCTTCCTTCACGGATGACCGAGCATTTCACCGGGAAATCGAATCCCTTGAACGGGGTGGGCAGGATAAAAGAGATAGAATTTCGTTTTTTGACGAAGTCCTGGAAAGAACATCCAAAGAGGAGGACAAAGCACACATCTATCATGAGTTGGGAGAACTTTTTTATCAATTATCTGAGATAAATAAAGCACTTACTTACTGGCAGAAGTCATTGAGAATATTCAAAAAATCGAAAGATAAAAGGAAACTTTCCACTGTTCTGGGCAACATAGGGCTGGTATATCGCGAACTGGGACAACCAAAGGAGGCATTGAGATATCACAAAGAAGCACTGACGATAAACCGGAATGTTGGGTATTTACAGGGACAGGCAAGTCAATTGGGCAATATTGGCATAGTGTATCGTGAAATGGGTAACCTGGAAAAGGCATTGAAATATCACAAAGAAGCGCTAACGATTCATCGAAAAATCGGTTATCTCCAGGGGGAAGCCAATCAACTGGGCAACATCGGCATGGTGTATTATGATCTTGGTCAGCCGAAAGAAGCGTTGGAATATTACGAAAATGCCCTGGAAATAGACCAAGAAACTGGTAATTTCCAGGGAAAGGCATTGACTTTAGGCAACATTGGACTGGTGTATTCTGATTTGGGGCAGCCGGAAGAGGCGTTGAAATATCACAAGGAGGCGTTAACGATTCATCGAAAGATCGATTACCACCAGGGAGAGGCTTTAGCGCTGTTCAATATTGGATTGGTATATCGCGAACTAGGTCAATTGGATGATACTTTGAAATATTACCAAAAAGCGCTAACGATAAACCGAAAAATCGGTAATCTCCATGAAGAAGCATCAAACCTGGGCAACATCGGTGTGGTGTACCTCGACCTGGGTCAACCAGAAGAGGCGTTGAAATATCACAAAGAAGCACTGAAGATAGGCAGAAAAATCGGTTATCTTCAAGGGGAAGCCAATCAACTGGGCAACATTGGACTGGTATATTCTAATTTTGGGCAGCTGGAAGAGGCGTTGAAATATTATAAAGAAGCGCTGACGATTCATCGGAAAATCGGTTATCTTCAAGGGGAGGCCAATACCCTGGGCAACATTGGTGCGATTTACTTCGAACTGGACCAACCAGAGAGGGCGTTGAAATATCACAAAGAAGCATTAAAGATAAACCGAAAAATCGATTATCTCCAGGGGGAGGCCTCAGCCATGGGCAGCATCGGCATGGTGTATAGAAGCCTGGGTCAACCGGAAGAGGCGTTGAAATATTTAAAAGATGCGTTAGAGATCCATCGAAAAATCGATTATCTCCAGGGAGAGGCCTCAAACCTGGGCAGCATCGGGCTGGTGTATGCTGATCTGGGTCAAGGGCAAGAGGCGTTGAAATACCTCAAAGATGCGAAACGAATATTCCTTAAACTGGATATTCCCGTTCCAGAAGCCTTTACAGAGACAATAAACCGGTTAACCGCCCAGGCCAAATAATATCACTCTTCTCTTCTCTTTTTATAAGTTCGCTTGTCCAACTCAGTCTTGTCCAGGATGGCCCAATCCTTAGGCTCAACCCTCAGCCGTTTTCCAGGTTCTGTGGTCAATTTTTGAACCGTTCTGATGGAGGTTGCGGACATCGAAACGCCGCCATTGCCCCTGGTTGATATCAGTGCGAAGCTGCATCACATGAACCGTGCGCCGGGGAGCAGTTAAATTTTTTGACTGACCCCTTTTTCTTTTTACTTCCAGAATTCAGGCTCAAAATCAGCCTTTTTCCTTTCAATATCTTTTGAGTGGAAAGTTTTCTAGTGTCATGTCACGTCTCAAATGACGTGCAAAGAATTTAAATTCGAAGCACGAAGCACGAAATCCAAAACAATATCAAAATTCGAATGTTCAAAATTGACCAGGATTTAAAGGATTAAAGGATTAACATGATTTTATTAAATCTTTTAAATAATCCTAGTAATCCTGACAATCCCATTAATCATGGTCGTCATTTGAATTTGTTTCGAATTTCGATATTCTCGGTTTTTTAATCGGATTTATTATTCTCATCCGTCAATTCAGCATTGACGCGACACTAGCCTGTCCCCTTTCCCTTCGTTCCCTTCTTCCCCGACTCTACGATTTCCCAGGGGTGCAGTTCTAGTAGTGGCTTGTGGTAAATTTCTTTTTATCTTTTTTGCAGATGATCTGGGCGACATTCCTGCCGGACTCAATTGCCACGGACAGTCCCCCGCCGTCGATCCACTGGCCTGCCATATAAAAATCCTCTAAACCGGGTAGGACATTTTTAATTGTATACCACCAACCCATTATGCTTCCTTGCCAGTTGTTGGTATAACGAATCACCGAAGCCGGTGTGCATACGTCGGTAACTTCTACATGGGACTTTACATTTCCAAATCTCTTTTCCAGTATATCGATCACCTCATCAGCAATCCGATTTTTTTCCTGTTTATATTTTTCCCGGTTGTTTTCCCTTAAATCCACCCAGTATTTGTAATGACCAGTAGAAATGAAGCAATTAATGACGGTTTTGCCTTCGGGTGCCACCGTGGGGTCGAAACCGAATACCCGGAGCATGATATCTTCATCGGAAGTAACGGGATCAATAACCAGGGTTTTTTCCAAAGGGAAAATCAACCTGTGGGGAACCTCGGGAAAGGTACGTGAAATCCCCAGCGATACCAAGAGAAAAGAAGGGGTGGGCATACAATTCTCATAGGCATTGAGGATTTTTTCATCGGTGTATTTACCTTCCAGCATTTCAAAAATAGTAGTATAACCATCAGCCGCGGAGATAACGATATCCGCGGGGTACGTCTTGCCGTTTTCCAACAGGACGCCTTTTGCCGAGTTATCTTTGGTAAGGATTTTTTTTACCCTGGAATTATAATGTATTTTGCCGCCCAATTCCAGGTATCTTTTTTCGATCAAGCGGGAAAATTTCAATGAACCACCGATAGGATAACCGGCGTTTTTTTGGTGCCACGATACCAGGAGCATCATTAAAAAAGATACAGAAACTTCCGGTGCAAAAATGTATCCAATGGTTTTTGCCAGTAAGGGATTTTTGCATTTTTTGGTAAATTCAGATACAAGAATCTGGTCCCATTTTTTTAAGCCCCTGCTGTCCGGTGCTTTATCATTGGGCATTTCCGACAAGGTTAGGAATTTTCTTGCCAACCCGATAAATTCCGCAATCACTGCCCTGTCTTCCGGTGCTTTTTCCAGCAGTTCTTGTTCCAATTCATCAAGATTAGTAAGTACCCGGATGAATTGACCGTTTTTATCCTCGATCCTTCTGTATTCCGGGTAATGGAAGATTTCTAACCGTTTCATGTCAATCAGTTCATTCCAGATATGGTAAAAGTTATAGGCGGGATTGGTCCCATAGAAAAAGTCGATACATCCGTCGAAAATGTAATCACCCCGTTTCCATGAAGTACATAAGCCACCGGGCATGGTGTGCAGTTCGAAAATTTCAGTATCATAGCCGTTCATCTCCAGGTAGCAGCCCGCGGATAAACCTGCCAGACCCGCGCCAATGATATTGATTTTCTTACCCATCTTTTTCTCCTCCTTACTCTTTGCCTTTTGGCGTAAAATACTGAAAATATATGCTATTCCATATTGAAAATATTGTCAATAGGTATTTATACGCATTTTTCTATAGGTATTTATCCTCCCTACGGTAGGTCAAATTCACCCGGCATCCCCCAGGTTCATCATGTCAAGGTAAGGGCGAGGTCCCCTCGCCTGCTCTCCTCTCTTCTTATCTTCTTCACTTATTAACTTCCGTCTTTTCCGCACCTGTATTCCAAGGGACAGTGGCTCATTGATTTTCTTACCCGGTTGAATCGATAGAATTTGATTTATTCCACACCAGGTATTAGATTATTCCTATCAGCTTTTGTTTGCGTGACCCTTTTTTGATGAGAACAGACTGCTCGAAACCATACCAAAATGGAAAGGTAATTATAATAAGCGTTTCCAGCGATTTCAAGGGTTCAAAATTAGCAGAAACCGCCTGAACGTGACTAAAACGTGCCTATCGTGATACTTTAACAAAAAGCCGGGAAACAGCTTTGAGATCATCGGTAAAGGTCAATTTTATCAATCTATAGATCACGCTATTGTTTTCTATCGTCGCGACGATAGACATAATGATCATCCTTCCTATTGAATCATATATAGATCATTATGTTTAACGTTTAACCATTTGCTAACTTTTAACATAATAAGTCCACCTTGGAGGAGTTCCCATGCGCATAATTTTTCCGTCATCACACATTTTTTTTAATAATCTGCCCGCTTGTTGATTGGACAAATCGCAGAGTTCCATGACATGTTTTCTTTCAATCCGTTTATGGGAATTAATATATTGGATGACCATATCTTCGTGTTGAGCCCTATTGATTCCATGAACCCGAGAATAATCGGTTGTCAGTCCAATCTTTCGGGAAAAAGAAACGCTTAGATGATAAATAGGTCCTTTTTTTTCGTTCTTTGCTTCAATAAATCCATTTTTATGCAGCTTTTCCAGGGTCTGGCCAGCCTCGAAATTTCCTTTTTGAGTCAGGCTTCCTGCCCGTTCTGAATCAATTTTTCCTTCTAGAAGCAATGCATTTAATATGATCATATCATCCAATGATAATGGCGTTCCCTTTTTTTCCTGCTCATATACAAAGGCGGTAAACTTCATGAATTCAGTTCCTCCATGCAGAACAACCCGTACGCCGCTGGCATCGCTGCGGCTGTAATCCGGAGCGGGTCTGCCGTAACGCAACTGCCCAAAATAAATCTTATCGACACCTCGTCCAGTTTGCTCCACCAGGCCAATTCGTTTGAAAGCCTCGGCAAGACGGAGATTACGAGGTTTAGGTTCGTGGACTAAAATGTTTTGAATCGTGATCCCTTCAGGGAAACTTCCAGGACTGGTTATCAGTAAGTTTTTGGGTTTCCATTGAACATATACGGCATCGAGACGGGAATAATCCCGGTGAAGCAACGCATTATTAAATGCTTCCCGGAAAGCCTCCGGCGAATAGGCGGGGATAGGAAGCCGGAAAAGTCCTACCATGATTTCTTTTTCTTCATTTCTTGCGGAAAAGCGTAATTCTACTTCCGAAAAGATTTTAAGCAGCGAGCACTGGAATGATTCATTGACTCTTATATTTCCCTCTTCATCGATGAACTGGAAGTGAACTGCATGAGTCGGGATGAATTTTTTTAACGATTCCTCGCGTCCAAGGAGAAGAAGAGCGGCGATATTGGGGACCAGTTTCTTTTCCCTGGTTTCTACCAATCGAAGTGCCTTGGCGATTTCTTCATCGCTGAGGTCTAACAAACTTTTATCGCCATGAAGTCTTGAAATGGTCTGCCGCAGGCGTTCAAATTCCAGTGGATCAAGGGTATCAAATGCAGCGTTATCGATTGTTTGTGCGGAAAAATCGAGCAAACCGAGATCAATACGATGGGAACGCTGGTCACGTGGATAAAAGGGAATACTTTGAGGCCTGCCATCGGCTCCGATAGCACGACGCAGCGATTTTCCGGAGGCTGTGGCGCAAGGCTCCGGATATCGATCCACTTCGATACTCAAAATATTCCCCCCAGGATGATGTATGACTGTTACACGGGTATTGATATTGGGAACTGTATTATTAAAAATAGCAGACTGCATTTTTAACGGATCAGTGGTTCTTCCGTGTCTGGGTTTGCAACCAACTACACGCCCATCATCATCTACACCAATTAATAAAATACCACCTTTGGTATTTGCCATAGCCACAATTTCTTCATATATTTCAACATCCGATATCTTCCGGAGATCAGATTTAAATTCCACCTCGAGGGTTTCACCTTTTGTAAGGACTTCCAAAATATCTTTCATTTTGCACTCTTCGTATCCTTAGCCATTTAACATTCCTTTATTATAACATATAATGTCCAGACTTCCCAGGAAGCCAAAAACAAGAAAATACGCAGGATTGCCATCAACAAATCGCTCCGTGAACTGCTTCTCAAGCTTAATCTTACCAGGAATGGCAACCGCTACGTGTTTGAAAACCCCAAAACCGGGAAACCTTATACAGATTTAAAGAGAGGGTGGCAGAGTGCGTTGGAAAGAGCAGGGATAAGTGACATGAGGTTCCATGACCTCCGGCACACTTTCGCATCGCATTTTCTAATGAACGGCGGGGACTTATACACGCTCAAAGAAATTCTTGGCCACAAGGACATTACCACCACATCCCGGTATTTAACAATAACAACAGAGCACAAGAGCAAGGCAATGGAAATATTTGCAGTACCGGAAAACGAGTCAAACATTATTGAATTGGCGGGATAGAAAGTCTTACCGGCCAAAGGTAGTTTAAGCACACAACGGATGAACCAAAACCAGGATAAAGTTAATTGTGTAAGGGTGAATAAAGCTCTTCTCTGTAAACAGCAGTAAAGCCAAATTAGTATCGCAACAGAATGTTGACGGCAGTCAGGAGAGAATGGTCTTCCATATCGGGTAGGTATTTCTACTCATTTTTCAGAAATATCTTGATTTTTCTCTTTTTGTGTGGTAAAAATATCTTTCCGGGAAAGACCGGAGATGATTAAATGGAAAACATCTGAGTTGATTGGGCTAAAGAGGCTTAATATCCCAAAACATCCTCTAATGGCGGAAGCTTATGCAGAATGAGAACCGGCGACGACTAGATGGATAACAACTGAATTGTCAGAGAGAATAGGGGTGAGGAAAAAGTGCTAAGCCATTAAATGGTTTCCATTCACCCGTAGTGAGCTTTATTTACCCTCCTTTTGGCAAAGAATTCGTAATATATGAATTTCGTGTAATAATAATATTGAAAAGATAAAACAAAGAATGGTCACCTTTTTTAAAATAAACTGTATATTTTGTTACTATCAGATAATTGGAAGTTTGTGTTTTCTGAAAAACATGGGTTTCGCATAATAATAGTACGGCCCTCGAAGGCGTGAAAGTGCGATGTGTGTTTTAGTGAAATTCGAGAGTATAGTAGGATCATTGTGAGCCTCGACAGATATTTCAAGAGGGTATCGGACGTCGATCCAGTGCGTGCCGCCGCTCGACTCGAAAAATTGCTTAGCTGTGACCAAATTCTGGAAGCCGACCTACAGAAATTCCTCTCAGAGAACGTCTACCTCCTTTTTCAGCTTGCGCCAAGACACTCCTTATTTGCCGTCGCTCAAGCGCGATTGGATGACAGCTATGTCGTTGATTTTGCCTTGTATGGTGAAGCGAACATAAACTGGTGGACTTTCATAGAAATTGAACGCCCATCAGCACAGCTCTTCACAAAGTCAGGCGATCCGGCGAAAGACCTGACCCACGCCCTTCAACAGACCTACGATTGGCAACGCTGGAAAGAACATAGTTCCATGTGGGTCACCCTATTCGGCGACAGTACTCCACCAATTCTCGACACGGTTCTGGTGATTGGCAGGAGAGGGTCACTCAACCGAAAAAGCAGAGAGCGCTTAAAAAGCTATGGCCTTACTTACACATATGATTCGCTCTTGGAGATCGCACGTTCATGCTCTAGTCTAAGACCCGATGTAGTAGTCCAAAGCGACGCCATTCCTTGGTCCAACTTCAAAACAATTCGTCATGAGATTGGTCTTGGTGGTTTCTGGCAACAGATCGAGAGAATCACAGGTGTGCAGGTCTATGCTCGAGTAGCCGATTTCTCACGTGAGGTGTCGGAAGAGGACGTTGTTTCGACTCTAAAAGGCAAGAAGTTGTATACTTCAGAAGCAATTGCTGACGAAGTGGTTGGCATTTGCGGCAGTTACTGTCGAGGAGACCACATTCCAGCACCTCGAGACGCTATTCTGGCGCAATTTGTAGCTTACCTTAACGAGTTAAAGAGCATACGTTGGGGCCAAGCAACTCGTCCACCGAAGACGGAGATCGCCGCTTATCAAATGGTCATGAAGGCTTGGGGGCGAATGGCAAACGCGATGTGCCACGAACTTCTAATTGAGTCCCTACAGAAACGTTTCGGCCCGCGCACTGATGATGTTGTGCACGCCGTATTTAAGGCGGTCGGGTCAGTCGGCATATGGCATTTCGAAGGCATTCGTACCTGTCAGAATTATGGTTTATCCATACTGGTTCCTGGTTGGTGTGAGCCCACTAGAGACATTTACGCAGCAGAGATGGCGCTGTTGCGTGCTGGTGGACAGGTTGCTTCAAACCTACTAATCAATAGGAATCTTGATACGCTCGCAGTACTATGGTGATTGTTGTAAGCCGTTGGGTCACCCATTAATTATTCCGGTAAAAGTCAATGGGCAAAGATAAAGGGGACAGGCAGATAAAGTAAAATAATTAGAGCTGGAAATGTTTAAATGGAGAACATGTGAGTTGATTGGGCTAAAGAGGGTTGAGATTTTGGGACATCCTCTAAGGGCGGGAGCATGCAATAACATTTAAAACATTGTGGATAGAAAAACGAGAATTTCGTCTAATAATAGTTAAGTCTCTATTATGAGTATTAACGGATCACATCTTTTTAGAATTATAGTTGAATCCATTCTTCGGGGCGGCATAAAGTCAATTCCCTTTGTTGGGTCCGGTGTCGACCAAGCCACCTTTGGAATAAAGGATGCTATTTCTAATGCTGAAGTAAAGGACTTGATGGAAAAGATCCTCAATCAAGTAAACGAAGTTCGACCAACAAAAGGATCATTAAAAGATCAAGAAATAAAGGCAATTACAGATAATCTTATTGAAAAGTTGGAAGTACGGGACCTTGTAAAGCAACTCCAGAACATAAATCTCTCAACATTACGAGATATTTCTAAAGTATTAGCCTCTATCCAAGCCCTTACTGTAAAAGCCGATACTGCAAGCATTGATTTTAAAGCTATTAGTGAAAATGTGGTCTCGGGAAATAGAAGAATACTCAATAAACTTAATCAATCCATTTTATTCAACCAAAGAGAATACACACGTATTCAAGACTCTCTATCCTATGTTGCAAATCTTTTAATTGAATATCGTCAGTCCAGAAGAAGGAATTTACGTGAAATATACGATGCACTTAACGAATTAAATACTAGTATCTTAGATCTATCAGGTTATTCATTCAGGGTAGCACTTGATTCCCTGCCTCTAAATAAAGAGCTGACAGTGACCGTTGACTTTTCAGAGCTATACCGTTATGCATTCTCTCCTTATTTAGAAGATCCTTTAGCTCCTGTGTCAGTCTATTTTATTCATAATTCCCATGCACCTCTTTTCCTCCTCCCTGCCAGCTTAATCGAAATGGAACGTTACCTTAGTCGTCAGCTTTCTGTCTTTGTTGACCGGAAAAAACTGATCGAAAGACTTTCTGTAATGCTTACTCCATCAAGGAAGCAAGAAAATGATCATATACGGCCCTTCGGTGACATTAACAAAGTAAATCTTGGATTTCTTGCTGATCTCACAATGCACAAAAACTCTCCTCTTCAGAGAATGAAAAAACTATTTAAAACGGGTCTAATAAAGCATTGGAACAAAGTAATTCCAGATGTCAGTGATTTCCAAGAATACTTTGATGTAGTGTTTAAACATCTATGTGAGTACAGGAAACGGATTACGGCGAATTTTATTGATGCTGTGAATCTTTCATTATTGGGTTTCTTAAATGCTCATTCAAATTCGAGTCAGCCAAAATTGATCCACGTATCTGGTGCCAAATCAATGGAATATGTTGCTGGAAGGCTCTCAAGTCTCAATGAACCTTATTTTGGTACTGAGGATATTCCTTTAGTTGTTCATCCTCTCACGTGGTCATATCGAACTTACCTCCCGAAAATTGAAAATGATTTTGAGCATACTTATATGATTAGCGTCTCAAAAGATGTAGAAATGTTAAGTTCTTTTGTTCGATATTGGATTGATAGATTAAAGAATCCTGACTGGGACGAAATGCAAAAATTGTCGGATGATTTAAGGCGGATATATAATTCTCTGGCGGCATTCTGGCCTACCGTAGAGCCTTTCCATAGACAAATCTTAGAGACTGAAATAGCAGACCTCTCAATACGGATGAAGCCGTTTGGTGTCACATTGTGGGAAAAAGAGTTCAACAAAGCGATTGATGAAGCAATTTGTATAATTATTGATATGTTAGCTCATGTAGAGCCCCTTGTTTATAAAATGAAGGCTTTCTCTGCTTTTGCTAGACAGTTTGCAGGTGATACTGAAAACAGTAGCGTAATGAACATCGAGACCTATGTAATTCCAACCTTTAATAGTNNAATTTCGACTATTATCGGTTGTACTTAGACTAACAAGCAGCTTAAATCGGAGAAAACAGAGAAGTGGGAAAAAAGAATTTTTTCTTTGATTTTTCTCATATGGGAGTTGAAAATTTTTCCCTACTATGTAAAATAATAAAATAATAACTTAAAGATAGTAGCGGAGATGATTAAATGGAAAATATCTGAGTTGATTGGGCAAAAGAGGGTTGAGATTCAGGGATATCCTCTAATGGCGGGAGCTTAAGTAGAAATAGAAGTGGCGATGTTTAGAAGGAGAGAAACTGAAAAGGAATAAACGATGGAAGTTTTAAAATTAGTCATTGAACTGGTCAAAGTGCTCGTTTGGCCAATAACCGTCTTATTAATACTATTTAGCATTAGATCCGAAGTTAAAGAGATTTTAGGCAAAATCAAATCTGCCGAAATCGGAAAGGTTAAAGTAGAATTATCGAGAGAGATTAAGGAATTAAAAGAATCTGTCGATGAGTCAGATGAAATTCGTGAGAAATATGTTGAAAGAGAGCCAACATCTACAGAATCAGTAATTAGCATTAGTGATCAAATTTTAGCAGTGGCAAAAACAAGATTAGGAATTGAAGAGGAGATTATCCGCCTTTCGCAAATTGACTTATCAACCAAGGCAAGTAAATGGAATACAAAGCAAATTCTCGATTTACTGAAAGAGAAAGAAATAATATCTTCAGAGGTACATCAAAATCTAATTAAATACCTTAGAATTAGCAATGAATTAATACAAGACTCTAAAAATACTGAGGATTTGCTTGCTTCACATAGCATTGGTAATTCTCTTTTATCGCATCTTTGCTATATAAGAAATGTAAGGTGGTTAGTACGTGATTTTGATGCGAACTTAGTTTGGCAAACAAAATTAGTGGAAAACAAGAAATACCATATTTGGTCTGTTCTCGCTGCAACACTCCCTGAGTACGACTATAATTATGAAATTTTAAAAGAAGCTGCTGAAAAATTTAATAACATAGAGCGTAAATCAGCCGTAAAAAACGATAGGAAGCCTCGATTGATTGAAGTTCCAACTGTAGAAGATTTTGTGGATATATTGGAATTTAGACGACACGAACTAAATAGAATACTTCAATCAAAATGGTGGAATGGATATGAATGGGAGAAAATAAAACTATGGCATTGGCCCGAAAAGTGGGGTAAAATATCTTGGAATGGGGCTATTGTCAAAAGTGCAAACCAAGCAGAAATAGAACTACTCAGAACCGATACAGCTCTTGAAATGTATCGGAAAAAAATCAGAGAGCAAGAAAAGTAAAGGCAACGTAATCACAAATTTAACTGCTTCATTAAAACCATTATTTGGCGATGCTTAAATGGAGAACAACTGAGTTGGCAGGGCGGAAAGGGGTGAGTAAGAAAGTGCTCAGCCCATAGGGAAGGGAGTTTGTTATTCCGCACGGATATAAAGGAATCAGTATGCCAAGTGTTTTTATAAGTTACTCCAGTAAGGACAAAGATTTCGTTTTTAAGCTTGCCTCTGATCTTAAGTATCGAGGAATAGATGTTTGGCTTGATGAATGGGAAATAAATGTGGGTGATGAAATTAGACAGAAAATAGAAGAAGGGATAGAAAAATATGAGTACTTTATTATCATTCTTTCTACTCACTCAACGAATTCAACCTGGGTTCAAAAGGAGTTGAATGCTGCTTACATGAAAGAGATCGAGCTTAACAAAGTTGTAATCCTTCCAGTTCTAGTAGAAAATTGTATGATTCCCAAGCTAATTTCTGGTAAACTTTATGCCGATTTCTCTTCTTCATATCAAACTGGTTTGAATAAACTCTTGAAAGTATTAACTCCCAACTCCATTAAATCTGAAAATACTTTTGACCAATTATCAAGAGAATCTCTTGGTGATATTGCTAATGCTGATAAACCATGTTATCGATCAATTCTTATAGTTGATGATGATATACAATTATTAAATGAACTTGGAAGATACTTTGAAGATTCAGGTTTTTCAGTATACTCGACCTATGGTATCCAGGAAGCGATTGAGCTTGCAGAAAGAAATACCCCTGACTTTATCTTTATTGACCTTTGGTGGGATTATCGAGATATTAAAAAAATTAAAGAACATAAATATTTGTCCTCATATAGAAGACTGAAAAAAGTTGCGCCGAATGCAAAAGTAGTTGGAATGTCACCGTATGATGATACAATAAATGAAATTGAAGAAGAACTGGATTATGTACTGAAAAAACCATTTGTTATCACTGATATAACGCAGTTATTTGAGCGCTTGCTTTGATAAGCATGACTTACTGGGAGAATAATCATGCAATTGAAACGCCAAATTACCGCTTTACGACCAAGTAGAAATTCAATTCCATGATTCCATGAAAGTGGGGACCAAAACTTTGACAAAATTTTCCCAAATAAACGGTAAGCGCTTTTTAAACCGCATCTATGCAAGAGCTTTGCTTTATGTCTTATGTCATACTAAACGTGACGAAAACGTGACTGGTTTATACCAGTTTTTAGTAATTTATAGTGGTTTTTAGTGGTTTATAGTAATTGAAAAAAATCCCGGAGATAATTTCCTGAGAATGGTCTTGCCCTATTGATGGGGCTTTCGGGAAATGGGCCGGGAGTGCGTCTGTTGTTTGATGAGAACAAAGTTCCACCGTTTCAGTTGATTTCGGAAACCCGCATCAGGCGCTGGAAAGCAAAATCAGAAAATCATTTCGGTAATTTTGTTTGAGCCGTGAATTACCATATATTACCATAAAAACCCATATATTGCTGTGAGTTCTGGGCACAAATTAGGCACAGCGATTAAAGCTCTTTTTGGCCTCCACGGTCGCCACCTTTTTACTTTTGCTAATACCCTGTAAAAGCGTGCAAAAGAAGCTTTTCCACATTCCCACAATACTTTTTTTTATTTTTAAGATCTGTATTTCTGTTTACCGAAAGACTTGTATTTCTAGTTACCGCGGTAGGTGTAAAACTACTTACCGAAAAAGTTGTATTTCTACTTGACTTTTACATCAATTGATCGACTAAAGCTTGAATCAACTGCATTGCCTTATCGATCACCTTTTTAGAAATTACTCCTCCGTGTAGAGTTCATCAGGTTCACATATAACTTTATATATTTTATCAATTGTATAAATTGGCGCTACTTTATAGGCTTCCAAAACAATTATGAAATCCCCTAATCTCCAACAATTTTTTTGTCCAAGCAATTTGTTAAAATCGTAATCACTGGCTGGATTTTTTAGATCATTAAAAACACCTTCTATTACCTTAAGTTGCCGGTAATACGTACCATTTTTTTCTTTATGTTTTTCAATACTTTTAAGCTCTTTGCGTAAACGCTCTTCCATTTTAGCTAGTTTGGTCTTATGCTGTTTTACAAATTCAATCAAATTACATTTTGCTCCGAATCTACTACATGATAATTGTTCACATAGTTTTTGATTTCTCTTTTGCTTCGAAGATTCAATATCTGGAGGAATAAGGTCACATTTTATTTCCTCTATATAACACCCAGGTTGATTCTTTATATCGAAATACTGCTCTTTAATTGGACCAACAGTAAAAAACATTGAAGTCCCCTCATCGTATGTTAGTAGATACAATTTCGACTTGAGTTCATTCCAATAATAAAAATGTTGCTTTTCAAAAAGTGAAACAGCGATTAACAACAGTCTATTTAATCTTCTTTGAGAAAGGTATGCTTTCTTCTCCTCTTCTGCCTTTTTTATCCATCTGATCAACTCTGACAAACTTATTGCTTCATTATTATTTGAATTACTTTCAACGATTTCCAGTAAGCACTTCAGGTCTTGTAGAATACTTCTGTTGTATTTTGCAAAGCAGTACGATGAAGTGTATATCCGATCAAAATTTTTTAAGTTATCTATAATTCTTTCTCTCTGAACAGGATCTCCCCATATTCTTTTTATTTGAATAGAGGTCTCAAGGAAAATCTTTTTAATCACGCGACCTCCCATAATTCATCTTCGTAACTTTTTAATAAAGAATTTATATTCACAATTGTTGGGACTATTGATACTCCTCTTATTCTCATTAATCTCATTAAGCTATTATATGCATTATATAAAGTCTCATGTTCGGAGTCTGAATTTAATAAAGACAAAGTATTGCATAGCTGAGTTAGGTCATCATTAGTAAGGTCTGATGATGAAACGGAAGTTAAAAACTTTTTCAAAAGAAGCAGGAGACTTGATTTTTTAGATCCTTTTTTGTAAAAATAATCCCAAACACTTTTTGAGTTCAAATATTCTTTTAAATCATCGACTAGCAAGTCTATAGCATGCTTGTTTCCAGAAGCCTCTTTAAGTGCTATTGCATAATTGTAAATCTTATCCGAGACCTGGGCCAGTGAGATCATTGCTTCATTAAGAATAGCATCATTGCAATTCTCTACCATAAATGATATTTGCTTGTTAAGCTTTCTTATCATTGAAATTTTTGCATAGTGCTCGATTGAAGGTATTAACGCATCTTTTGTTTTGGTGAGCCCCCCTTTGGGAATTATCTTAATTAAGGGATCTTCCGCTTCAGTCACATGAAGTTCAACCATCTCATCCTTAAAATCTTCTTTGAAAGCTGTAAAGATAACAATTGGATGTTCCGGGTCTTTTTCTCTGATACTCTTAAAAATTTCATGCCAGTTTGCAGGCATATTTAAATCAAGAATAGTCAAATCAAAATCTTTTTCACAAAAATGTTCTATAAATTTATCATGAGAAAAATTTTCAGTGACATGAAACTCACTTACTTCACAATTAATAAGTTTCCTTAAAAGTCGAGATGTTCTTTTTAGGCATTCCTCATCATCATCAAAAAAAATTATTTCAGCTCGCACTGATTTTTTTTCAATTTTCATTGTTACTCCTCCACGGAATATTAATCACAAACTTTGTGCCTTTAAACTTTTTTGATTCAAACCATAATTTCCAGTGCATCTTTGTACAAATATTTTTAACAATGTAAAGACCAAGCCCAGTGCCCTCCTTTTTTAAATCTCTTTCCTTAGTGGTAAAAAAAGGTTCGAAAATATGTATCTTTGTTTCCTCATCCATGCCCCTACCATAATCTTCAACTTCAATTTGTACACATCTATCATTTGAACTATATAAAGCTCTCACATGTACGCTGCTCCTATCATAGGAAAAATCAACAGCATTGAAGATGAGATTCAGCAACACTGTTAAAAGCTTGTTCTCATTAACGAGTATATTAGGAGATGGCATATTTGTAATATCCGGTAACAATTTAATCCTACGCTTCTGGGCAGTCCCACTGTACATTTCGCAAGCCGTTTTAATAATCTCTCTTACATCTCTTTCTATTTCTTCTTGTTTAGCTTTTCGATAAAATTGAAGATTCTCAGTATAACCAAATGCTTTTTTTATATCATTAAAGGCTATTTCAAGATTCTTTTTGGCTTCTTTAATGTCTTTGTTTTCTAAATCATATTCTAAAAGTTCCAATTGAGTTTTAAAATTATTAAAAAGACTATTCACATCGTGTATAGTACTGGAAGAGATCTGTTCAACAATTGAACTGCTCATCATACTTTTCATTCTTTCGTCGAAAAGTGATTTCTCTTTCATATATTTAGAGTTGCTTATTGCAATAGCAACCTGGTTTGCAAGTGTTTCTAAGATTTCTTTTTCATAAGGTAAAAAAGAGTAAATTTGTCTGGTATATACAGAAATCTCGCCAATAGGAAAGTCTCCCACTGAAAGGGGAATAACAAGCAGAGATTTCAAATTCTCCCTTTTTACAAAATCTATGTAAGGATAATCTTTGCTTATATCTGGATCTTTACGGCTCAAATTCTCTATAAATTTAATCTCATTTTCTATTACAGCTTTACCTCTTATGTCTTTTCCTAAATGAACCACACAGCTTTTAATATAATCATCAGCAGTACCTGAACAGGCTATTGGAACCAGTTGTTCATTTTCAATAAGGCTTAAAACACAAACAGAATAACCAAGTTCTTCTGATGTTATTGCCTCAACAAACACAGAGGAAATTGCCTTAAAATCATCAAGAGCCGTCATTAAGGCGCTTGTTTGTGCAATAATTTTCAACCTTGCTGCTCTTCTTTCACTTGAGATTGCCACAGAAACCGTGCTTCCAATAGTTTCCAATAATTCTTTGTCTTCACTGGAAAACCCCTTTTTTTGTAGTTTACTGGCTTTATCAACTGTTTTATAATTTTGATTTTTTTTATTCATAATCCGTAAGACACCAAAAACTTTCTTGTTTTCACCAATAAGAGGAACAGCGAGGAAATTTTCAATCCTCCCTGATGGTAACGCACTTTCATATGCCTTTAGGTATTTAGGAACAACATTCCTTTTAATCAAATCTATCCCATTGATCATTAGTGCGTCCCCAATGTTTCGAAAAAGCAGTTGACCTGTTATTCCTTCATCAATGACATAATTTTCTTCAAAATTAAGTTCTCCTTCTGATAAGTTTTCCTTCCGCTCCATTTTCAACGTGTCTTTATTTAACAAAAACAAAGAGCAGCTCTCTGAATTTAGGGTTTCAAAAGTATATTCTACAATTAACTTCAATAATTGGTCAAAGTTTCTAGCTTCTCTAAGACTAAATCCAATTTTAGATAGAAGTTTTAGTTTTACTTTTCTTTCCTGAGATTGTTCCTTTGTAATTTCATTTAATCGGGCCACATTTAGTGCATTTACCATTAAGCCGGCAAACCTTTTTAATAGCTCCATATGCATTCGTGTGTCAGGTTCAGTAAGTGTGGTAAAAACAACAATGTATCCTTTCAATCCTACTGCACTTTTAAAAGGTACAACCAAAGCAGTTTTGAATTTTTTATAGANNGCGTATCTCTGAGTTCCTTGAAAGCTTTCTAACCTCTTGATGTAATATTTATCATTTTGGGTGTGTGTTATGCATATCGGTTTCTCTTCAATAAATGCTTTACTGGCAAGATCATCTCCCAATTTCTTTATAGGCTCAAGAAATTTCTCATATTCGCCAACACAAGCTTTTAAAATAAGATTTCCAGTTTCCGAATCAAATAAACGAACATGACCGGAAACTGCATTAACTAATTTGACAGCTTCTGAAAGAATTAATTCTATTACTTTATCAATGTTCTCAGCAGTTGTAATATTCACGATCCCGTCAATTGTTTCAATTTCTTTATTTTTGATTTCCAGATCAATCCCTGCTTTTTCAAAATGATAGGCATTTTTAATTGCGATTGAAGTTTGTTCCGATATCATTTCGAGTAACCTAACCTGATCGCTTGAAAACGCATTAGATTCTGTAGCGCCTATTGTTAATTCCCCAATAATTTCTCCCTCATAAATTAAAGGCAATGCAATAACTGATCCAAATGTCTCTTTGAAGAACCAATGCAGGATAAATCTGTCTTTTCCAACTTCTCTATCTATGTTTTTATAGATGTATGGCCTACCATGCCTTATTACGTCACATATTTCAGTCATATTCTGAATCCAATTAACGCTAGAGTCATATGTTTTTTTGTTTTTCTCAACCCTTTCTTTTATCTCTTCTACTGGCAAAGTATGCAACTTATTGCTAACTTTTGATCTAATCAGCTTCATTGAGTAATCATAAAATAAAATAAACCCGTAATCTCCTTTTACTAATCTTATGCTTTCAGTCAGAAATGTGTCAAGAACTGCATCGAGGCGAAGACTTCTAGCTATTAATCCATTTATTTGCATGACTTTATTCAAATTTTCTATATAATTAATTCTCCTTATTGGGCTGGCTGCAGCCATAGATATAGTTAAAATGTTATTTTTATCGAACTCATCAAATCCATTATATTCAGGGCTATCAACATCAATTATTCCGATTACTTCATTTACTAGCAGCATTGGAACGCATAGCTCTGATCTGACACCAGGATGAAACTCAACATAATGTTTATCCTTTAAAACATTTTTGCATAGATATGCCTCATTGGTTTTCGAAACAAATCCAATTATACCTTTATCCCGACTGAATTCCCGATTTAGAATTTCTACAGATTTTCCTGCTTCTATACTTGCTTTAAGTATTAATTTATTGCTAAATTGATCAAAAAGCAATATCCAACCATTTTTTGCTTTAGTAATTTCCATGCAGCATTCGAGTGTGTACTTTAATATATCTTCAAGGCTGTCAAGCTTGTTGAATTGACTAACAATGATATTAAGACTGGAATATCGTGATTCAGCATTAGTAATTATATTCCACGAATAACGAGTCGCAATAGCAATCCCGTATGTAAAAAATATAAATAATAAAATTTTTTCCCAAAAAATATCAGGAAATTCAATAATAACCGTAGGCAAAACGAAACATAATACCACGAAAGTCGAGATATATAATTGTTTTGTGATATTTTCTGAATAGATTGTTCCAAGAATAATCCAGGGCAGAAAAAGAAGAAGAACTTCAGGGTATCCTTTTCCAAGGAAAAGTAAAATTGAACAAAACAAAACGGAAATAATTAATCTTGTAATTTTTGTTTTTTCAATAATTCGCTTAGAACTTGTTCTTCTCAACAATCCCACGGCTATCAGATAAACTGCAAAAATAAAAACTGCGATGAAGAAGTATGCCCCGCCTCTCAAGGACTCTTCAAGTGGAGTAAATTTATTCCACTCAAATCCCCTGAATTTAATTTCAAAATAGGATAATACAATCAAATAAATAATATAGACTGAACGGAACCGTGCCAATGCCACCTTCAAGGTTGTATCTACCAATCCTTCGTTTGCTCGCATTATTTTCAGCACTCCTTTGTCCTTTCTCTAAAAGCACGGTCCAACATTTTAAAACTTTCTATGCTCATCCCTCTATTATATAGTAAGTACTTAAGCATTTCAAGAGCACATCACACATCATGTTTCTTTTTTTTTACATCAAGGAGAAATCGGGAGAGGATTAGGAATTCCATCACAATATTTGAAAGAGGTGAGAGCATTTAACCTGACGACTGCTCACATTGCTTCCATTGCTTCGTCTTTTAGGCAGGGAGGAGATGATGCCGAATGCATAAAGATTAGAATCATCTGCAAAAAAGTCAAATTTTACATTTTCTGCTAACGATTTCTTATTAATCCCCACGCTTCTTTTGTCACTCGTTTGGTCTCTGTCAAGAATACAAGGTTCGAATTTCCTTAAAAAAGGGTGAAAAGATGTAAAATACCGTTTTCTGGTTTTTTTCGGGGAAATTTTATTGAATTCCAGGTTACGATAGGCTAAAATTATTTCTGACATTAAAGGTGAAATAAAGGATTTTAGGTGGCAGCAATGATTAGCATTTTCGTAAGAAAGGCAACTGGTAACGTTTTCATTAATTCTGCATAATACCGTATGGAGATAAATGATGACTGAGTGTAGAATACAATTGATTGTAAAAGATTCTCGAGATGAGTCTGATTTCAAGGAATTTCTGGGATATTGGAAAAACATCNNAGCTTTAACATTTCATTCACTTTAAGTAGGGAAAAACAGCTTCGCATTGATGAAAGCGCAAATTTTGTCATTATATATCACAAATTTGAGTGGAAAGATCTGGCCAGCACAGCAAACAATTTAGGCTTACGCTCCATAATCTATGGTGGATTGGGAGATTACAGCGAAGCTGTTTATGCTGCAAAGAAGGGTTATTTGTATATTACAACCACCGACATAAGTTGCATGAACTGGCAAAAGATGGCAATAATTTCCATTATTGCAGGGAGCGCTCAAAGACTTAGACATTTTTTTCTCGAAGGTGCGGTGAACCTAATAAATGGCATTTTAGATCAAAATTTGGATTTTCAGAAATGTGAATTCTGGGATTTTGCAAAGATAGCTCAATTCCTTGACTTAACATGTGATTTTTATAAAAAAATTAAATCAAACGTTCTCTGGCTTGCATTTCTCCCGGAATGCGGTGAGATAAAATGGGCATACCTATCGAAAAATTTATTGGTATACCTGGAAGATGTTGATTTAATTCCCAAAGGCAAAACATTCACGGGTCCACTCGATCTTTACTGGCACCTCTTTTTGGATAAGCAGTTAGTAGATCTAAGAGAGTTACTGTGCAACTCAAGTCCGGCAATTCAGGATGCCACTTTGAAAGCCATAAAATTGACGCCTCACAAATTCGACCATGTTTTGATTAAACTTGCTCCAGATAATAATGATCCATTGATAATCAAAGAACTGATTGAGTACATTAATAAGCATAACCTTCAAAAGTAAGCATTGGACTAAAAAGCGATAAACCTGTCAGTTTCTGTCTGATTGTTATTTTTTCTTGAAAGGCCATTTAGTGTGACAACTCAAACTTGGCTTTCAGTCTTCTGAGTTCAAGAGCGGGATCTTTCCCTTCTAGTCTCATAGCAATCATTTTTTTCAGAAGCTCATCATCAATGAAAAGAATTAAAATATCATCCTGTGTGTAAGCCTCTTTCTGCTCTGTTATAGCAGAAGGTGAAGGGAGAGTCCTGGAAATTATTATACCAAAACGGCCAAGAGACTTGGGCTTGAGATAGTTCCTGAGCTGCTGCACTTCCTTTTTGCGAATTGGAGCTTTAAAATTTTTAAACTCGAAAACAATGTGCTTAGCATTAAACTCATTATAAACCCTTTTCCAAAATTCAGTGGCAGCACTGTTTTCAATAATAGCATCTCTCACATCGTGGCCATTGGAGCGAGGGACCTGCGAATGTATTTGGGTCATTGGCGGAACAAACAAATAAGTCAAAATATCGACACATATTTTTTGATATTCCTGGCAATCTTTTTTACCTGCGAGGCATGAGTCTAACCGGTTTATCAGAGACTCAGGATCCACAAGAATCAGCATTTTAACAAGGTGAGCAAAATCGCTGGGGAGTAGGTTTGCTTTCCTGTAGAAGAAACAATGCTCTTGTGAAGAAAACCACTTTTCAACATTTGGATCGAAAGAATTTGTTAAAACAATAACCGGTACTTTTGGCAATATTGATCTGATTGATGCATAAAGGGGCATGCCAGTAGTAAATCCATGGTTGGTTAATTCAGGAGAAAAAGTACCGTTGTCTGGGAACATAACATCTAGCACAATACACTGAATTCTTTTAGAGTTTTTGTTAAGAATGGCTACAGCGTGTTTAATGGAATCTATAACCTCCAATTCATATCCCATGGCTTCAATTTCCTTAATATAGCGATTAATAGATTTCGGTTGGTCGTCAACAAATAGTATCATTTTTTTCTCCAACTAAAGGAAGATTTATCTCGAAAGTAATGCAATGGTAATTATCATGGATATTTTTTACCTTAGACTGGACAGTTCCTCCTTTCTGCTGGATATTTTGCTTTACAGTTAACAATGAATAATCTTCAGATAAGTCCCCGTCAAATAGGTCTTCACCTTCGTTAACTGACAAATGTGTTGGGCTTATGACAATCTCAATCGATGCTTTGGATTCTTTAACAGCACCATTGACTTTTATAAAGGTTTCGTTGCTATTGTATATGTTCTTAAAGTTGAGCCAAATAAGTTTAGCCAAAATAACCTGGACTTTATATTTTGTTACGTACACATGAGGAATTCTCTTGATATCATCGGAAATCTTAAAGCTAAACGAATTTTTCTGGTTACCTATAATTTTAGAAGCCAATTCAAAGGAAGGGTTCAAAAGATCTTCTAAAATATCACACTCCCGGCAAGAATGATCGGATTGAAATTGGTAATGCCGTTGTAGCATTTCACTCAAAACACGAGCACTCCCAATGATACGATCTAACAAAGAGACTATTTCTTTATTTTCCTTACCTTTTTGAACAAGATTTTTTTTTGCCTCATCGGCCGCGTGAGTAATTTCCTGTATCTCATAACCCATTTCATGAGCCAGGACTGATTGGCATGATATAGTGAAGGGGTCTATGAATGGTGATTCTTTTTTCATGTTCCTCCAAATTGCATTATTGCCCTCAACAACTTTCTATACGTGAATATAGTATCGTCTCAACATATGGCTTCATACATGAAAAACTGCCTGATTTTCTATTCAATAGGATATTTTTACTATCGGGAAAGCTCCCGCCATTAAGGGGTGTCACTCTAATATTTACCCCCTTTAACCATGCCCACTCAGTTGTTCTCCATATAAACATTGCTGATTTTAGCTTAAAATTCTCTTTCACCTATTTTTCTGAACTTTCCTTCTTGTTGAGATATCAAAATCAATGCAATCTCATGATGTGCTTAAGGTAGACAGGACGAATCCTTTAAGAAGTTCTTTGCGATCCTTTGACTGAATGAGTTGCTCTAACCTGACTGTATCAATGGGTACAATTAGTATGTTATTCCCGATATATCGGGAAATGTTTTCCATAAAGACACGGGTAAAGCCGGATATGGAAACGAAGAACCCCACACGACACCATCCGGCTTTACGAGACATTTTTGCTGCGAACGAGTCAAGTTCGTTACGACCAACTTTCTGTTTTGACCAATTCTTGCACTCTATAATAATAAAAGGGCCCTGTTTGCTCCAAAAAGGATCAATAGATTCGTTACGAACGATAACGTCTAGTTCTTCAGTCTTACTTCGGACGTTTGTCACTGCATCAACGAACCCTGGTATTGACTCAAACAGAAGTTTTGTAAGTTGCTCCAGGTTTTTCCCTTTAGTAGTAACGCTAGTCTTAGACACAAAATTCTGCCAAATATTTTGAATGATTTGCTCTTTATCGACATCCACTGGTTCAGCCGCAAGGTTCTCTATCAAAGTGGGAGCGTATTTGTCGATGAGTGATAGAAGCTTGGTTCCGTGGAGAAATCTGACGTGGGAACCACGCATTCTCTCTCTAATTCCCAGGGCTGCCCCATGGGTAATTTTCCCACTCGTAGCTATGATGATCCAATCAATTAAGTGCTCTTTTCCATTAAAGGGGTCCACCCAAGGTTCAGCAAGGGCCTGCTGGGCCTGAATTAGCACTTCCGAAGCATTCCCAGATTTTGCCACTGTTCCATGAATGTCCTTTGCTTTAACAGAGACACTGTAGTAGATGCGTTCACCAAAACGATCCTCTCCGTAGAAAACGATATCCTTTCCAAACTCCAAGGGACCGTGAAACTCAATTACGTCATGGAAACCCATTGCCTCAAAAAGAGGCACCAGTACCTCACTGCGAAGTTCAGACTCAGAAAGTAAGCGCAAAAATGAAATCCTTTGGAACGTATTTTTCATCTTTCAATTCCTATTTAGTGAAGTCTACTCGAATTGACACTATATTTCTATACTGCAATGCGCATTTTTACTCTCACACTTATGAATAATTATGATTTAGGGCTTCTCATGTAAATTCCAATCCTACCGCCCTCTCCCACGGCAATCAAACCACCATCATCAGAGAAACTCAAGGAACCAATGCCTCCAACTGATAGCTGACTGGGAGTAAACCAAGCATTATTGAATCTACTTAAAACTTTGCCGGATCTACCATCCACTATTATCGCCCTCCTTCCTTCTGATCCCATACCATGTATAATTCCAAGCAATTTCCCATTTGGACTGAACCGAAGTTCATTAACCAATGGACTACCGATCTGAACTTTGTACATTAAATCCTGTTTTTCACCCATTTTATAGATGGACGCATTCATTACTGTTCCAATTGCGATATAACCCAATTCTTTACTTAGCGCTATTGCTCCTGTCTCTTCACTTGTTCCAAGGCTCTTTTTTAGGACAACATTTCCATCACTTAAGCGAATTCTATAGAGTACATTTTCAACGCAAAATAGCACTTCCCCAGCCAAATCGTCGATAGCAAGACCACTAATCCATACTATATCCTTACGGGGAAAATAACGCCTTTGGAAGACAATATTGTTTCGTTCGTAGTTCCATGCCACAACCTTTCCATAGTCCGTACCCACAACTACAAGTGGGAACTTCGGATGTACAACCTCAGAACGAATTATAGGTTCTCCTATCCTTTCAATTGGCAAAACGCTCTTTATAGTTCGGTTGTCTTTTATATAAACAAATACTCCCTCCTTTTCCCTGATTACAATTAAGTCTCTATTGGGATTTGTAGCTATTCTGGTTGCAAAAGGAATAAAAGAGAGTTCCTCACAATGGTATTTTCCAGAGAATTCTTTGTAGTATAAAACAGATCCAGATGGACCATCTATAGATTCATTCCACACTACTAGATCTCGACTTGTACAAATAAATTCTGCTCTCAAATGTGGTAGATTAAGTTCTGCTCCTAATTGTCCACACTCCTGAAAGCTACCGCTTCCAATCCCGTTACCCCCCAACGATGGCTTATCTGAGACGCTGAGTAGATCCCGCACTAACATTTCCAACATCTCAGTATATTTTCCATCATCTCTGAAGTCTGCGTAGCGAAAGTCTCTCATTTGGTTCGCAGCACGTTTTCCTTTTCTTAGAATACCTATGAAGCGGAATTGCTCTCTAGCAATCTTCCGGGCAGTAGCCAGTTGAACCTCAAACTTAACCGCCCCTCCTTGGGGTGACGGTGATTCCGCTGCTTTAATGGATAATGGTGTCATAACAAACAATACAGCATCTACCTCACTTATTGATCTTGTCATGTATTCTGAGAAGGATTCACCGAATTTTACCTCCCATTTGTCTAACAGAGCATCTATCCCGCTAGAACGTAGATCGCGTGCGAGACGCTCAACCCAGAGATTATGACCTTCGTCCTCCCACTTATAGGAGATAAAGACCCTCATTTCACATCCTTCTAGTGCCCATATCTTAGATAGAATATACACTCAAAGGCAGGTAACAAATAAGCTCCCGCCATTAGGAGGTTTCACTCTAACCTTTACCCCCTTCAACAATGCCAACTCAGCTTCTCTCCTTCTATACATTTCCGGCGTTACCGGGAGACTATTATTTACCATACCTTGAGAAAGAAAGTCAACCCCCTTTGTAAAAAATGAGTATTTCTACCTATTTCTTATCCCTACCCGGGAGCGACAGACAGAGCGTCCACATTCATTGCATATTTTCTTTACCATGGCACTCCCTTCTTTTTTATCCAACGTTCTCTCCTTTCTTCATGGGCTATTATCTGTTCTTTGCGCATCTCGTGGATGCGAACCAGCAAATTCAAATCTCGATTAAACAACACATAAACCACCTCCGATGGATAGGAAGCGCAAGCAGGCGTATCTGGATTTTGGTATCTTAATCAATCGTGTCCTTTCGGCAAGTGTGCGTATGG
>JABAOF010000258.1_pt4 | contig 27507 bp, 17 predicted proteins | sample 7062171 | NCBI WGS metagenome assembly JABAOF01 (sample SAMN14538628, study PRJNA623070) | marine sediment metagenome | biome: marine biome [ENVO:00000428]; feature: marine pelagic biome [ENVO:01000023]; material: deep marine sediment [ENVO:00002113] | place: India: Gulf of Khambhat ...
GCTTCGAATTTAGGGCGACTTTGACGTCGCCCTGCATCAACCGGAACAAGTATTGATTAAACGTTAAATTTGCGCTATAATTTCCCTAAGGAAGAACAAGAGGATGAAAAAATTTAAATTTCATTTAATACACCTAAAAAAGAACGGGTTAATTATAGTCACTGCTTTCCTGGTCTTTATGCTCTTTAACGTCTGCACGGAAATTGAAGCATCTGCTGTTAGTACAGTGGCCTCTAAAGATGGAGTTCCTATTGCTTTCCAGGTACATGGACAGGGAAAAGGAGATATTGCCCTGGTTTTTATTCATGGCTGGTGCTGTGACCGGAGTTATTGGGAAAAACAAATCCCCCACTTTGCAGCCAAATACCAGGTGGTAACCATTGACCTTGCCGGTCACGGTGATTCGGGGCCCAATCGCAAAGACTGGACAATGAAAGCTTTCGGGGAAGATGTAAGGGCGGTGGTGAAAAAGCTGGGTCTTAAAAAAGTCATACTTATCGGGCATTCCATGGGAGGGGCTGTTATTGCCGAGGCTGCCCGCTTACTTCCCCAACAGGTCATCGGACTGGTTGGCGTTGATATCTTTCACAATGTCGAACTGAAATACTCCCCGGAACAGATCAAACTGATTTTGGCCCCTGTGCGTGCAGATTTTGTAAAAGACACCCAAAACGCCGTTCGCAATTTCATGTTTACTCCAAACAGCGATCCCCAATTAGTGAAAAAAATTGCTGATGACATGTCTTCCGCACCAGCCAAAATTGGTGTGGCCACGTTTGAAGAGTATTTAAAACATGATTTGCTTACAACACTCAAAGATGTTCAAGCCCCCACCCATTGTATTAATTCAAACAGATTACTCCGTACCAATATTGAAGCAGGCCAACGGCATTTTCATTCATTTAAAGTGAAGTTGATGTCAAAGGTTGGCCATTTTATAATGATTGAGGACCCTGAGACCTTTAATCACCTCCTGGATGAGACAGTGAAAGAACTGATTCAATTGAAGAACTAACAAACGGGGGGGTCATTTTTTTCACCACTTCCAAAAGGGCGAATTGCCATTCGCCCCTGCATCAATTGGTAATGAAATTATCTTAACTAGTTCACATGGGTTGAGCATTATCGGGTTTGTCCAGGAAATTTACCAGTTTTTTGGCCTTTTTCTTTAACTTCCGCAGCGCCTTGGCTTCAATCTGGCGGATACGTTCCCTGGTGACCTGGAATTCCTGCCCCACCTCTTCCAGGGTGTGTTCGTTTCCATCTCTTAACCCGAATCTCATCTCAATCACCTTGGCTTCCCGTTCCGTCAACGTGGACAAAACATGCCCCAGCTGCTCCCGTAAATTCATTTTAGATACCATTTCCGGCGGTGAAGCGGTTTTACTATCTTCCAGGAAGTCTCGCAAATGGGAATCATCATCTCCCACCGGGGTCTCCAGGGAAATAGGCTCCTGGGCAATCTTCAGTATCTTTCTTATTTTATCGATACTAAACCCGGTGTCATTTGAGATTTCGTCTTCCGTAGGTTCTCTACCCAATTCCTGCACCAATCGCCTCTGGGTGCGGTTAATTTTGTGAATGGTCTCAATCATATGGACAGGGATTCGTATGGTTCGTGCCTGATCTGCAATGGCCCGGGTGATGGCCTGACGTATCCACCAGGTGGCATAGGTGGAAAATTTATAACCCCGCTGGTACTCAAATTTCTCAACAGCTTTCATCAACCCGATATTACCTTCCTGGATCAGATCGGAAAATTGAAGTCCCCGGTTGATATATTTTTTGGCAATAGAGACCACCAGCCTCAGGTTGGATTCCACCAGGTCATTTTTGGAGAGTTCAATTAACCGCTGCCCTTCTTCGATATCTGCGCAGGTTTTAAAAAGCTCATCCGGGACGATTTCATACTTTTTATTCAGGCTCTCCAACCGGCGGCGATAATTGGCCATTTCTTCGGTCAGGTTCAGGTTTTCGGGGCGATTATCATCCTTAACAGCGACCATTTCATTTTCCAGTTTTTTCATCCGCATGAGAATATGGCTGTAATTCTCCTTTAACTGCTTAATACGATTCATAAACCCCCGTTTATGCTCATAACGAATGGACATGTCCTGGATAAGATGGGTGATTTCAACCATTTTTTTGGCAATGAGAAATCGTTTGGTCCTGCTTCTTCTGAGAGTTTTTAATTCCCGCTTCAACTTGTTCAACTGCTCAAACTGTTTCAAAAAATTATCCCTGATTTTCTGTTTTTTGGATTCATCTTCAATATCTTCGTTGATGTCAATCACCTCATCAATATCTTTAATTCCTTCCAGTACATCCCGACCCAACTCGATGACGGAATTTAACACGATATTTGTCTTTGAAAGGGCTTTTATAACTTTCTTTTCTCCCCGTTCAATCCGTTTGGCAATTTTTACTTCCTCAACCCGTGACAGCAGGTTGACATTCCCCATTTCCCGCAAATACTGCCTTACCGGGTCTCCGACAATTTCACTCTTTTCCAGGTTGGCTTTTGACGGTTTGATCCGGGGAATCTTTATGATTTTTATCTCATTTTCTTTTAAATAGTGTTTCAGTAACTTCAAATTCTTTTTAAAAGCCGTTTCATTGTCAAACAAATTATAAATAAATGTACTTTCAACAATCCCGAAATTTTTCTTGGCCCGGCGAACAATCGCACGCAGCTCTTTTTTATATTCAGTCAAAAAATCATCGTACAATTTCAGCCGCTCCGGCTTCAAAATGTTTTTCTTCCTCATAATTTTAACATTTAACGCCGCCAGACGCGATACCATTTCTTTTTTACGCTCTAATAGATTTTTTTCTTTTAAAAAATCAATAAAAACCTCTTTTTTGATTCTCCCGTCATTGGCTTTTGACATATCGTGTAATTCTTGAATAACTTCCTCAGGTATCTCCGGTCTCTTCTCATTTACTTTCTGGGCAGTGTCAACGCTGTAATTTTTAGTTTGTGTTGAAGGTGATACCTTGGGGGCGTTTTTTTTATGGTTGCTCAACTGCTCCTCCTATCGCTTGGTTATATTTATATTCATACTTTGATTTTATAAATTTTGTTTTTTCTTTTATTAATTGCTGAACCCGTTCAATATCATTTGCCTGTTCAGCCATTTTTATTTCCTGGTCAATCCGGTGGGAAACCCGTTTGACCGACATATCACGGAATTTAAAATAACTTGATTCCACCTGTTTTTTCAGGTGGTCCCTGTCCCTGGGGATGGATTTGGCCCGCTCGAATATATCCCTGAATTCTCCTCGCTCGGCATCGCTCAATTGCTCTGAAATTTTCCTGAAGTCGTCAATGGTTTTTGTCTCTTCATTATAATGCCGCAGCAAGAGCCGGATGATATTTCCCGATTTCAAGACAGAAACCAACTCCCTGTCAAATAACTCTTTTACCTTTCCAATTAATTCAGGCATTGCCAGTATTGACTCCAGGAAAATACGTTCCGCTGGCGTGATGTCCAGTCGTTTACCAATACCGGGATCGATGGAGAATTTAGAATCATTACTCCAGCGCTTCAACTTCAACAAGCTTTCATCCACCTTGAAAAAATCAGCCACCATGCGCACATATTCATTGCGAATAATCGGTTCGCTGATCTTATCAACAAAATTCATGATGGTGCGGATGGCATGGTTTTTTCTCTCCGGTATGGTTAAGTCATACTGCCGGGAAATATGGCGGATGAGAAATTTAAACCCGTCTGTGGATTGATCAAGCAATTGCTGGAAAGCCTTCAATCCTTGCTCCTGTATAAAATCATCCGGGTCTTTGTCTTCACGCAGCATAATAATTTGTGGGTTAATATTTTGCTCGAACATTTTCTCGATTCCCCGGATTGCTGCATCAATTCCTGCTTTATCACTGTCGTAGAATATATAAATGGAATCGGAAAATCGTTTTAACAGGTAAATCTGGCTCTCTGTCAGGGCAGTGCCCAGGGAAGCCACCACGTTTTCAACGCCGTTTTGATAAAGAGAGATCACATCGAAATAACCTTCCACCAATATGGAATATTTTTTCTCCCTGATGGCTTTTTTGGTAAGATAAAATCCGTAAAGGTGTTTACTTTTTTTGTATAGGGGGGTATCCGGTGAGTTCAGGTACTTATTGGGTTCGTCAAAAAGGGTTCGGCCTCCGAAGGCGATAGGTGTACCGGACTCTGAAAGAATGGGGAATATGATTCGGCCCCGGAACCGGTCATAGATACGATTGGTATTACTTTTTATCAGCAATCCCAATTGGATGGCTTTTTCAATATCGCAGGATTCTTTTCGCAAATGGTTGTAGAGTCCGTCCCAGCGGTTTTCTGCATACCCCAGGGAAAATAATTCCGCCGTATTGGCATGAATCCCTCGTTGTTCCAGGTAATCCCGGGCTCTCTTGCTTTCTGTACCGCTGCGGCTCATCAGGCAGTCCCGAAAATATTTCAGCGCCATTTCATTGATCTTAACGTAAAGGTCCTTCTTAAAAAACACATGAGACGTTTTCCGTTCGATGGGGATGTTAAATTTATCGATTAAAAAATTCATGGCATCAGGAAAACTGAGATTTTCTATTTCCTGGGTAAAGGTAAATATATCTCCAAATTTATTGCATCCATAGCAAGCAAAAGAATCCTTGTCCGGCATCACGAAAAAGGAAGGGGTTTTTTCCGTATGAAAGGGGCACAAAGCCTTTAAATACTTACCCGCGGGTTTTAAGTCTACGTACATCGATACGACATCGGTAATTGATATGCTTCGTTTAATCTGTTCCTTTACATCCATAGATTCAGTCAGCCGTTAAATTTTCAACTAGTATAGTGTCATTGATTCCAATTATTTTCAACCAAAAAATCAAAAAAGTCAAAATGCCACCAAAAAAGAGACGCCAGCCTGGGCCCCACCCAGTTGAACATCAAAACCAGTGGGCCTCACAGTGGCCCGGCTGTATCTCGCACCCACATCGATGATAAACCGGGGGGATATTTTAAACTCAATCCCGGCATCTAAGCAATACCCTTTGCCTTCTCCCTTGACATCACCGATGTCGGATTCCTCCTTGTAAAAAATGTACGAATAACCTCCTTGCAAATAGGGATTTATTGTCCCCAGATCAAATGTATAGCGCAGAGATAGATTGATGGGATTTAACGTTAACGTCGTGTTATCACCCAATAGAGTGGTCTCCGACGTTTTTTTGAACTGCATTCCCGATAACCAGACATATAATCCCTTCCAGGCACGTACGCCCAATTTCAGCCCGTAAATAATATCCTCTCCTTTATAGATATCCTTCAATGTTTTGTCGGCTGGCGAAAAATATCCCGTATACGGACCAACCTTAAAGACACTGTTCGGAAAAATAATAGAACTTAGAAGGAGAAAAAACAGAACCGCAAAAATTTTCTTCATAGCCAACAGCATACCATTTATTTAGGCAAAAGTAAATACGGGCAATGTTATTTTTTTCATCATTTTTGGCTCGACTCTTTCCAGGAGGCTGTCCAGGAAAAGCCAAAAAAAAAAAATTTAAAATTCTTAAAAAATCCTGAACTTTTTTAAGCAAAAATACGTAATAACTTTTATACGTTATATTGAAGGAAACCAAATAAAGGAGCCAGCATGAATATGAAAATGAAGAGACTGTTCGTTTTAGTGATTTCAGTGGCAGTCATACTATTGATAGCATTGTCTGTGCAATGCCAGGGGCCTTCACAGCAAGAGAAGGCAGATAAAAAAAAGACAGCCGCTGCAGAGGATAAGAAAACCGGGAAAGATGAAAAGGCGGAAGAAAAGGACACGGATGCCGTGCCGGTCCAGGTGGTGGCACCCACTATCGGGGACATCAGTTCTTTTTTACTGTTTAGCAGTAATATCGATTCTGAGAAGGTTGTGGATATTTTCCCCATGACCACCGGTATTATAGAGAAGATTAATTTCGACGAAGGCCAACATGTTGAAACGGGTGCTGTTCTGGCGGTCCTGGATGAGCGAGAGGCCTCCATCAACGAAAGAAAAGCAGAGATAAATCACAAAAAACTAAAAGCGGAATTTGAACGGCAAAAGGAGATATTTGAACGGCAAATGATCAGTAAGGAAGAGTATGAGCGGCTCAGATTTAACATGGAAAACGCCAAACTGGAATGGGAACACACCAAACTCTTACTCTCTTATACCAGGATCACCTCTCCCATCGATGGGGTGGTAACCAAGCGCTATATCAAAGTGGGAAACAAGATCAATACCTCTCAAATGGCGTTTTCCGTGGTGCAGGACAAGGAAAAAATAGCGGTGGTGAATATACCGGAGCAAGAAAAAGATGCCGTGTTTATCAAACAAAAAGCGCTCATCTTCTCCGGCGCCAAAAACGTTACCGGTTCTGTCAAACGGATGTCCCCTGCCATTGACCCGGAAAGCGGTACATTTAAGGTAACTGTGGGGGTCAATGACAAAAAAGGGGTCTTTGCCGTGGGACAATTTGTCAATGTCAAAATCATTAAAAAGGTTCACAAAAATGTGGTGCTGCTCACCAAGGATGCGCTGGTATATGAGGGGGGGAAGATATTCGTGTTTGTAGTGAATGAAAAAAACGAAGCACTTAAAAAGCAGGTAAAGCTGGGATTTGAGGAAGGTAACCAGGCGGAGATAGTAGAAGGATTGGCTGAAAAAGAGCGCGTGGTAACCGCGGGTAAGAGCTCCCTGAAAAATAAAACCCTGGTGAAAATTGTCGAACCGGTTATCAGTTGAAAAATAATATGGATGTGAACAATGGCAAACGAATCAGAATCAAAAGCAAAATTTAAATCAAGATTTGAATTTACCACCCGCCGACCGGTGGCGATTCTTATGATTGTGCTGGGGATATTTGTTTTCGGGTTAGTTAGTTATAATCAACTCCGTTGGGATTTAATGCCGGAGATTTCTTATCCCTCTTTTACGGTGCGGACGGAGTATCCGGGTGCGGCGCCGGAGGAGGTGGAGAATGTAGTATCCCGCCCCCTGGAAGAGCAACTGAGCTTGATAAAAGACCTGGTATCTATCACCTCTATCTCGCGGCCGGAGCAGTCGGATATTATCCTGGAGTTTAACTGGAATACCAACCTGGACCGGTCCGCGCAGGAGATACGGGAGAAACTGGACCAGGTATTCCTGGACCCGGCAGTGGAAAAGCCCCTGATTTTGCGGTACGATCCCTCGTTAGACCCGGTGCTGCGGATTGGTATTGTCAGTGATATCTCCCTGACTGATCTGCGAGTGATCGTGGAAGATGAAATCGCCAGGGAGTTGGAAGCCCTGACCGGTGTGGCGGCCGCACGGGTTAAAGGGGGATATGAAAAAGAAATTCTCATCAAACTGGACGAAAAACAACTGGCAGCCACCAAAATCCCCTTCGACCAGATCACCAACCGGCTGAGGCAGGAAAATGTCAACCTGGCCGGTGGGAATATTAAAGAAGGTGAAACCGAATATATTGTGCGAACGTTGAACGAGTTCCGTTCTGTTAACGAGATCGGTGACATTATTATCACCAAACGTGGGGATGTGCCGATGCGGTTAAAGGACATTGCCCAAATCTTCTACAGCCACAAGGAACGGACAGTGATTACCCGGGTCAACAAGCTTGAGAGTATCGAGGTGGATATTTTTAAAGAGGCGGATGCCAATATCGTGGAAGTGAGTAACCGGGTGAAGCACCGGCTGTTCGGGACATTGGAACAGCAGCAATATGTGAAACGATTGCAAGAAAACGCAGAAAAGGACAAAGGCAGTTCAAAAGGAGCGGAGGTTGATTCCCCTGAAAAGAAACGGTTGACTGACTTCCTGGAGTACCGGCTCTCAAAAGAAGGTCAACAAATCAAATATCATATCCTGGCGGACCAATCGATATTTATTGAAAATTCCATCAATGAGGTAAAAAATACAGCCTTTATCGGGGGTATCCTGGCCTTTCTCGTACTGTTTTTATTTTTGAGACACGTTCCCACCACCCTGATTGTGGCCGTGGCCATTCCCCTTTCGGTGATTGCGGCCTTTGCGCCTCTCCGCCTCTTCAATGTGAGTCTCAACATTATGTCCCTGGGCGGACTGGCCCTGGGGATCGGTATGCTGGTGGACAACTCCATCGTGGTAATGGAAAGCATTTTCCGCTGCCGGGAAGAAGGGGACGGCTGGGTGGAATCTGCTGTGCGCGGTGTTTCCGAGGTGGGTGGTGCGGTCATCGCTTCCACCTTAACCACGATTGCGGTTTTTTTCCCCATCGTTTTTGTGGAAGGCATCGCCGGCCAGATTTTCGGCGACCTCTCCCTGGCCGTGGTCTTTTCACTCCTTGCTTCCCTCATGGTGTCATTGTTCTTCATCCCCATGCTGGCCTCGCGAAAATTCAAAAAAACCACGGACTTTTCCCTCAAAAAGTTTGCCCTGCGTTTTGAAAAAAAACATTCACTCCTCAATTACATCCTGATACCCGTTGAAACATCTCTAAACATCGTCATCCTCATTCTAAAACTTGTGGTGGTATTGTTCCTGTTCGTGATTTCTGTTTTTTTGGTTTTCCTGTATCCCCTGCTGGCACTGGTACGAATCCATAAAAAAACAGTACAATTGATTAAAAATGTCACGGAGCGCCTTGCCAAAGGAAAAACCCTTTGGGAAAATTTTATGATCATCCTCCCCTTTAACCAATACGCCGAGTCCATGTCTATTAGCAAATCGCTGTTGAAGTGGCCCTTTGCCTGGTTATATTATATTTTCAGGTTTATCATTTCCGGTTTTTCCTTTGTCTTTATCCGCTTTTTCCTCACTTTTTTCGGTATAGCGGTGGTGTTTTTTAAGGGATTCCTGGTAATGATCCTGACACCGGCGGCAGCGGTGCTGAAACTTTTGGCCAACTCCTTCAGTAAATTGTTAAAAGTCATTAACAAATTCTACCCTCGTCTGTTAAACGCCGCCCTAAAAAATGCCACCCAGGTTATTGTAGGGGTTTTAATACTTTTTGCCTTCACGATTTTTGTGGTGCTGCCCGGCATCGGCAGCGAGTTGATCCCGGAAGTTCACCAGGGCACCATATATGTCAACGTCACCTTCCCGGTGGGAACACCGGTGGAAAAGAATGATGAATTGCTTCAGGACATCAGTCGGGAAATCCGGCAAGACGAATTGGTTCAAGAGATCAGTTATTATGCCGGTACCACCAAGGATGAACTCCAGGAAGACGAAGTGGGCGAGCACATCGGCAGAATTACCGTGGTTTTAAAGAAATCCCGTGATATTAAGAAAACCGAAGAGAGGTTCATTACGAACCTGCGAAGCCTGCTGGGTGATTTTACCGACCTGGACTACAACATTTCCCGGCCGGTGCTGTTTACCATGAAACCGCCTATCGAGGTGGTGATCAAAGGTTACAACCTGGCGGAGTTACGCCGCATCAGCTCAGAGATTTACCAGCGGATTGCCGAAATCCCGGGGCTCAAGGATGTGCAGAGCAGTGTAAAACCGGGGTTCCCGGAACTGGTTGTTGAATTTGACCGGATGCGCCTCTCCCATTACAGCATGAATGCGTTTGATGTGGCCTCCCTTATCAAAAATAAGATCGAGGGATTTGTGGCCACCAAATATAAAGAAAAAGACAGACGAATCGATATCCGTGTCTATTTGAAAGATGAGCAGCGGCGCCGGGCGGAAAACATCAAAAGCCTGATTATCAATCCCGGCGGAGTTGTTCCCATCCCTCTAAGCAGCGTGGCAAGTGTAAATATTTTGAGCGGTCCCAATGAAATCCGCCGGGTGGACCAGGAACGGTCCGCCATTATCTCCGCGAATATCAGCGACATTAACCTGGCCAGCGCCGTAGGAAAAATTTACGATGTGGTTGAACGATACCCCCTGCCCCCGGGATTCAATTATGAATTAACCGGTCAAAACAAAGAAATGGAAACCTCCCTTAACAGTTTAACTCTGGCCATGGTGCTGGCTATTTTCCTGGTATATATCGTCATGGCCTCCCAGTTTGAATCATTGCTGCATCCATTCCTGATACTTTTTACCATTCCCATGGCCTTGATCGGTGTGTTTTTGACATTGTATGTCCTTCGCATCCCCATCGGTATAACGGTTTACATCGGTATGATCACACTGGTAGGAATCGTAGTCAATAACGCCATTATCCTGATCGATTATATCAATACCCTGCGGAAGCGGGGCATGGAGAAACTGGAAGCCATCAAGCAGGCAGGTGCTGTGCGGCTCAGGCCCATTTTGATTACCACGCTGACAACGGTATTGGGTTTGCTGCCCATGGCCATAGGATTGGGTGAGGGTACGGAAATCCGCATGCCCATGGCAGTCTCTATTATTGCCGGACTGCTGAGTGCTACCTTCCTGACCCTCGTGTTGATACCCATCGCCTATAGTAAGTTTAGCAAGTAAAATGGAAAAATATTGCCACAAAGGCACAAAGACACAAAGAAAATATTTTTTTTATAAAACCCTTCGTGTCTTCGTGTCTTCGTGGCTAAACAAGTGAGTAAAATGACTGAACCAAAGATAACTGAACGTTTGTTGCCGAGGTTTTCAATCAATCGGCCGGTGACAGTGGCCATGATTTTGTTGGCCGTCTTGTTGGTAGGAATTATTTCTTACTATCGTATTAAAACGGACCTGTTTCCTGCGGGCCTTACAGCTCCTTTTATGGGAGTATTTGTGCCTTACCGGGATGCCAACCCCAAGGAAATCGAAGAGCAGATTGTCAAACCCATGGAAGGAGAATTGAAAACTGTTAAGAACCTGAAGCGAACTTTCAGCGTTTCTTTTACCCAGGGGTCATGGTTCTGGCTGGAGTTTAGCCAGGGCACCAACATGGACCTGGCTTATTCGCAAGTGAGCGACCGTATTGAACGGGCACGGCGCTTTTTACCTGATGAGGTGGAATTCATCTATGTCCGGCGTTTCAGGAGCGACGATGAGTCGGTGATGTACATGGGGATTTCCTTTGACGAAACCGTGGAAGACCCGTATTACGCTGCAGACAAATTTTTCAAACAGGCCATCGAAGGCATCAAGGGCGTGGCCAATGTCGATCTTTTCGGCATCCGGGAGAAGTATATCCAGATCATTGTGGATACCGATAAAGTCAGAACTTACCGGGTTAACCTCCCCCAACTGATCGCCACGTTAATGAAGGACAATTTTGCCATGTCCAATGGGTATGTGTATATGGGGAGTAAGAAGTACCTGCTGCGAACCCGGTCCCGGTTCGGCACTCTCGATGAAATTAAAAAATTAGAGATCGGTAATGGCGTGCGCCTGGAAAATATTGCGGAAGTTAAATATGATTTCGATGAGGAAGTGCGGAGTATTATGCGCATAGACGGTAAGATTGCCGCCGGCCTGGAAGTGTTTAAAGAAAGCGAAGCCAATACCGTTGATGTATGCCAGCGAGTCGTGAACAAACTGGAAGAGCAATTCAAAGAACACCCGGAACTAAAAGGGGTGGAGTATTTTGCCTTCTGGAACATGGGAAAGGAGATTAACGAATCCATTGGTAACGTTAAAACCACCATGATGTGGGGTGGTTTTTTTGCTTTTTTTGTCCTTTTGTTTTTTTTAAGAAAGGTCCCTATCACCATGATGTTAACACTGGCTATCCCCTTGTCGCTGCTGATATCCGTGGTGTGTATCTACGCCCTGGGTTGGACCTTGAATGCCTTCACCATGATGGGTTTGATGATCTCTATCGGGCTGGTAGTGGACAATTCCATCGTTATCACGGAAAATATCTACCGGTTGAGTGGTCTGGGTTACGAGAGAAAACGTGCCGCCATCCTGGGGTCCTCAGAAGTAGGGCTGGCTATTGTCCTGGCAACCCTCACCACCATTGTGGTCTTTCTGCCGTTGATGATTATGAGCGGCAACTCCATTTTGTCCTTTTACCTGACCCGCATCGGTGTGCCGGTGATATTTGCTATCCTGGGCAGCCTGTTTATTGCCCTCATCCTTATCCCCCTGGCCTCCATTAAAACCATTCCCCCAAAGGTAGACATTGTTTACTCTACCCACAGTGCTGTGACCCAGTGGTATCAAACCTTCCTGGTCAAGGTACTTAAACACCGGTTTGACGCATTGATTGTTATCCTGCTGCTGATAGTCAGTATGTTTGTTGCCTTTGGAAAAATGAAACGGGTAGATGAAGTGGAAGGTGGACCCAGGGATGCAAGAATTCTTTGCGATTTTCCACCCTATTACAATATAGAAAAAGTCGACAAAACCCTGGATTATATATATAAAAAGCTAATGGAAAAGAAAGATGTCTACCATATCCACCATATTACCAGCCGGGCTTACAAATTGAGGGGGCGCCTCTTCATCTATTTGGAACCCAATAAAGATACCCAGTGGTACCAGGTAGTTTACCGCAAGATCGCTAACGCATTGGGGATCAGCAATTATAAACGGCTGAGCCGTGCAGAATTGACCGAAGATATCAAGAAAAACCTGCCGGTGATCCCGGGTGTCAAGATGCGAACCACCTGGCGCCGGGATGGAGATGGTGAAGATTCAACCTTTACCTATACCCTCAGCGGTTACGATATCGGTCTGATCAATGATCTGGCAGAAGAACTGGAAAAACAAATCTTACTGGTAGATGGTGTATTATCCGTTGAGACAGGAGCGGAAACCGGGAACGATGAAATCCATGTTGCCGCTGATCGCGAAAAAACCTACAACATTGGGACCAACCCCTATTATCTTGCTCAATTGGTCCGTTTTAACCTGGGGCGCAGGAAAGTCTCCAATTACCAAACCCCGGAAAGAGAAATCGAAATTTTTGTCAAGACCAAACCGGGGCAGAGAGAGTCTGTAGCCCAACTTAAAAATACCTTTATCAAGACCGAAAGCGGCGCTGAAACCAACCTGGCAGCTATTACCAATTTGACCTACCACAAAAGTGTGGGAAACATCCGGCGAGAGAATGGCAAAGCCTCCCTGGAAATGAAAATTTACACCGCTGATGAGGACGTGAAGGTCATGACCACACGGCTGGAAAGAATTTTTAAAAACTTCAAGTTTCCCACAGGTTATTCCTATGAGAAAGGAGGACGTGCCCGGCGGTTTATGGAGCAGGACCAGGATTTAGTACGAATAATGCTTTTTGCCTTTCTCCTGGTCTTTTTGATTATGGGGGTATTGTTTGAATCCTTTCTTCTTCCCCTGTCTGTTTTGGTGGCCATCCCCGCCGCCTTTATCGGTTCCTTCTGGCTCATGGTTATTACCGGCACCCCGTTTGAAATTATGGCAGGTATCGGAATGGTGGTGCTGACCGGGGTTGTGGTCAACAATGCCATTGTTTTGATCGATCTCATCAATCAATACCGGAATTCCGGCATGCAACGAGAACAAGCCATACTGGTGGCAGGCATGCACCGTTTCAGACCTATTTTGATGACCGCCCTGACCACTATTTGCGGGCTGCTGCCCATGGCTGTAGGCAATACCGGGTTAATCGGGATTCCTTATGCCCCCATGGGAATTACCCTCATTGGCGGATTGATCAGTTCGACCTTCCTGACACTTTTTGCCGTCCCGGTATTCTATACGTATTTCGACGACCTGAGAAAATTCTTCCCCAAAATGCTAAAACGTTTTTAGTTTTGACCAGGGGGCCCCGCGGCGCGGGGAGCCGTAGAAGGCGCATTCGCGCCATCTAAAGGTTTCCTTACCAGAATCAAACAGTCAGGTGACCACTTTTTAAGTTGATATAAATCGAAAAGAGGGCTGTTGCTTCAAACGTTTGGGGAAACCTTAAACTTATCTTCTTCAATTCGTGTTCCTTCGTGTCCTTCGTGGCTTATAAATTTATAAAAATAGATGCTGAATTCAAAATTACTGCCTTGAAATAAAGTCGATATTCTTATAAAATATTATATGGATTGGGTGAATATTTTATTTCAGAGTATTGGCGGTTTGGGTTTATTCCTGATGGGCATGAAGATTATGTCCGAAGGGATGCAGAAAGCCGCGGGGGATCGTTTACGAAAAACACTCAACTTCCTGACCTCGAACCGGTTGATGGCTATCACCGTCGGTTTTTTGGTTACGGCATTTATCCAGTCCAGCAGTGCCACAACGGTTATGGTGGTGGGGTTTGTCAATGCAGGACTTATGTCCTTGACCCGTGCCATCGGTGTGATCCTGGGGGCCAATATCGGCACTACGGTTACCGGCTGGATCATTACGTTGAAGATCGTAAAGTATGCACTTCCTATAATCGGGGTGGGAGTTTTTATCCGGTTTTTTGCTAAAAGTGAAAAATGGCGATTTTATGGTGAAATAATTTTTGGATTTGGTCTGTTATTTTTGGGTATGCAGACAATGAAAGCAGGATTTGCTCCACTGCGGGAATCACCTGAATTTATTGGTTTTTTTACAAAAGTCGATGGTATAGGCTATTTATCGATAATTTTCGGTGTATTTGTCGGTGCAGTTACCACATTAGCAGTCCAATCCAGTTCTGCCACAATCGGGATTACCATTGCGTTGGCATCGCAGGGGCTTCTCAATTACCAGGGGGCGGTATCCCTCATACTGGGTGAAAATATCGGTACTACCATTACCGCCAATCTTGCCAGTATTGGCGGGAGTCATCATGCCAAACGGGCGGCCATTGCTCACACTCTTTTTAATGTAATGGGCGTTATCATTGTATTGGCTCTATTTCATCCCTTTGTAAGATTGGTAGAAAACCTGGTTCCCGGTTTATCCGATATGACGGTATCCACTGCGGAACAGGCTGCCCAATACGGTGCGGCTGTAGGAACCAAACCCTTTATCGGCCAGCACATTGCCATGGCCCATACTCTTTTTAATGTCACCAATGTGATTGTTTTTGCTTTCCTGGTTCCCCTGCTGGCCAAATTGTGCCGCATTATTATTCCTGATCCCAGGATATCCAAATCGGAGTTTAGATTGATAGAATTTTCTCATATAGAATCCAAAGTTATTGAAACCACCACACTGGGCATTGCCGAGACCAAGAAAAAACTCGTTTTAATGGCTGAAAAGGTTGCCAAAAGTGCGCTGATGGTCCAGGATATTATTGCCAGTGAAACCGGTCAAGTAGAACTTTGTGAACGGGTGTTGAGAAAAGAAAAGACCATTGATGAATGCCAGAAGTACATCACTGAATTCCTGGTATCGTTATCGACGTATTCGGTATCTGAAAGTGATGCTATTCACATTGGCAATTACATGACACTGGCCCATAATCTTGAGAAGTATGCCGACCACCTGGAGAAAATCGCACTTATTTATGATAAAATAGACCGGCGGCACCTGGTATTGTCAGACCAGGCCCGCCGGGAAGTGCTTAACTTATTCAAGGAGAATCTCAATTTCTATAATGTTTCCTTTAGTGCGCTTACCGAGATTAATGTGGATGCCCAGAAATTTATGGATAAATCCCAGATAATCGATCGGCGGATAAAGAAATTGATCAAAGGTGCGAAAGTCAATCATTTTGAGCGGCTTCGCAAAAAAATATGTAAAAACGAAGCAGCCATTTATTTCGTCGATTTATTGAATAACCTCGATGGTATGCGTTCTCAGGCGTATAATATTGCCGAAGTTTCCAGCGGCACCAAATACAAAGCACTTGATTAATATAGGAGCATAACATGGATAAACAAGTCATTGAGACAACAAATGCACCCGCGGCTGTGGGGCCTTATTCCATGGCCATCAAAACCGGTAATTTTATTTTTCTTTCCGGCCAGGTGGGGCTCGACCTGGAAACCATGAAACTGGTAGACGGCGGCGTTGAGGCCCAGGCTAAACAGATTTTCAAAAACATTAAAGCTGTACTGGCTGAAGCCGGGGCAACGCTGCAAAATGTGGTCAAAGCCACTGTATTTTTAAAAGACATGGCTGATTTCAAACGGGTGAATGAAGTCTATGCGCAGCATTTTGAACCTCCATTTCCTGCCCGCTCTGCCGTAGCAGTCAGAGAACTCCCCCTTTCCGTAGATATCGAAATCGAGGTCATCGCCGTTTTGTAGACAGCCACGGATGAACACGGATTTTTTTTTAGCCACGAAGGTACACGAAGGAACACGAAGAGAAGAAGACACGAAAATTACAAATTCCAAATCCCAAATTACAAACAAATTCCAAATTACAATGACCAAAATTCCAAACAAGAAGTTTCGGGCACATTACGGTTTACGATACTGTATTCGTAGCAAGAAGTAAAATGACATTGATGTGGCAGGATGGCTGGAACCCTGTAACACAGGCTGACCATGTATGAAAAGTTTTACGGGGGGTCCAGGGGGGCGGTTTTTCAAAAGAGCCCCCCTGGTCGCTGAAGGCATAAATAAAATGGCATTGTTAAGAACCCGAAACCTGGTGGTGGAAAAGGTAGGGCTGCGGACAAGGCAGCCTTTCTGCTTGCTGAGAAATATAAATATTGAAATTGAAGAAAATAAAATCACCTGCCTGATGGGTGAATCCGGGGCGGGTAAAACCATCTTTGCCAGAACTCTTTCCGCTTTGCTTCCGGAACGTGTTGTCATGACAAAAGGAACGATTTATTATGGAGACCAGCCGGTGGATTATGATGGGTTGAAAAAAATGCGGGGCAGTCATATTTTTTATGCCCCCCAGAATGCAGCGGCTTGCCTGAACCCGTGCATCAAAATCAAACGCCAAATCCGGGAAACGTCAAAAATACCATACAACCAATTAATGGAAATCCTGGAAAATTTAAATTTTCCTGCCGGTGAAGCCGAACGAATTTTAGGTGCTTATCCGTTTCAATTGAGCGGGGGTGAGAATCAGCGGTGTTTGCTGGCTGTGGCAATGACCCGGAACCCGCAGCTGCTTATCCTGGATGAACCGACTGCTTCCCTGGATCAGCAATTACAGGAAAGCTTTATGGAGTTAATAAAAAAAGTTCAGCAGCAGTATGGATTTACTATTTTGTTGATTACTCATAATCTTTCCATTGTCAGGGGTACAGCGAATTATATTTATATTATTCTCAAGGGTGAAATCGTGGATGAAGGCATGCCTGGAGATTTATTTTCCAGCCCTGCCCATGATTACACTAAAGAAATTGTGAATTACTTTAACGAAGCTTGATTTTCTCTTTCCTGTGTGTTATAGAATTGTATTACCTGGAGGTAAAATTGTAAAAAGGAGGATAGGAACGATGAATCGTAACGTAAATGCTTTATTTATTTTTTTAATTGCCTTTACACTGATCTTTGCCGACTGCGGCGGCGAAAGTAGTAAAAAATCCGAAATCCCTGATCTGAATTTACGGGAAAAGCTCTTGTATTTTAGCGGTGGGCATGCGAAAAAATCCATTAAATTCAACCTTCTGAAAGATGCTATTAATAGCAAGATTACCTTACTATGTGTCGATGGCGCATCCATTGACCAACTGAAAAAATCCGGTATCGTTGACCTGGACCAGCGGCTGGATACGTTAGTTAAAGGAAACGTGCTTTACCGGACCGCCCTTGATGGGAAGTATTATATCTCCTTCCCGGTGTTTGTAGGGAAAAAAAGGAAAGAACTGGCAAAAGTAGTAAACAAAGCCGCGGATAAATTGATCCCCATGGTTGAATCCATGATCACACGGCTTGGTGAAGTATTAAAGGATAGGAAGGATATGTTGTTTCATGTGCTGTGGTCGCGGATAATTGACTGTATTTGGAGCGAAGCATGGGAATTGGAATTCCCCGAAGGAAAATACCCGAATGTGGGTTGGGTGGTTTACCCAGAACATCCCTTTACCGTTGGCACCAATTATTACAATATGCCTGGCGATGGGGGCATGGCCGCAACATGGAGCAATCATTTCCACGAGCACCTGGCGGTATTTGAAAAATTATTTTCTGAGCTGCATCAAGCAGCATGGGACAAGCCGGTGAAGGAAGGCCCGGCTAAAAATAGGATGATCCAATACGGCGCCTTTGATAAGGATGGAAGATTTTCTATTTTTACTTTTCAATACGGCGACAGCATGGACCAATTGTTTGACAATATGACCCGTGAGTATGCGGCTGCACTTAAAGGGGTTTTCGATTACAACGCATTGGGCCGGAAATTTCATGTCTCCTATGATGAGCTTTTTATTGTTATTTTACATGAGGCTGCTTATGCGGTATTTGAAAAACTCCATAAAACCAGCAAACTGGAAGTACCGGATATTTTGATTGATGAAGGAGAAAAAGATAAAACAAAGACCAACCGCTTGATTTCCCTGGTATTAAAGAACCCTCCCACCGCACTGGATGAGGCAATGGGTGTGTTTATGGGCAATGGCTGGCACGGCAGCCCGGAAGCAGTAGAAAAATTCAAAGCCTTCCTGGCAAAAGAACCCGGTAATATAAAGGCCCTCTGGTTCCTGGGATTGTCTTTGTACGATATCAAGGAATACAATGAGGCCATCGAAACCTTCGGGAAATTAGCCAGGCTAACAGAGAACAATGAAAAAGAGTTATGGAGATATGATTGGTCTTATATCTGGATGGGTCATATCTATGACATCCTGGGTGAACGGGAAAAAGCGATTTCTTATTATAAAAAGGTCCTTCAACTGGAACATGATTCGTATCCATTACAAATGGGTCAATATAACATTGGCCCGATAACCGCAAAAGAATGGGCAAAGAAGAGGCTGGAGGCGCCGTTTAAAAGAAAGCAGTAGTTATTTACCTTATTTCAGAGCTTTTTTCCATTTTGCCATTTTCCTGGTGAAATCTTTAACCATAAAGTACTGGGTTGCCTTTTTTATCGCCTTTTCTTCCCATTTAATCGCTTCTTCAAGATTGCCCAGGTCTGCATGTACACATGCCAGGGTGTCGAGGTTCATTGAATTTTCATGCAGCTTCACGGATTCTTTTGCGATTTCCAGGGTCTTTTTGTCTACAAGTTTAGCTTCCACCATGGTCCAGGCGATACCATTCAAAACCCTGGACTTTTGTTTAGGCTTGAAGGATTCCATGAGGTCTTTATTTTCGTACAGGTCATACAGGTGCTTTTTGGCTTTGTCGGTTTTTCCCATTTTGGCATAAATGGCAGCCAGGTTCTGGGTAGTGTCGGCCAATTGCTGGCCTTTGGCTGTTTTGATTTGAGTTTCAAATTTTTTGATCAGTTCTTCAGCAAAAAGAAGGTATTTTTTGGCATAATTCACTTTGATGTAATCCACAAATTGTCCCCGGTTATTTTTGGTGTATTCCTCAAACATAAGCCCGGCATATTTTTCTGCATTTTTAACATCTTGTTTTTCGCCGTAGTATTCCACGAAAGCGTTGTAGATCCGGGTCCACATGTAAAAATAAAACCTGCTTTTCTTTTTAGCATCTGCCTCTTTATCTTTATCCGCCTCTGCCTCCTTTTTTATCATGTCTTGCAGTTTTTTCACCCATTCATCCGCCTTTTTTCCCTGGTTGGCATGCAGTAGAGCGGTTAACGCGCCGGGAAATATCTGCATATCCTTTTGAATGTCGAGCTTATCTTTTTTGGTTTTTAAGAAATCTTCAAAATAAAAAAGCCCGTCTTTGTGTTTCCCCAGGGTATTAAACCAGCCAAGAATGAAAGAAAGTCCGCGGGGACCTTTTAGATCGTGTTGGAATTTATCCGGGTAATAAGCCTTAATCACGTTCATAAACTCATCATTATGTTTCCTGGCGAAATCTGCTTTTGCCTTTTTATCCTCCCCCATCATGGATAAATCCATGTAAAGGTCCACAGCTAATTTTTCATAGGCTTTATGGGAAACCGGGTCGTTCACATCCGGGTTTAATTTAAGGGCTTGCCGCAGCAGTTTGACCCGTTCTTCGACGTTATCCCATGCGACTTTGTCCACTAATTTCATTATCACTTCCCTGTTGTTGGGTTCTTTTTTCAATCGCTGGGATAACTCGTAATAGCTGTTACCGGCTTTAATATCCTTGATCCAACTAAAGAAACCCTCTACCGTTCGTTCCGGGGACCCGGTTTCCAGGTCGATACCGTCTTTAGAAAAGACCTTAAAGGTGGGATAGGCGCTGATTTTGTTTTTTTTGATATAATCTTTGGATGCTGGGTCTGTTTGTTCGATATAAAGCAGTACCACCTGGTCTGCGACTTTTTGGAATTCATCTTTAGAAAAGGTCTCTTTTTTGACTTGTTGGCAGGGACCGCACCAGGTAGCAGAAAAAACCATGAATATGGGTTTGTTTTCTTTTTGGGCGATTTTGATCATTTCATCAAATGTGTTTTGTTCGGTGTACCAGTTGATTTTCCCGATTTGCATGGTTTTGCCCCGTTTGGTTTCTTTGTCTTTTTTTGTGTCTGCTGCTGATAGGACACCATTAAAGACAAGCCCGCATGCCAGCAAAAATAATACGATGCCGTAAATACCACGTAATCTTTTCATTCCTATTTCTCCTTTTTTTGTTTATTTGTTAAATATAATATACGTCAAAATCGTATAAAAAGTTTTCCCTGCAAAAAAAAATTGATTTTAAAAAGGATAAATCTTATAATTTACTATACTATTTCTGGCGCATTGCCTGATGGAGTGAGAAATGGGGCAAGATTTTCAATATGATGTTTTTATCGGTTACAGCTTCAACGACTGGCTTAAGATGCGAGAGTTAGAAGAGTGTTTAAAAAAGGAGGGTTTGCGGGTTTGTGTAAATGCGCTTTGTAAGGAGCAATCGCGCGCCATGATCTTGTTGATGTCCAGGGCTGCATTTGAGTATGAATGGCCCACGCTGGAACAGCACACCCTGCTGTTTCGCGATCCCACCAACAGCGAACGCCGGTTCGTCCCGTTACTTCTCGAGGACTGCCAGGTCCCGGATGAGATTGCCCGGTTCCCAACCATTGACTGGCGGGAACAAACCAACGAAGCCTATGAAAAACTCCTGGCCGCCTGCCGCCTGGAGGAAGAAAAAACCGGCATAGCACCTGAAGAAAAGGAACCGGTTATTGAAGCGCCAGCAGAACCGGAAGAGCCCCAGGAAGTGGTTTCTGAAGAAGCAGAGGAAGAGACAGGGGAAGAGCCGGATGAACAACCGTTGGAGGTCAGTCTCCCGGAGGAACCGGTTATTGAAGAAGCAGCAGTACAGGAGGAGAAACAGGACGCGGTTCCCTGGGAATTACAGGAAGAAGCAGAAGTCAGCATATCACCTGGAATAGAGGAAGTGGTGATTCGAAAGGCAATGATCCTGGAAGGGCATAAGGATGTAATTTCTTGTGTAGCAGTAACCCCGGACGGTAAAAAGGTGGTGTCGGCTTCGCATGACCAGACACTAAAAGTATGGGACCTGGAAACCGGCCAATGCCTGGCAACGTTGACAGGGCATACCAATGATATTTGGGGGGTGGCTGTAACCCCTGACTCGAAAAAAGTGATATCTGCTTCCCATGACACAACCCTGAGAGTGTGGGACCTGGAATCCCAGCAATGTCTGGGTACACTTGAAGGCCATGAGGATTGTATCATCGCGGTGGCAGTAACGCCTGACGGCAAAAAAGTCGTTTCCGGATCGTGGGATCAGACCCTTAAAGTATGGGACCTGGAAACCGGGGGATGTTTAGTCACATATGCCGGTCATGATGAAGAGATCAGTGATATTGCCGTAACACCTGATGGTAAAGGGGTGATATCGTGCGATGCTGATGGCGTCCTGAAATTGTGGGACCTGGGAAGGGGAGGATTGTGGGAGATGGCAAGCGGGGAATGCCTGATTACCTTTAAAGGTCATGAGGATGAAGTCTGTGGAGTAGCTGTTACGCCTGATGGAACAAGAGTTGTTTCAGCTTCGGCTGACAATACATTGAAGGTGTGGAACATTAGGACCGGTGAATGTCTGGCAACTTTTGCCGGGCATAAAAGTACGGTCTGGGGAGTGGCGGTAACGCCTGATGGAAAAAGGGTTGTTTCCGGTTCATGGGACAAGACCCTGAAATTATGGGACCTGGAAACTGGTTTATGTTTGGCAACTTTTGAAGGGCATACACGTTGGGTTTATGGAGTAGCCATAACCCCGGACGGGAAAAAGGTAGTTTCAGGTGCCAGCGAGGGAGATGCAACGGTAAGAGTGTGGGAACTGCCTCCCCCGGTAGGGGAAGCCACAGAAGGCGCAGTCGAGATTTTACTTCCCTGACGCCTTTATTCTGAAGCAGTAGATATGAGCCAGCCGTCATTTATTTCCATTGGTTCATAGTCTAAACTGTCAATTATCTCTTTGCAGGATGGGAGTGCAAAAAAAATCATAAATAAGATTGTTGTTATAATTACAATTCTTTTCATCATAGAGACACCATAAGAAATTCCTTTTTTAATCATATTGAAATATTAGAGGAATTATCATTGCTTGTCAAGTAATTGATGGATACCAACACTTCTACAACACTTCTTTCCTGTCTCCTTATTTGCTTATTCTTAAAAAATCCATAAGATTCCTTCTACCTTTGTGCTTTTTACCGCATTGTAAATGCCTTCGTGTCTTCGTGGTGAAAAAAAGCTTAATTGTTACCCCTATTCCTCTAGTTTGGCTGCTGCGGCCTTGACCAATTCCTCGAACCCGGTTTGGCTGTGTATCTCAACTGTTAGCGTATTCATATCTCTGAGTATATCGGTCAGGCGGGGTAAATATTTCCGGATATCAGCATAAAGATCTATATCTTCCCTGAAGCCATCCAGGTATTCGGAAGAAACACTTTTCATTTCATCATCCAGAGCTTTTTTCTTTTTTTCCCAGTATTGAACATATTTAATACGCTCCTCCGGGTCGTATATTTTAGCATCATCCAGGACAACCGGGAAAATACGGCCATAAAAATCTCCGCTTTTGGCTATTTGCATCAGCTCAAACATGCAGTTTCGAGATTCCAGGTATTTATTGCTAATCACCACGATAACACATTTCCCGCGCCCGATTCGTTCCATAAATTCATTGATGCGCCCTTTAAATCCCAGGTCGAGCTTGTCACGGATAATAGGGATTCCTTTTTCTCTAAATGCCTCATCCAGCCGGTTGGCGATCTCCTCACTCTCCCCGCCCCAGGCATAGGATATATATATTTCCTTTACCGGTTCGGTCTCCCTTTTTTCCCTTGAATCCGCGTATGGGTGAACCAAATCCTCGCCTTCCCCGATATCCAGGTCTTTTTCTAGGAAATCATCCACCAGGCTCAATATTTCCACATACTCGTAACTCTCGTCGCATTGTACCTGGAATTGTCTGTCGCGTAACCGTTTTTTTAAATTCTCTAACCGGTAAAAATGCGGCTCTTTCCTGCCTTTACAGACGGAACAATTACAGGCGATCAACACGTGCAGACTATTCTTTTCGGCCTTTTCAAGCTGACGAAAGTAATTTTTGATCCCTTTAAGATCGGTTTCGCCTTCCTTATCAAAAACAACTTCCGGTGGTGGAGTTTCGATGGGATTACCTTTCAATACAAGTTTTTTCAGGTTTTGCAGCTTTGCTATGGATTCGGGAACAAAGGTTAATTGATTGTCGAATAATTTGAGCCTAGTTAATTTTCGCAGTTTTGCTATGGATCCGGGAACAGTGGTTAATTGATTGTTGCTTAAATCCAAAACCTCCAGGTGCTCCAATTCAAAAACTTCTTCAGGGATTTGGGTCAATTTTCCATCATAAATAAAAGGCATACCGCTTAAATCCAATTCCTTAAGTTGTTTCTCTCCGGCTTCCTTTATTCTCTTTTTTATCTCTCTAAGGTATTTTTCAGATGGCATTTTAATAAACCTCTATATCTCTTTTCTTATGAATCATACCGGTATTTTATAGGAAACAGGAAGGAATATCAAGAGAGAAGAGGGGGGAGGAGAATTATAAATGAAAAATGAAAAATTATAAATTAAAAACCGAAGCGGTGTCCTACGGACAGGTGTTTAACCGCCTGCGGCGGAGACCTAAAGGACCATTGGTTTTGGCACCATTTTATTAAAATAAACCGCGAAGGCATTTACAATGCGGTAAAAATGCGAAGGGGCGCGAAGAAAAAATGGACATCAATTCGATCGTAGGGGTTTGATTCATCAAACCCAACGAGTGAATTGCCCGGGGGAAGTTTAGGGGACTTTTAGACAAAAGTAAAGGTTCCTAACTTTAAATTGATTGTAAAACTTGTTCCACGAAAAAAATCAAGTCCTAACAGACCATCTATGGTTGCACCCGGAGGTAAAGTATGACATAGTATTGGAATTTAATCTTCATAGCACAACAGCTTCCCCTTCAGGAATTTTACCCGTGTACAAAATAGCGGAATGAACTGGTTTTATCTCTCTCGCCTTTCGATATACCTCATCTCTATCTTTACTGTGCCATAAAACGACTCCATGTTTGATATTAAAACCATCGTCTGTCTCCGGGTCTCCAATAAGTACCCACTCGGAGTCGAATCGCTTCATAATCTCTGAAAAAGATAAATCTTCTTTCATGATAAGATTGCCTCCAATGTATATTTTAACGCAATAGCACTATAATTTCAACAAGATAAACAAAAAGATTAAGGCCAGGACTTTCTTTGTCTGGCACTAAATCCCTTCCAAATCCCTTTTCTTGTTCTTTTCCAAAAATTTTTACCCCGGAGCGGTGGGGTGATTACTGAAAAAGCAGATCAATAATTGATGACAGCAGGTATTTTGTTATAAATTCAAAGCCCACGGCAAGCGCAAAAATATATTTTGCGCTTGGATCTTCTCTTGTGCTAGATGAATATTCTCTTGCGCTAGATGGATTTTCTTCTAATCCATCCGGATTTAAAGCTGCGGTAGCTAGTTTTAATGCCGGGCCAACTGTTTTTTGTTCTTTTTCAGGTGAATTACATTCAAATCCACATGGAAAATCATTCGAGCCACCTGAAAATTCTTTTAATTTATGCGCAAAAATACCTTTTGCGCTTGCCCCAAAGGTTGGGGAAATTGTCCCAAAGGCTGAGTCAATTGTCTTGGAAGTTGGAACATTTTTCCCAAAAGCTGAAGCAATTGTCCCGGGAGTTGGTGAGATTGCCCCAAAGGTTGAGGTAATTGTCCCGGAAGTTGGAATATTTTTCCCAAAGGCTGGGAGAATTGCCCCAGGAGATGCGGCATTTGCCCCAAAGGCTGTGCGATTTGGATTTGTTTTCGTGCCATCTGTTTCGGAAGATATCCATTTCCGCCCAAAAAGGTATCGGATTTAGATTTTTTTGCCTGTCCACAACCCGGATAAGCCGGAACCAAAAAGGTCAAAAAAAATCTTTCGTAAATGACCTATAATAATAGATAATCGGAATTTTTTTGCCAGAAAATGGCAAGATTTCACGACAAGGTAACTACGCTTTTTTCTAGACTGCGCTTGAAAAAAGAACCGCCTTCGGCGGGAAAAAAACGCTGCTTTCGCAGCGTGAGTTTTTGGAGGCATGAGGGAGTTCCAGATATTGATGAGTGATGAATATATATCATGATGTTATGAGAGTGGGAGGGGAGCTAAAAACTCCCCTCCCGGGTGTATGAATCAATATCCGTCACACCCGACCGATTATCCCTGGCGGGTTGCTCTCCAGCAGAGCCCGCTTCCGTTTCACCGGCTGATGTTATTATCAGTGATCGTCTCTTTTTAGTCAAGGTATTTGTTGGAAAATTGCAATTATTTGTGTAAAATAATTGAATATCATAATATCATATCTTTTAACTTTTAGGAGGCGTAATGAAATACATGGACCACTTATCCAGGCATTATTCAGAAATTCTTGATGGGGTATATGAATGTGCAGACCGAATTGTCATCAATGGATATTTCAGAAAAGGGTATTCAGCAGGAGGATTTCGGAATTGGTGGAGAGCCCTTAAAGACTCTGAAGATGAACTTGATACTACGCATTTAATGCGAATGGCAGGTCGTTTTAGCCGTAGAATACATGCCTTTACAAAAAAAGAAGGCATTCCCCTTATTTACTGTAAAACAAAAGTAAGAAAGCATTTGCTTGCAGATCAATACATACCGGAGGACAAAAATTTTAGCGGGATATTTCTCATAATTGTAGCCCGGCATAGTGGCCATGTCTGGGAGGTAGATAAGAGTTCAAATGGTCAAATAAAAAATATTGCACCTAAAAAGCCCTATCCTTTTGTAAACCATTATTGGTTTCACATAATGGATAAAAAGTGGGGTCACATTACCATTAACATGTGTGCGCATCCTCCTTTTGGAGTTCATATTATACTTAATGGCCATGAATGGGTAGAACGAGAAGCATTAAGAAAAAAGATTCCCATAACAAAAGAGGGCAATTGTTTTACCAGTTTTGAAAATTCCCAGGACCTTTGCAATATTGCAGAAACCTTATATATATATAAGAGAGGGCATTTGCAAGAGGTCTGTGATCGCTGGGTATATTTGTGTTTATGGTTCGGGTTAAGCAAAGAAGAACAAGAGAAAAGTGGTTTTTATTATCAATATTCGTTGTACCAGGCTGAACTAAGCCGCAATTTCCTTTTTCATCGTGGTAGACAGTTGGATGAAATATACCAAAATATTATTGATCTAAACCGAAGTCATCTGGATGTGAAAAAACTGACAACGATTTTTGGATATAAAAACCGTCCTTATAACTGTAAGAAACGTAAGCCTAAAAAAAACACCTTCCAGATACGCATCGAGAATCCTAAGTATAACTTGACAGTTTTCAAAATTCTTGACGGTAAAATAACCATCAAAATATACGACAAAGGCGAGCGTGTTTTGAGAATAGAGGTGGTTTGTCACAATTTAAAGGATATGAAGGGTAAACGTCAGCGGCAACTGGATGATTTCCCCACAGTAATGGGAAAATTCCGGGAAATATTAGAGTCCTTTATAAACGTACTCTACTTCTCTCATGTATCATTTATAGATAAAGGAGAATTTGATCAACTCAGTCAACCGTCCAAAAAGGGAAAAGGTCGAATCGCCGGAATTAACCTGGATAAGGTAAGATGCCGTAACGTGATGAAAGCCGTTGTTGAACTGTCCACAAAACCTGGTGGTTTTACGACAAAGAATGTGGCGGGTAAATATGCAAAAATAGCGAAAATATCTGATCAAAGCTACAATCCCAGGAATGCATCCTATGATCTGAGGAAATTAGAAGCAAAGGGCCTTGTGGAAAGGAAAAAAAGTTCCCGCAAGTATCGCATCACAGCTAAAGGCATCGCTATGATAGTGGCAACTATCGTTATAAGAGAAAAAATCTTTAAACCAATTGTCGCTGGGATAAATAAAAAAAAGCTGACCCCTTCACCTCAAAATTTATCCAAAGTTGATCAGATTTATATCTCTGTCAGAGATAAAATACTGGATATTTGTAACCATTATGGAGTGATAGGGGTGATTATGTAAAATTTGTTAGTAGATAATTTTTGATTAGCGCCTAATCTCTCGTACCGCACGGGCAATCTAAAAAAACCGCTGCCCTCCGTGCGGATCTACTAACCCATATTTTTTATCT
>JABAOF010010918.1_pt3 | contig 27463 bp, 30 predicted proteins | sample 7062171 | NCBI WGS metagenome assembly JABAOF01 (sample SAMN14538628, study PRJNA623070) | marine sediment metagenome | biome: marine biome [ENVO:00000428]; feature: marine pelagic biome [ENVO:01000023]; material: deep marine sediment [ENVO:00002113] | place: India: Gulf of Khambhat ...
GATGGGTTTCATCTCGCGTTTGACATCAGCGTCTATTCTTTTATCGCCCTCGCCCGAGCAGCCTTACCGTTCATGAACCAAGGGGGATCGATGCTGACGATGACCGCCAATGGAGGTGAGCGGGTGTGGCCCAATTACAACGTCATGGGTGTGGCCAAGGCCGCGTTGGAAGCGACCATGCGCTACTTGGCTGCGGATTTAGGTCCAAGGGACATCCGTGTCAACGCTATCTCGGCCGGACCCATACGAACCCTATCCGCGGTCGGTGTGAGTGGATTCAAACTCATGTATCGCCATTTCCCCTCCATTGCTCCCCTACGCCGTAACATTACGATCGAGGATATTGGAGAAACAGCGGTCTGGTTGTGTTCAGATATGGCCCGTTCAGTCACCGGCGTAGTCTTGTTCGTGGATTCGGGTTTCAATGTCCTCGGTGTACCGACCATCACTGATCAAGTGTAGCGGGGTGAATCTCGCTCCGGGTGAGTTTGTTCAAATTTCTCAACTGTTGCGCACCCCGAACTAGGCCTCCCCTCGCCCCGACCATCACCATCTCAAATACACTCGGTGGATCGGTGTCACGCCGCTGACCTACAAATAAATTGGAGTCAAAAGTCTGCGACAAATGGATAACACTGTCGCCCCTCGCAAATCCATAAAAAAGCGCCGGACTTTGCTCATACCTTCCTGACATGATCCCCAATCCCGATTCTCTTCTTTATTCCTAGTGCTCAAATTCATCCTTAAAACATCAATGCGCTCAATCTGCATCGTCAGAATAATCTCACCGTGCGACACGCAATAACACGCGCAATCCTAGCATGATTACAACCATATTCCCCAACAAACTGACAAGCACCTGTATGCGAGGTGAAAGGTTTCTTTGAAGCGCGGCCCCAAAAGCAGCCAGCATGGTTTGCCAAGAGAAGGACGCAAGACCTGCTCCGAGAACGAAAAAGAACTTCTCCACAAGCGTGAATACATCGGCCGTTCCCCTGCCCAAGATCAGCGCGCTAAAAAACACAAGCGTTAGCGGGTTGATCGCAGTCAGGCCGAGGAATTGCACAAAGACATGAAGGTGGCGCTGTTTAATCTCACTCTTTGACTCTCCTGAGCGAGAGAGCCTCCGAATTCGCCAAAAACCAAATAACCCCCATCCGATAAGCACCAGGGCGCTCGTCACTCTAAGTCCGCCAGCATAAGGTACCAATAACGGTGCCAGCACTTCCCCTGCCAGGGCTGCCAATCCAGCGAACAGAAGGTCCACCACAGCCGTAGCCGCGCCCGCCACAAAACCATGCGAAAAACCTCGCCTCAGGCTCATCTCAACGATCAGAATGGTGATAGGACCTACCGGCATGGCAATCCCGTAACCGGCCAACGCTCCTTCTAAGAAGGCGCCCAAAGTTCACGCTCGTTTCATGGTTAGAGATATTCTTGGGGATTTGCTTTCGAAGGACATCAGATCCTTGGCACGAAAGTGGTCTATGTACTCAATCTCATGTAAGCCACTCATCCACAAAACACAAGGATTTTAATTCTCACATACGCCCTAAAACAAAACCGTCAACCCTGAAACACAACTGCACGGCTTAGAATGTTTTATGCCGAACCCCTGTTAGGTCATACGCCAACGCACCCGTGATCCTTACAGGCACCATCTCCCCCACAGGGATCTCCTCCTCCACAATCACCATGCCATCGACCTCAGGTGCATCACGAGTCGAGCGTCCCAGTGAGATTCCGTCCCCATGACCTTCGACAAGTACGTTTAGCGTTTGACCGATGAGCGCGATGTTCTTCTCAAGCGAGATCCGTTGCTGGAGTTCCATGAGACGCCCCTTTCGTTCCTCCTTCACTTCGGGTGGAATCGGATCTCCCAACGATTCGCTGGATGTTCCTGGCTCAAAAGAGAACGTAAAAACTCCTACCCGATCAAAACGCAACTGCTCCACGAAGTCAAGCAACGCTTGAAATGCCTCCTCTGTCTCCCCGGGATAACCAACGATGAATGTCGTTCTCAGCGCAAGGTCTGGTATGAGTGTTCGCATCTTCTCTACCGTACGGTACACCCACTCAATATTCGCAGGTCGATGCATACGACGAAGCACTTCCGGGTGACCGTGCTGCAAAGGGATATCAAGATACGGCACGATCTGTGGGTAGTCTGCCATGATACCGATCAGGCGATCGGTTACACAGCCTGGATAGGTATAAAGGATGCGGATCCAATCAATCGCAGGTGCTGCTTTCACCAAATCTTCTAAGAGGTTGGATAACCCATCCTCTATCCCCAAGTCATGACCATAGTCGCTGGTGTCCTGAGCGATGAGGTTGACCTCTCGCACATTCAGTTCCTGCAGGAGTCGTGCGTCCTTAAGGATTGCTTCCGGTGGTCGACTTACAGCAGCGCCTTTGATCAACGGTATGGCGCAAAACGCGCAGGGACGGCGACAACCCTCAGCGATCTTTAGATAGGCGCTAGGACCTTGCACGGCTATGCGCGACATGCCCGTAGTTTTTGTGTCTAATCTCTGCGATCGGGGAAGATGAAAAAGCGGTCGTGGTTCGTTCCCGTCGCGCAGTCTCTGTACAACCTGTAGGATGTCCATCCAACGCCGGGTCCCCAGCACCCCATCAATCCCAGGCACTTGACTGACAACTTGCTTGCCATATCTTTCAGTTAAACAGCCCGCGGCGATTAATACTTGATCGGGTGCCTTCCCCTCCGCCAAACGACGCAACTCGGTGTACGATTCTTCCCTCGCCGGTTCGATGAAACCACAGGTATTAACAACCAAGATGTCTGCTTCTTGCGGGTGGTCACATATCACATATCCAGCACGGCTGAATAATGTCGCCATCGATTGGGAATCGACTGTGTTCTTGGCACAACCAAGGGAAAGGAGATAGAATTGCGACCCCTGCATATCAACCACCTGGCGTCGGGGGTGATGTGGTTGTTGGGCTAGGGGTTTCGCTGATCCTCGGAGTTTCGGTTGGTGTCCGGGTTATGGTCGCCGTCGGTGTCAAGGCCCCTTCCAACGTCCATAGGCGAATGACTACTTGCCCTACGTCCCCCAAGATGCCATGATCCTGTCCGTTGTAGAAAACATGGATCCCAGCACCGTTACCGGTGGTCAATTCGACGACTTGATCACCCTGGAATTCAAAGACGTCCCCAGCCTCCACCCGTCCTTGGAATACCTCTTCACCGTCCACCATCACCTTCAGCCAGGCGCTTTTTTCCACCACGACCGTTAGATTTACTCTATCTGTTAAACCGAGGAAGAGAGGCTGTGTCGGAATGGGAGTCTCTTCAGGAACCAGTTCGATGGTCGATTCGGTGACCGAATCGGATTGAAGAGGGGTTTCCGTCATTGCAGGTGTAATGGTGGGAATGAGAAGCCCCAAGGCCGCCTCCGGAGTCTCCCTCCGCTGACGCAACACAGTTAAAACCCGACTCCCGCCCCAGATAAGAACCACGAGGATGGCCAAAATGATCGTCGCGGCGATAAACAAGTCACTGGATAACCAGCGAGGGCGACGGGAACGGATACGTACCGATGGACCAGTCCCTGGTTCCTTGTAGGATATTCCAGGCAATTGCTGAGATCGACGAGATTGTAGAGTCTCCGCGTATTGAAGGGTTATCGCATCTGCATCGAGTCCAAGGAACTCTGCATAATTATGCAGGAAGCCGCGCGCCTGGACAGGAGATGGGAATGCATCCATCTCGCCGCGCTCAATTGCCTCCAGATGACGAACACGAATACGGATTGCTCGCTCGATTTCGTCCAACGATAGCCCCAGCTGCTCACGAGCTTCTAACAATGATCGACCGATCTCTTCCATGCTAAAACCTGATGTGTCGTCGCAGGCTACAGGTTACGTTGCATTTGACAACCAGATGGATACGGTCATACCAATCCCAATCTAAATATGCGTACATTCAATAAAAATTCTGGCGGGAAATTGTATAAATTGGGGGACAAGCCCTAGCCACACCCCCACATATTCTGTTCTCTTACATACCTCTCGGGCATTGTTCAACACAGTCACAGATGCAAAACCACCGGCGAGTGGAAAGCCCGCTCTCTGCCCCGGTGGCTCTGTCCTAAACTGCATTATGTCTGGTCAGAGATCTCTTCCTGTACGTTTTCAGCAGGGCTCTCTCCCCTTGGAAGTCCCTCGTCTTCTCCGGCTTCAGCCAATTCCTGGGCTTTCAACTCCGCTTCCTCAGCTTCGAGTTCGGCCCGAAGTTCTGCGAAGTCCTCAACTACTTCTTCTTCTACCGCAACCTCCGGCGATAAGGCATACACAGATTCAGGCGGTTCCCCCTCCCGATGGACAACCACGGTGACCTCAGGATTAAGATCCATGGTTAAATGTATGTTTATATTGTGGACGCCCAGCATCTTGAGAGGTTGACTGTCCACTTGTCGTCGAGCGATCTGGACCCCAGTTACCTCCTCAATCGCTTCGGCGATCATCGTAGTCGTGACAGATCCATAAAGCCTACCCGTATCTCCCGCCTTGACAGAAAAGGGCAGCTCTAACCCCGAAATCCGTTCGGCGATCGCACTAAGCTCCTGATTCAGGCGTGCCCTTTCTTGCGCCGCGCGGTCACGAATTCGATCCGCTTGCTTCATCACACCCGGTGTGGCCAATACAGCCAATCCCTGAGGGATGAGGTAGTTACGACCATAGCCATCGGCGACTTTCTTCACATCGCCAGCCCGGCCTAGGTTAATGACATCTTTTAGCAACATCACTTTCATCGAAATCCAAGCCCTTTCTGCAAAGTTTGAGCGCCGAGGACGGCGCTCTTGGGCGAAGGGTACAACGCCCGACGCGAGGCATTCTACCAGAGAGTGAAATATAGGTCAAAGGACATCCAGACATCATGATCATTGGATCTGAGACGATGGGACTTTTCCCACGAGTGTATAACATCGCGCAACCTGAGCACTCGTCCTGACCTTGCCGATGAGTTCCTCATGAGCCTCGATGGAGTGTATTAAGTCTCCATCATCGCACCTTCTCCATGATGATCGCATCCTCACCATCACGGTAGTAACTTTTCCACATGTCAATACGGACGTAACCGGCCTGTTGGTACAGTCTCAGAGCGACATGGTTTGAACTTCTTAGCGATAGACGGACTCTGGGCATCCCCAACAAATCCTCACACGCCGCCAACAACGCCCGACCGATCCCACGCCTCCGAAAATTGGGGTGGACTCCAATTGAGGCGATCCACCCCGTTCGTTTCAGCCGTCTTCGATCCCCGAAGATGAATCCCACCACCAACTCATCGGCGACCGCCTTAAGGCGCACTGTTTGGGGGAATGTCAGTGCAGCCAACGTGTCAATCCAAGGCCAGGCATCGCGACCAAAACAGATCTTCTCCAACTCCCGTACTGACGTTAGGTCACGCCATGATGCTGGTTGGACAGCAGCTGGTTGAGCAGATGAATGCCGTTCTTGCAAGGTCCTGATCTATTCTGTTTTCTTGACGAAGTTTTCCAGCAGATTGGTGAACTCCATAGGGAAGATGAACTTCGTCGCAGGTGAGGTCCCCATTGCCTTCAGCGTGTCGAAATATTGCAGCGTCATCGTTTTATGGTCCACCGTCTGCGCGATATCATAGATCCGATCTAACGCAGCCGAGAAACCCTCCGCACGTAGCAATTGTGCCTGGCGATCACCCTCAGCCCTTAGAATATTGGCTTGTTTATCCCCATCGGCCTTGAGAATTGCCGCTCGTTTCTCACCCTCGGCGACATTAACCGCTGCCTCACGCTGACCCTCCGACTCGGTCACTACCGCCCTTCGAACGCGTTCAGCCGTCATCTGGCGGTTCATGGCATCCTGAACCTCGCGCGGCGGGATGATCTCTCGGATCTCGACGTTGGTCACCTTCACACCCCACCTTTCAGTGACCTCATCTAGTTTCACCCTCAGCATTTGGTTAATATGCTCTCGTTGCGAGAGCACATCATCGAGCAGAATACCTCCGATCACCGAACGCAGTGTCGTCGTCGCCATACCCTCCGCAGCCGCCTCGAAGTTGCCTACCTGAAGCACGCTTTGGCTGGCGTCGACCACTTTGAAATACCAGATGAAGTCGATGGCGATCGGCGCGTTATCCAGCGTGATGGAGGTCTGGTGGGGAATCTCACGCACTAGTTCCCGTAAATCGACCTTCATCCCTCGATCAATGAAGGGGATCAACAAGACCAGACCGGGTCCTCGCTCACCAACACAGCGGCCGAGACGAAAAACAACCAAACGCTCGTACTCCTGGACAATACGGATCGCGGCCGCCAGAATCGCCAAGCCGACGAGTCCAACCGCTCCAACCAAACAGGCTAACGTCGGAAGATTCATTTCCTTACCCTCCTTCCCCAAACATTTCGTCTTCAGATGGCTCAATCGGTTCTACCTTTAAGATCAGACCTTCACGCTCCCGAACCCGCACAGAAGTTCCAACCGCAATTGGTGCCTCCGCACGTGCGGTCCATAACTCTCCTGCGACATAAACCGAACCGGTCGGGTCTATCGCGGTGCGGACCTCACCGATCTGGTTTACTACAAGCGTTGGATCGATGGTCGGTCCTATCTGATGTGCGAGGATCGCCTTTCGAATCGCTAGCCAGAAATACCCCAAAGTCATCAAAGAGACCACGATAGCTAACAGCGGGTGAACCGCTGGACCCCCCTCTTCCAGGCGAAAGAGGAAGACCGAGCCCAGACAGAAGGCCACTGCAGACAGACCCAGCCACAATTCAACCCGTCTCATCTTCAGCGACAAGATGAGAAATACCACCCCCATGACAAGAACGACTACTGCCCAACCATTCGGTGGAAGGAACAGTGTGCCTAGGCCAGCTCCCGCTAAGGCGAAAAAGGCCAGGACCTCCAACGTGCCCGTCCCTGGGCTGACGATCGCCAGCGCGGTTAACCACAGACCGGCAACCAAAAGTAAATACAATAAGTTAGAGAAAATGGGGGTATCCAGCAACGTCATCGGGCACCTCCTTGCCACCATTATCCAACCTCAGGTTACAGGCTACCCTAAGAGCGCACATGTCCCTAAACCGACAAATAGCCGACAATTTGGATCACATCTTTTGACGTAGTGGCAATGATGCAAAAAACCCTCGATTTAATCGATATTCCAGGACAGGTAGCTTGATTATACAGTTTGCGGATGATAGGGTAAAAGGGGTTAACGGTATAAATCCTGAGTAGCCATTTACGCAATTATTCATCTCCCAAATTCTGTTGACCTCCGGAAAATTTGGAGTGGTATGATTCAAGGGACGGTAGGAGCCTTGGTGCAGAACGCCTTCCAAATTTTCTTCTCACTAGGTGTAATTGTGAGCCTACTCTGGCTCGGTTTGTCGGGGACAAACCGTGTCTCGGTTACTCGAATTTCAACGAAAAAATCACTGCCTGTTACCCGCATCGATGCCGGTTTGGCTACCCTGGCCGTCGGATTGTTTTCAGCCCGAATGGGTTTCGTCGTTCTCCACTGGGAGTACTATGCCAACAGGCCTTTCGAGACGTTGTGGTTCTGGCAAGGTGGATTAAGTTGGGTCAGCGGCGCGATTGGAGCCATCCTCGGCCTGGGGTTGTTTTGCGTGATCACCCATCACCCTTTCTGGCCGCTAGCTGATACGCTAGCATTGCCAGGGATGGTCATTGCTCTCGCCAGCTGGTCAGGATGTCTTGCCGATGGTTGCGCATACGGAAGAGTGGTCGACTCGCCCCTTTGGGCATCTCCCACGCCGGACATGTTCGGTTCGCGGATCCCGCGTTGGCCGACACAAATAGTGGGCGTGGTTTACAGCTTACTCGCCCTCGTAATGCTTTACTGGTTGGCTGGTCTTATTTCCGAACCAGGTATCTTGGCTTCCATTAGCCTTTCAATGATCGCCGCTGGTGCATTTGCGCTCAGCTTTACCCGTAGCGACCCGGTCATGCTCCTCAGCAGCTTGCGTCTTGACACCCTAGGGTCGGCCGCGATCCTGCTACTTGGGGGAGCAGGTTTGACTGCTTGTGGTCTTCGTAACCGTTGGCGAAGACTCTCAACACCTAAGTCCGAAGGTTAAATTCGTAGAATTGGAGGGATCTGACTATGAGCCACATTGCGACAAATGTGCTCAAGGACCAAACTGACGAAGCCTGGAATACGCTCACTAGTCAGCTAAGTAACCTGACAGACGATGAGTTCTTCTGGGAACCCGTGCCCAATTGCTGGACCGTGCATCCGGGCGAGGGCGGCCGTTGGGTTGTAGATTACGAAAAACCAGCACCTGAGCCCCCACCGTTTACTACCATCGGTTGGCGACTCCTTCACCTCGCGGCCTGCAAATGGATGTACTATGAGTACGCCTTTGGGCCTGCAAAATTAACATGGGATGACTTGGACATACCTGCCACGGCAGTTGATGCCCTCTCCCAGCTGACGGATGGTCACAAGCTTCTGAGGCAGGCTCTAAACAGCATGAACGACGCTGGATTGAGCGAGATGCGTCTCACCAATTGGGGAGATTCTTGGCCCACATGGCGTATCTTTTGGACCATGATCTCTCACGATCTGCATCACGGAGCCGAGATTGGATGTCTGCGAGACCTTTATCGGGCAAGCCAAATCAAATGAAGGGTAGGATATTGGACACTTAACGCTTGAGGATTGATAGAAGGGCTTTTCTCGAAATCATACCATCCTGATCAATTGGAGAATAGAAAGAATGGCTCAACAAGGATTGTCCCTCGAGATCGATCCTGAATCGACACACAACAAGATCACCGATTTCATTCGCACTGAGATTCACGCAGCCGGTTTCCAGCGCGCCGTCCTCGGTGTCTCAGGCGGTCTGGACTCTGCCGTCACTTGCTACCTAACGGCAGAGGCGCTCGGACCGCAAAACGTGCTCGCTCTCCTCATGCCGTACAAGACAACGACGGCCGAGTCGCTAGAACATGCCGGATTAGTGATCGAATCCTCCGGTGTTCATCAGCTCAGCGTCCCCATTACCGACATGGTTGATCCGCTCTTCACTCAATTTCCTGAAGCGGACCGGGTGAGGCGAGGAAATGCCATGGCTCGGGCACGAATGATCGTGCTTTACGATCAATCAGTCGCTTTTAATGGGTTGGTTGTGGGTACAGGTAACAAGACCGAGATACTGCTCGGTTACACCACACTTTATGGTGATTCGGCTTGTGCTCTCGTGCCATTAGGCGATTTATATAAGACCCAAGTCAGGCAACTTGCCCGCGCCATCGGTGTACCGGAGGTCATTATCACTAAAGCGCCTTCGGCGGGTCTTTGGATTGGACAAACCGATGAAGGCGAGCTGGGATTCGGCTACGAGGACGTCGATCGTCTGTTTCTGTACCTTGTTGACGAGAGCTTCTCACCTCAAGCCTGTGTCGATACCGGCTTCGAACCAGTCTTTGTCAACACAGTCATCGAGCGCGTGCAACAAAACCAGTTCAAGCGCACATTACCTCCGATTGCGAAACTCGGTGACAGCAAGTCGGCTTATGATTTTCAATTGCCAATAGAATAAAAGAAGTGAAGCAGGGATTCGGAATCAGGGGTTAGGGGTCAGGATCAAAGGACTCAACAAGCCCTCAAGCATCAGGACCAGGATTTGTCGCCTGGTCCGATTCTTTGGTCAAGTTTTCCACTGACGAGAAGTTCTGAGCCTGGTGCTCCTGAATGCCCATCTTACTATTCCGCAGGATTTCCGACCAAGGATATCAACCTATGTCCCGCGGATTCATTTTGCTGACAAACGGGTCCTTTCACGCGGGAGGCTTAGAGCACGCAACGCCAGCCACTCCTCCTTATCGATGGAGCGGAATGCATCCACAACCTTTGGGTCAAACTGCGTGCCCCGACAACGTAAGAGTTCCTCGTAAGCTGCTTTAAAAGATTGTGCTTTGCGGTAGGGACGATCGGAAGTTATCGCATCGAGGGCATCGGCAATAGCAAAGATACGCGCTCCGAGTGGAATCTGATCGCCGACCAAGCCACGCGGATAACCTCTGCCATCATAATGCTCGTGATGTGAACCGATGATGTCAATTGCACCTTTGAAGAATGTAATATCTTGCAGGATACGTAAACCTTCCTCAGGGTGGCGGCGCATCACCACCCATTCTTCATCGGTAAGCGGTCCTGGTTTTCGAAGGATGGCGTCTGGGACTCCAATTTTCCCGATATCGTGCATCAAAGCTCCTCGACGGATCTCTATCAACTCTTCATCTGATAACCCGATCTTCTCCGCTAAAGCCATAGAATAATCGACGACGCGTCGGGTGTGCTGCTCTGTTTCCCGCTCACGTGCATCGAGCGCGGTAACCAATGCTTCCAAGGTTTGATCATAAGACATCGATAGATCATTGAACAGTTGAGCGTTCTCCAATGCCGCGGCCGCCTGATTGGCGAAAGCGGAAAGCAAGAAACGATGGTTCTCAGTAAAGATCCCTTCTCTTACTCGGTTGTCCGCGTAGATCACCCCGATCAAATCGTCCTTAACCTTCAGGGGCACACAAAGAATGGAGCGTAAGCTATACGCAACCACGCTTTGGATACCATCGAAGCGTGGATCCTCCTGGGCGTTCGTTGTTAACAGGGCTTCTCCCTCCTGAACCACCCTGTTGATCACTGTGCGGCTGATCTCATACTCACCAGGTTTCAACGACTCGAGCTTCCAATTGCGTCCGACAACGGTATAAAGCTCGCCTTGTGAATCCTGCAGCATCAGAAAGGCACGTTGGGCTCCCGCCAAGTGGATGATGGTGTCCATCACTTCACTCAAGACGATCTGAAGATCAAGGGAAGAGTTGACGACGTACCCAATTTCAGCCAGCGCGCGTAAGCTGCCCCGCTCTTGCTCGAGGGTTGCAACGTTCTCCTGCAAAGAGATCAGCCTTGCACTGAGTTGACTCACCCCGAGTAACACTTCGGATGGGATGGCAACTTCGGTCCTCGCAAGTGTGGATTGAAAAACCTTCAGCTGAGCGTGAAGAGCCTCTACATCTCGGTTCAACTGAGCCAATTCATCTACGGTCCGCGGGAGAGTTTCGGTCTCATCCAACTTCTTGAAGCCCTTTAAACACAGATATACTCTCTTTTGATAGAAAGAGTATACGGCACCCATATCGTGGGTTCAATCAGGAAATTAGTCGTGGGGTTCTTAAGAACCTTTAGCTATACCCCATGTCTTTAAAGATCGCGTTCATCACACATGTATTGACCCTTCGAATTCAGCAGTGTACATTTACATGGGTGTTACGAGGAGATTTCTATGCGCCAACCAAAAGACCGTTCTGAATTCAACGACCTTGTTTATGAGATCGTCAAGGCTATACCCCGGGGCAAGGTGATGACCTACGGTGACATCGGCTCGTTAATTCCACACCCGATGAGCGTTGATCCCCTATCTTATTCACGCGTTCGAGCACGTTGGGTGGGTTATGCTATGGCGTCCTGTGGAAAGGATGTCCCTTGGTACCGGGTGATCAATGCCAAGGGTCAGGTCAGCAAACGTCCTGGACATGGTCCTCACATCCAACGGCGTTATCTGGAAGAGGAGGGAGTGGTTTTTGACGCAAAAGATCGAGTCGATCTAAAATTCTATCGCTGGGAACCTGCCACGGATTGGTTGCTCGCTCATGGGTTGTTACCCCCACCAGCCGAGAACCCACCAAAAACGGTCCAACAGAGACTGCTATAAGCCCGCTCATCCAGAGACCACGGTATGCCGATCGGGTTTATATTAGCGCACCCAATCCATGCGTTGCGGCATTTCCTTGAATCCCTGAGTCAAGAAAGTCAAAAGACAAGCCATCTATATCGTGGGTAAACAAGATTTGTGCGAGGGATGATGATCATGGATGCAGTAATCCTCGCAGGTAGCATCCCCCGCGAAGAAGATCCTCTCTACCTCAACACTCAAGATCAGCCGAAAGCCATGAGCAAGATCACCAGCAAGCCGATACGCTAGTGGGTCCTCAATACGTTGGGAGGCGCCAACGACATCGACAATGTGATTGTCGTCGGATTGAACCCAGAATGTGACCTGACCTACGTTAAACCCCTGCATTTTATCCCTGATCAAGGAGACCTGTTGCACAATGCCAAAGCGACCTTACAGCACACCCAAGCTTGAAACCCAAATGCAGACTACGCCCTATTTACCTCTAGCGACATCCCAACAGTCACATCCAAAATGATAGAGAGGCGGGTAGAGGAGACTCAACAACACAGGCAGTATATTCATGTCACGGTCGTAGAGCGGTAAACGATGGCGACCCCTTTCCCGGGCTCCAATCGCTCCTATGTCAAGTTCAAAGATTATGAGTTGTGCAGTGGTGATTAATATTTCGCGTGCGCGGCGCTCATTGAAGAGGGACAGATCTGGGCAAGGCTCATCGCAGGCCGAAAGAACGCGCTCAAACAAGCTGCGCTGTTCGGCTTTGATCTCCTTCTCCTTCTGCTACTAGGCCATATGACACTCAAAGATGCCGAGTCTCGAGTAAGTGAGCGATTTGATATGAGCAGACAGCTGTGCATCTCCTCTTACGCTGTGTTCGCCAAGGATGTGGATAAACCTCACCAACTTGAAATCCTTCGCCATGAACTTTCAAGGAAGAGCATCCCTACTGCATGAAACTAGAAACGCTACTCCAAGCAGATGCTCGTTTGTCAGCGCGATTACATATTGCCGAACAAATTCGTCGACTGAGGACGTTGGCTGCCATTCTGGCCCATTTGGGGGATTCCTGGTTTTGGATTCTTGGATTTACCCTCACCTGGTGGTTAGCTGAAGAGCCATGGAAAATGTGGGCACTCCGTATGTTAGGGATGATCATCGTTTTGGCATTGATCGTCACAGTGCTTAAATTCAGCATTCGCCGACGTAGACCGGAAGGCGAGTGGGGTGCGATCTAGCGAAACACGGATCCGCATTCTTTCCCTTCCGGCCACGCCGCGCGTGCCGCGATGCTCGCTGTCTTATCCCTAGGTTGGGGTCAGTCATAGCTTGGGGCTTTGCTCTTGATCTGGACTCCGTTCATCTCGCTCGCTCGGGTTGCGATGGGCCTTCACTATCTCTCCGATGTGATCGCCGGTGTCACGTTGGGTGTTTTTTCCGGCTTAATCGGTGTAAATATTCTAAGTTGAGGTGGGGATTTTACGGAAGATCACCATAATCCTTACGCTTCACGCCGACGGATAGACCACAAAACCGCAACAAACAAGACCACGCATTCCACAGCCAATATCACAACGTTCAACCAGACCTCCTCCCCTTTACCCGAAAGCGACAGCCCGAGGCCACGGACGAGATGGAAGGTCGGTACCACCTGCAGGACAATCGTGAGCGCGGGACCAAGGGTTCCCAAAGGAACTCCAGCAAGGATACCTGGCAATATCAATGGCAACATAACAAAACTACCCCAATTGTTGAGCGTTGAAAGATTGTCAATCAAGCCGCCGATCAGGAGACCGATCAGCGTCAAAGCCACACTGGCGATCAGCACTACTGTTAGGGAGAAACCTGCATCCCCCGAGAATCCTTTGTTAAGGCCCATCACGACCAACGAGGTAAGAAGACAGTAGATAACACCGACCACGACCTTCCCCACCAGGACATCAAAATAATTTGTCGGCGTCACCAATATCGCATCCAAGGTCTTTTTTTCTTTTTCTTCAACCAATAAAGTGGGTACGAGGAAGGACCCGTTCATCGTGATCCCCATCATCACCCATAGAACAATGAAAAAGCTCTGTAGATCGATCTCCCGAAAGAAGGACATCGGTTCCCCTGCCTCCACCTCATCAGCAGTTCTAGGAGCTTGGAGTGATCGCTCAATTACATCAACGACGGGTTGACGCCCGGAGAGATGTTCGATCATTTGAAGGATCAATCTTTGGGTACCACGAGCATCTTTAGGGTTTTCACGATAGATCAACTCGAGTGCCGGTTTCTCACCAGCCCGAATCGACTGATCGAAATCGGGTGGCAGCACAACGCCAACGATCGCTTTTTCCTCTTCCAGCTTGATCTCTACCTCTTCTGGTGTGTCAACTTCGAAGAGCGACACGGTATCAAGTTCACTCAAACCCAAAACCAAAGATGAAGTGTCCGGGCTGTAAAGGACGATCTCCATCGTGTCTGGGGTATCACGAAAAAGATAGCCATAAAGAACTGAGAATCCGATCGGCAACAAGACGATGACCAGCAACCTTGCATTGCGCAGGGCATCCAGGAAATCTTTGCGGGCAATAGCGATCGTGGATCTGAAGTTCATTGGAGCTCCCTTCCTGCTAGGTGGACAAATACATCTTCGAGTGTGGCCTCCTGTGAATGTGCAGTGAGCACTCTCCCTGCCTCCATCCATTCCGCCATTCGCGTGGCATCCACCGGGTTCTCGAGCGCCAACAAATACTTACTCTGATCATCGAGTAACACCTTTACCTTCCGCACGCCATATTGAAGTTTTAAGGTCTGCGGTGTATCAAGTGCGATGATCTTTCCCTCACTGATGAAAGCTACCCGTTGACAGAGTTGGTCAGCTTCTTCCATATAATGTGTGGTTAAAAAAACCGTTGTTCCTTGTTCACCCAGCTCCCGGATCGTCCTCCGGATCCCGCGGGCTGACGTCGGATCGAGCCCGCGTGTAGGTTCATCGAGAAACAGGACTTTGGGTCGATTAAGAAGCGCCCGCGCGAGCAGCAAACGCTGTTTCATGCCATTTGAGTAGATCTTGATCTTATCCTTTGCGCGATCTGATAAACCTACCATTTCCAGCAATTCATCTACCCGCTTATCCCCCACACCGTGGAGCTCAGCGAAAAATAATAGATTTTCACGCCCACTCATCCTTTCATACAGATTCTGGTTTTTAAAAACCACACCGATCATCGGCTTGATGGCGACCCTTTCATTCACCAAATCATGGCCATCGATTAATGCATGACCGCTTGTTGGCCTGAGTTGACCCGTCAACATACGGATGGTAGTCGTTTTTCCGGCTCCGTTATGGCCAAGAAAGCCAAACACCTCTCCGTGATTGACGTGGAAGGAGACATGGTCTACCGCAATCAAGCTATTGAAAACCCGTGTCAAATTACTTACCTTGATCATGTTTCCTCCATAACGAAAACACCTTTGAGTAATTAACGTAGCTTCATAATTCCGCTCGTTGCTTAAACAGATTGCCACACCCAATCGAACCTACTCGAGAGCCGGTAAGCGGACCGAGTAGACCACGTAGGGGCGCAAATCGTTGCGCTCCTAAATCCGCTTATTTGTCATTCTGAGTGAGCGAAGCGAGCGAAGAAACCCTATGATTCAATGGCTTCAAAAGTTTCATCATAGGGATCCCTCGTGAAGCTTATCCCTTCGAGAAGCTTAGGACACTGCCCGAGCCAAGCCGAGGGAGTCAGGATCAAAAACAATGTTAGCGCAGGGGCTGACTCAAAATTCGAGAATTAGATTTCTAAGCGCTATGATGTTCTTGATACCTCTGAACTTTATCTAATGCTATCCTTTTGAATTGTGTCATTAAGGAGCTCTTCAGGTGTCTCATATTTACGTGATGTCGTATTTACACATTAAACACAGCTTAATTTCGTTGTCATATATCGGTTAATTACAAATGCTATAATCTCATTGAAGGTGTTAACAGTCTTGTTAGGAAACAGGCTCCATGACATCAAGATTTGTTCTAGTGGGATTAATCCTACTTTTAGCGCTCTCTCTGACAACTGGCTGTGGGATAGCAACACCTAGCGTACCGACTGTTACACACACATGGCCTATCCAATCAAATACTCCATTCCCCACGATTACTCTTACGCCTACAGAGACGTCTACACCGACACCAACATCTACTGATACCCTTACGCCCACATCTACCCCCGATCTGGTTAAACAGGGACTTGAACTTCCAGGTGTGGCAAGGGTGGTAGATTTTGGTGATAGTATGGTGGCATTTGGAGATTACTCCGATATTCCAGTATATGAATACGATATTGGAACAGGTAGGTGGGAGAAGTTTGAGAGAGAGATAGGGCCACTTTTAACGAGGAATATTACCATTCCCGAGTGGATGTTTGCGCCGATTTCTCTTGAAGAAAGCCAGTATCTGCGCTTCACCGATGGCATGGGAGGGCTATTGCCTTACGGATATATTGGATTTACACGTCGCGACGACGCAGGAGAGCTGTATATTATTCAAGAATGGATAGGGGATAGACCCGACATTATGCAAGAGGAGTGGATAGTATTGCTTTTTCATGGCAGATTGAGGGGGGTAATCTCGGATCGAAGAGAGACTAGTGTAGGGGATTTTGAGTATGCTATTCTGGAGATTCCAATAGAAAAAATTGATCGGGTGACTGGTGAGCGGGTTTGGACTGGAGATTCACAGTATGATGAGTTTTATATGTATACATATGCCACTCCTGACATTTATGCAGTTGAAGGTAAGAATATCAATGAGGTTGATATAAGAAGAATTTCGGTTAACAAGTTAATGGAGGTAGTAATGAGTCTTCCAGTGGGATCTTCAATTGTCTTCGGAGTCCCATGTAAGCCCAAAGAGCATGGAATTAAATCTTATCTAAAGGCTATTTATGAAGGAGAGCTTTTTGAGACCTATGGTCATGGTTTAGCTGTCATTATATATATAGATTCTTCATATCTTAGGTAAATATAGAAAATATCCCACTAAAAGATGACCAACTGCGAGAACAGGTCGGATGTAGGAGTCAAGCTGATGCCCACACCCCCAAGTGTTTTTCGCTCCATACTCCTCGCGTGTAGTTTTTCTTTATTATTCTCATTAATAGTAAAAAATATAGCCACTGATTTGTGTATACGCTACAAGCGATATCCCGTCCATCCTAAACAATGAGCCAGTATGTGACGTAAGTGCCAGTAAGAATCAGCTGTGGGAATCCTTTCGGGACAGCCCCGATATGAAAGAGGGACGAACTTAGGTATACCTACATCAGACTTCTCCGCTTGCAGATCCAGGTCCTTAATTTCAAATCCACCCAATAATATTTACCGCGAAAGTTTAGATAGAAGATCGGGCCAATCACGCCCGATGATGATCGCAACGTCGATCTCGGAATCGGGATCGGATTGGAAGAGGATCTGACTCTGTGACAGATCCATCAACTCCATCAAGTACTGGGTCGTGTAAGGATTGCCGGTGTAATCCATGACGTGTGTCGTTACATAGTCAAAGGAGTCAGCATTTGCAACCCTAACCACTCTTAAACCAAATCTTTTGAATACTTCTGCCATATCTGCCGCTAATTCATCCTCCCCGGTTCCATTGAGGACGGCCACGCGAGCAGTCTCTTGTTCGGCAGCGTTAGCCGCATCTTCAACTGAGATCGAAGGACCAATCGCCCCCATCGCGGTGAAGATCTCATCGCGCAACATGCGGATCTGATTCGGCACAGGTTTCAAAACTTCTGCCTCCTCACCTCCATACACGATCTTTTCCAATGTAACCATATCTGGTGGCCCAATGACTGCATAACGAATGTCATCGGGTGGGATTTGCAGTGCTAACATGCCGAGGGCGATCATCTGGTCGAACGAGAGGTTAGTCCGGATACCGGAGGCAAGCTCCTGATAAAGTGCTGGCGCTTTTGTGACGATCATAGGCACCTTGCCAGGAAGTTGATCGCGAAGAGCCCTCGCTAGCTGTTGTTGACGGCGAGCGCGGTCGAAATCTCCTCCTTCCGTGTGTCTTGCGCGAGCGTAGGCCAAAGCCACCTCTCCCGAGAGCGTCTGATCGCCGGGTCCTAATACCACCGTGTTGTTCGGTCCAATTGGATCGACCGTGATCATCGAAAAAACATCGACCTCGATCCCGCCAATTTCGTCGATCATGCGTACAAAAGCGCCAAAGTCAAGTTGCACATAATACTGTATGGGAACCCCTAAGAGCTTCTCGACCGTTCTCACAGCCAGCCCCGGCCCCCCACCCGGTAAACGATCCTGCTCACCAAGAGCATATGCGGTGTTGATACGGCCATGACCGTAAGCTGGGATCTCAACCCAAAGGTCACGAGGGATGGAAAGCATACCAGCCGTCTCGCTGATGGGATCGATAGTCACCAACATCATCGAGTCTGTACGGGGTGCGCCCTCACCACTTTCCCAATCGCGATAATCCAAACCCATGAGCAGGATTGTGACACGGCTGGTACCACTCCATGGTTCAGGGAGTTCATCTAACAGGACGATAGTCGGGGTGATATCGGGTCCTGTCGTGGTATCGACGATTTCCCCCCCAGAGATGTTGAACGAAGGCAGCCCAGTTCCGCTCCATGCGGCTGCCAAACCTCGCACCATAACAAATACCAAGTAAATCGAAAAGACCGCTGCCAGGATGAAGGCTCCCGCAAGGATCCGAATTAACCATGGAGGGAAGAAGCGGCGTGTTTTTACCGCACGTCTAGGATCTGAATCCATCTTCCGATACTCGCTTCTGTTTCAAACCCGGCGGATTATATCATGGTAGCGCCTCACCCCGCGCTAAGCGCTCCCAGATGGCGATTTGTCTTTCCAAATCTGCCTCAAGTTCCGTATAACGAGCCCCCAGCAGGCGGAGTTGTTCAAGGTCATCACCCACCTCTTCGAGTTGGCGCGTTACTTGGGCCAACGCACTCTCCAACTCTTCAATGCGTTCCTCTACCTCAGTCAAACGAACTCCAGCTTCTGAGCCTTTCGGTGTGCGCTCTTTTCTAAAGATTTTCTTCGATACAACTTTGCGAGCCTCTGCTCTCACCCGCTGGGAATCTAAATATGTCTCATAACCGCCAGTGAAGACTTCCAGCGTACGAGCTTGTCGTGCGATGGCCCACACCTGTGTCGCCAAGGCGTTGATCAGATACCGGTCGTGGGACACAAGCAGGATTGTACCTGGGAAACCATTGAGCGCTTCTTCCAGAATCTCTTGAGAGGGAATATCGAGATGGTTCGTCGGCTCATCCAGCAGCAGGAGGTTGGCTCCCGCCAATGCCAACTTAGCGAGCGCTACACGGCCCCGTTCTCCACCCGAGAGTATCTCGATCGGTTTATAAACGGTATCCCCGACGAAAAGGAATCGCGCCAGCCAATCACGCGCTTGGGATATTTTCATCCTCGGAGAAATCCGCAGGATCTCCTCCAACACAGTTTGCTCGGGGTCTAAATCCTCATGTGCTTGCGCGAAGTAGCCGACCTGCAGGCCTGCACCCAGCTTCACCTCTCCAGCCCACGGATGAACATCTCCCAACAACGTCCTTAGAAAGGTGGTCTTTCCCGCGCCGTTAGGACCGATCAGGGCCACACACTCCCCCCTCGTGAGAAGCAAATCTGGAACCTCAAACAGAGGCTCTTTTGAGTCTCGAAATCCGATCACCAAATCATGAGTCTCAAGCACTCGATCCCCGGACCGATCCACCTGACCAAAATCAATGCGCACAGCGCGCTCTTTCACAGGACGAGCGATGGCCTCCTCACGCAATAATCGCTCTAATCGCTTTCGGCGGCCCTGTGCCTGACGGGTATTTTGACCAGCAATATTACGACGGATGAACTCCTGTTCGTGCTGGATGTGCTCCCGTTGTGCACGATAACGAGCCGCATGATACTCCTGTCGTTCTGCACGTTGTTGGACATATGCCGAGTAATTACCTCGATAAATCTCAACACCCTGGGGTTTTAATTCCCAAACTGTGTCAATCAACCGATCCAATAAGTATCGATCATGGGAGACCAACACCTCTGCACCTGGCCAATCCCGCAACCATGCCTCTAACCACTCTATGGCCGAGATATCCAAATGGTTCGTCGGTTCATCCAAGATCAAAAGATCAGGGTCTTCCAAGAGCAGCCTGCACAAGAGAGCTCGTGTCCTCTCGCCACCTGAAAACTGTTCTAAAGGACGACCATATTCTTCAGGCGCGAACCCTAAGCCATTGAGTACTTGACGGATCCGGGAAGGATAGATGTATCCCCCAGCAAGTTCGAAGGCTTCCTGAAGTGGTCCATAACGTGCAATTGCATTCTCAGCCTCGCCCGGATCGGCCATCAACTCCTCCAAACGAGCGAGTTCAGTTTCTTGAGCGCGAATTTCGTTGAATGCCTCCAAACATGAATCCCACAATGTCCGCTTCAACTCATCCTTGCGTGATCGAGAATAGCTTACTTCTTGTGGCAAATAACCGATGCGCAACCAACGAGCTCTCTGTATCCGCCCTTCGTCCGATTTCTCCAATCCCGCGAGCAACCGTAATAGAGTCGTCTTGCCAACACCGTTTGGCCCAACCAGTGCGATCCGCGCTTGGTGAGGAATGGCAACCGATACACTCTCAAAAACATCTTGGGCGCCGTAGGATTTTGCTAAATCCGTGGCCGTAATGAGCGACATTAGGTCCCTCGACGGATTATACCTCAGGGACCATCTCTGCCCTTGATAGGTTTAACTTAGGACCATTAGCATGCCTCATCTTGTGAGTGAGAGAAACGTTCCCTTGCTGTGGAAGAATGCCTACACAATAGACCCTCTTACTCTTCATTCTCACATCACCCTTTGTGGCATGCACCTGTCCTTCAGAAAGGAGTTTCCAACCCTACCAACGCTGGGCTATAATTCGAGTCTAGCCATAGAGGACGTCAGAGAATGTCCGATTTACCCTCACCGGATTACCGTAGCCTGATCATTGCTGCCGTCATCCTGGCCGTCATCGGCTGGCTGGGTTTGTATTTACTGGTAACGTTCGAACTCCCCACGGTCGGGCCTCGATGGCTTTTTTTCTTCCTGTGGACCATGGCCGTTACTGGCACAACGCTGCCTTTCGTTTGGATGCTTCACCGTCGCTTTGGCGTAAGCCGACCCGCTCCTCCATCGACTCTGTTGCGTCAGGGTTTATGGATCGGTATGTACACTACCCTCTGCATTTGGCTCCAATTCAACCGCAGTTTGAGTCTTTCATTGGCAGTCCTTCTCGCAGTGGGTCTAGCCGCCATTGAGTGGTTTTTAAGGATCCTTGAACGCAGTGCATGGAGGCCTGGTCGGTGAGCCTTCGCGATTTACCCTCGGTTGAGCGTCTATTACAAAGTGATGCGGTTTCCAAGCTTGAAGCCATTTACGGTCGTCCACTCATATTGGAGGCCATCCGTGATCGGTTGGATGCAGCCCGTGAAGCTATCCGAGAAGGTAAACCTGCCCCCAAGGAAGACATCCTTATCTTAGAAGCACACAAAACCCTTGAGCGCTGGCTGGCGCCTACCCTGCGACCAGTGATCAACGCCACGGGTGTCATTATTCACACCAATCTCGGCCGTGCTCCCCTCAGCAAAACGGCACGCCAAGCGATGATCAATGTCGCTAACGGTTATAGCACGCTCGAATACAACCTCAAACGCGGTGTGCGTGGTAAACGTGAAGATCATACCGAGGATTTGCTCACTCGACTCACCGGTGGCGAGGCTGCCTTCGTAGTTAACAACAACGCCGCCGCGGTATTACTGGCCCTCACCTCACTGGCACGGCGTAAAGAAGTGATCGTCTCGCGCTCACAATTGATTGAGATCGGTGGTGGGTTTCGCATTCCCGATATCATGAAGCAATCCGGCGCAAAATTAGTTGAAGTCGGCACTACCAATCGGACACATTTGCGAGATTACGAAGTCGCCATTCATGAGCGCACCGGGTTGATCCTACGGGCACACCACTCTAACTTCAAGATCATCGGGTTCACCACCGAACCTACCTTGGATGAATTGGTTGACCTTGGCAAACGCCACGACATCCCTGTTCTCGACGATCTTGGTTCAGGCGCGTTACTCGATACGGCCCAATTTGGTCTCGGCCACGAGCCAATGGTGCAAGAGTCACTACAAGCAGGTGCTTCGCTAGTCGCATTCTCGGGAGACAAGTTGTTGGGAGGGCCTCAAGCAGGGATCCTGATCGGCAAAAAGCCTTTCGTCGNNTGCAGCCCTTGCGGCTACTTTGACGCACTATCTCAGGAACGACGCGGTCCAGGAGATTCCCATCTGGCAGATGATTGCTACCCCACTTGACCAGCTACAAACACGCTCTGAAGCTTGGACCGAGCGGCTTGGTCAAGGAGAGGTCATCGAGGGTCAATCAACCGTGGGAGGTGGAAGCCTACCGGAGGAAACCCTACCCACAAGTTTGTTAGCGCTCAGCGTGAGGTCCCCCAATGCCTTTACCTCACATCTACGCAGTGCTGACCCTCCGATCATCGCCCGCATTGAAGATGACCGGGTTGTGTTGGATCCGCGAACTGTGTTGGTGGAGCAGGAAGAAGATCTATTGAAAGCCGTCGAAGGGTTGCTCTAAGGAACGGGGATTAGGGATAAGTAACTACAATTCGTCAAGGGCATCCTTCGACCATCTCAGAATGCTTTCAAGCTTCCGAAAGTCGCCCTGAGCCCTTCGACAAGCTCTGGACGATGGCCTGTAGCTCAATCCTCGACCCCTGATCCCCGATCCTTTGAGTTGCCAAGACGAAACATTAGGAGAATCCCACATGAAAACCGACATCGACCAACTGATGGGGGAGGCCAACCTTGACGCCTTGCTGGTCTCAGGTCCTGCGGGCCACAACCCCTACATGACCTACTTCACACCGGCTTGGTTCATGTCACCGAGGGCTATCTTCTCAAAAAGCGAGGGGATGAACCCGTTCTTTTCCATAGGTCCATGGAGCGAGATGAGGCTGCCCATACTGGTCTGAAGACAAGAAACTTAGACGATTATGGATATCTCAAATTATTAAAGGAGACTGGTGGAAATCTGATCCAGGCCCATGTAATCCAACTCGAGCGCATCTTCGAGGAGTTTCAAGTGCGTGGCCGTGTAGGGATCTATGGGAACGTCGAGATCGGTCCGATATATAGTGTACTCCGTCAATTGGATGAAAACCTGTCACAAGTCGATCTGGTTGGTGAAGCCAGAAACATGTCGGTGCTCACCCAAGCCCGCACCACAAAAGAAGAAGAAGAGGTAGATCGAATCCGTAAAATGGGTGAGATCACCACCACCGTGGTCGCTGATGTAGCTGGCTTCCTTACTTCTCACCAAGTCAGAGACGGTGTGCTCGTTGATCGCGAGGGACAAGCGCTCACGGTGGGTGATGTCAAGCGACGGATCAACCTCTGGCTGGCGATGCGCGGTGCTGATAACCCGGATGGTTCTATATTTGCCATTGGCCATGATGCTGGTGTGCCTCACAGCGCTGGCAAGGACGATGATCTGATCCCGGTCGGCAAACCGATCGTGTTCGACATCTTTCCTTGTGAAGCCGGAGGTGGATATTTTCATGATTTCACCCGTACTTGGTGTTTAGGATACGCCTCCGATGATGTGCAGGAAATCTACCAAGATGTGCTCGATGTTTATGAGTCCGTTTGCGCTACGATGAGGCCCAACACGCTGTGTCGCGGTTATCAAGTATTGGCTTGTGAATTGTTCGAGAAAAAGGGTCATCCCACCATGCTGAATACCCCAGAAACAAAAGAGGGCTTCGTCCACGGCTTGGCTCATGGGGTAGGTTTATCCATCCACGAAGGACCGAGTTTCAGCCATCTGGAAAGCAACGAGGATCAACTCTTGCCAGGCTCGGTGTTCACACCCGAGCCGGGGCTCTACTACCCCGAACGGGAGATAGGTGTGCGCATTGAAGATACCGTCTGGGTTCGACCAGATGGAAGCTTGGAGGTCTTGGCGGAATACCCGAAGGATCTGATCTTGAAGATGAAAGAGATGTAAACAAGTACCCGGGCACCAGGTTTTCTTCTCGCCGTCCAAGTGCCTAAATGCCTGGATTTTCCCTAAGTGCCTAGATACCTGTAAAATGGTAAGGACCAGGACAATTTGAGTATTAAAAGATGAGTGAAGATACACGCATTCTGGGTATTGAGACCTCATGTGACGAAACAGCCGCGGCGGTTGTAGAAAACGGACGGCACATCGTCTCAAGTGTTGTGGCCTCACAAGCAGCCATGCACGCACAGTATGGTGGTGTTTTCCCCGAGATGGCTTCTCGAGCTCACATCGAGACCATTTACCAAGTGATCTCAAGCACCTTATCGCAAGCTTATGTTGGTTTGGAGGCCGTTGATGCCATAGCCGTCACTCGAGGACCTGGCTTGGCTGGCTCTCTCGTCGTGGGAATGAACATGGCCAAGGGATTGGCATTGGGCTCAGGATTGCCCTTTTTGGGAATCAACCATCTCGAAGCCCATCTTTATTCGATCTGGTTGGTAGAAGATGAGCCGGAACCAAGTTTCCCACTCCTGGGGTTGATCGTCTCGGGTGGTCATACCGAGTTGGTCTTGATGCGCGATCACTTAATGTACCAACGTCTCGGCGGAACGGTCGACGATGCTGCAGGTGAAGCGTTCGACAAAGTCGCTCGCCTGCTTGGACTGGCTTACCCTGGCGGCCCAGCCATTCAGCAAGCGGCAGAGAATGGCGATCCGGAGTCCTTCAAGTTTCCACGCGCGTGGTTGGAGAGCACATGGAACTTCTCCTTTAGCGGGTTGAAGACCGCGGTCTTACGTGAGGTACGCGAACGACAACCCGAACTTGAAGCCGGAGTGGAAGCTCCTCGTCCAGGTCTACCCATTGCTAATCTAGCTGCATCTTTCCAAGTGGCAGTGATCGACGTATTGGTGGGCAAGACGCTGGCTGCTGCGGAAACCTTCGAGGCTAAAGAAATCCTCTTCGCCGGAGGTGTCTCGGCGAACAAACCATTGCGCGAGGCTTTTCAATCCCGAGCCAAGATCCCGGTACGGATGCCGCCGTTAGAACTTTGCACGGATAACGCGGCCATGATCGCCGCAGTGGGACACAGGAGATTTCTTGCCGGTCAACGTGACGCCCTCGATATTGATGTGTTACCAACGTGGCCGATCACAGGCTAAACAACGCTGTTGTGGCACCGTTTGAGAGCTCCCGTCTATATTGATCCTCCAGAAAACTCAAAACATAGATCTTTGAGCACGCCTGCGCGATGGGTTCATCATCTCAAAAAATAAACACACTAGCTGGATCCACAATGTAGTCGCACCGTTATGAGTGAGTGCCCAGACTAATCTACATCACATAGCGGGGAAAAGGTATTCGCACCCTTCAAGGAGCGATTGGAAGCACAGACTTCAGTCTGCGGTTACATTAGGGGACTATCTAGAAAGATGTAGCCGCGTCCTTTAGGCTGCCTTCCGTTGACGACAATCTACAGCTACAGTGGAGTTCGTAGGGATGTGGCGCGATCAACTCTTTGATCTGAACTTCATCGCAGCTTATGTTCTCTTCAAGCCTCGTATCCTATCACCTCGAGGGCTTCAATTCCGATTTCCAATCGCCAATGGGGAATCCATGCCACGCCAAAGAGCTCGAGGTGGATGTTCTTCTTGAGCGGGGTGATCACCGTCTCCTCGATCTCCTCAGCCGCCTTCTCCCAGCGCTCCTTGATCTCTTCAAGCTCTTCAACCAGCTCTTCCTCGATATCGGCCAAATCCTGCTTGAAGGCTTCAATCTCCTCCATCGATTCTTCAATATCCGCTTCTGCTTTCTTCGTCATGCGATGCTTAGACATTGTGGCAGAAATGCTGCGTCGTCTGCCAAGACCCAAAAAGCTAGCAACTGTCTCAGCCGTACCGACATAACTTTCTAGCTTCCGAGCTTGAGCCTCGGCCTGATCTTCGGCAAGCTCCCGCTCCTCTTTGGCAAGTTTATCCTCGATCCTTTTGACCTTCTTCTCGTACTTATCTCTCAACTCGTCTTCTTCAGCTTCCCGACCTTCCTGCGCAGCCTCAGCACATTGTTTTCGAAACATATCCTCCGTCATGCCGGGTTGAGCAACCAAGTTGAGGGCGGGATTTGAGTGCAGACGCAACCCGGCACTGTAATAGATGTAATCGAGGAAATCCTTCTCCAACTGCTTCAAGATCCCTGCATCACCGAATGGAGTCTCCAAATCGGCGAACAGTGCCTCAGGAGCTGGTGATCGGTCGAGGGATGTAGGATCGATGCGGTCTGTCAAGACCTCCTCCCAACGGACCGCACCCCTAGGGGAGACCTCAGCCGTGAGCGCCGTCACCGTTTTGTCATGATCGAGGCCGAGTTTGCGGTCGAGATAACGTACCGCCGCCTGAGCTAATAGGGCAGGTCGATAGATCAAATCCGACACCTTCGCCCCAGGTGCTTCTCGTCCGGCAATCTTGAGCGCTTCCGCCACTGTCAAGTTATTGGGCAAGAAATGCTCTTGCACCCGTTGGGGTACCGTAGGCCTGGTGGTAGATGTATCTACAGCAGATGGTTCGACTGAGAGTGCCGGTGTCTCCGCCATCTCCACAACGGCTTCGACTTCTGGCTCCATGGGGGGTAGCGCCGCAGTGGCACCAACGAACTCGTTTAACGCACGCAGCTTGGTTCGGGTGATTGGGCCTCGAAGATAAGCCATCGCCCAACGAGTGTGAAAGATCTGAGGCTCCCTCTCGTGCACGTTATGGAGCAGGAAAACACGCTTCCCCAGCGCTGAAATTAATTTATCAACTCGGGCGCGGTCAAATTCCCCTTCCTTGACAGCCACTCCCTCTAGGCCATCCAATAAGCGTGCCTTATCCTGCTCGGTCTGCAACTTGCCAACGAACCAGGTACCAGCATTGCTCAATGCTTTATAGTCAAGGTCAACTGGGTTTTGTGTGGTGAGTAACAATCCGAGACCAAAGGCACGTGCTTGTTTCAGTAGGCGCAACAGCGGAGGCTTCGATGGCGGGTTAGCGACCGGCGGTAGGAACCCATAAACTTCATCAAAGTACAACAGCGCTCTCAAAGAAGGCGAGCCGGGTTGTGATCTGACCCACGCCTCAACTGCCGTCAGCAGCAGCGTGATAAAGAACATTCGCTCGTTATCTGGAAGGTGTGCCAGGTAGAAAACGCTTTGACGCGGTTTCCCCTCGGGTGTCCAAAGCATGGCATGGATGTCCAGCGCCGCACCCTCCGTCCAAATCTCAAATGCCGGCGCAGCCAACAGGTTGTTGAGAGCCATCGATAACTCAAAACGATCGTCTGAGGGATAAAATTGTTCCACCTCAAACGCACCAAGCTTCTCTATGGGTGGATTTTGGACCAGGCGGATCAATTCAAGCATATTCAGGTCCTGTCCCGCATGCCATGCATGTTCGAAAATGTTGGCGAGCAAGATGTGCTCTCGGGAACGTACCGGATCGGCCTCGATCCCAATTAAACCCAACACGGCGGTCACGGTGCCTGAAATTTTCTCACGCAAGAGCTCTCGATTCTCGTCCCAGGGGATTGAAGGCGCTTTAAGCGAAGCCAGGATACTGACTGGGAAGCCTGCATCTGAGCCCGGGGTGTAAATGGC
>JABAOF010002041.1_pt2 | contig 27450 bp, 26 predicted proteins | sample 7062171 | NCBI WGS metagenome assembly JABAOF01 (sample SAMN14538628, study PRJNA623070) | marine sediment metagenome | biome: marine biome [ENVO:00000428]; feature: marine pelagic biome [ENVO:01000023]; material: deep marine sediment [ENVO:00002113] | place: India: Gulf of Khambhat ...
AGGAAGAAGATATCCAGAATGAGCCAGGGATTGTTTTGCCCGGAATGAAGAATCGGCTATGTCCTCTGGCGCAAACCTGACGCGTGAACGAGATGCATAATAGAGTTCCAAGATGTCACGGGTAATCAGGGAAAGGTCCACTCCTTTTTCCACTTTGAGGCCAGAACCAGAAGGATTGAGGTCCAGCAGGTTTTCTGTCTTGTCCGCACCCAAGATTCTCACCGTTCTGGCCAGGGAAATCTCAGAGCCACAGTTGCGGAAGAGTCCGTTATGCCGGGAGACAACGACTTCTGGAGTCCAGTGCTCTGGTTTGATGCCCAGGAGGCTGAACTCAAGGGGAAGAAGATCCGGATTCTGTTTAACGAAGTCGATATAGGCGTTGATTCCCCTGACAAAGGAAGTGATGATCTCTTGACCCTGGGGATGATAGTGATTCATTTCCTTCTGCATGTCAACGCGGGCTTTGAGGAGACGGGCGCCGATATCCCGGTTTAGCGCTTTTTCTCCCAGGATCTCAGCTAGGGTTCCTGTAGCCTGGCGCCGCCAGATTTCAAGCTGGAAAAGCCTGTCTCTGGCGACATTGAATCCCTGAGCAAAAAAGAGGTCTTTTTGGTTCTGAGCGAAAACATGGGAGATTCCCCAGTGATCCTTGATGATTTCCACTGGCTCTGTGAGTCCGGAAATGAGAAGAGTCTCTTTCTTTGCTTCTGTCTTTGAATAAACACAGGCAGTCGAAGTCGCCATAAGGTAAAGCATTACAGAAAGAGTAAGAACCTTTTGTTTTTTCATGATGCGCCTTCTTTGATATCTTTTTTTTCTTTATTAACATGGATTCGAGAAGAGTTCCAGCTAAAATTAGAAAATGAATTTATCATTCAATTTATGCGGTTGTGGTCTTTGAGGAGAAAAGTATTCTCACTCTAGTTTCTGTTCTGTCTGTAAAATTATTTTACTCTGACAACTCTTGCCTACTGTTTTTCGTATAACTAACCGAATGCCTGTTTATTCACGTGAAATGATTGATTGAGAAGATGAGATATGAGCAGAAAGCGGTTGTTCTTGAGTTTTTCCCTATATTTTTGGGTTTTACCGATGAACAGGATGAATTTTATAAAGGTTTATCGGCTCATAAGAAAAGGCTCTGTATGAGTAAAAGGTTCAACTTCCCGGCATAAAATTTTGGCATGGAGATTGCATTAGCTCTTACATAATAGGCTTGGGGCAGCTCTTTTGACTTTCCCCGCCAGTAGGAAAAAGCCTATTCGGGAATAAGCATAAAGGTTTTCGGAATGAGAAATGAAGTTATGAAAATCAAACAGAGGAGAGCACAGTGACAAAATTCTTGTGTCTAAAGAAAGCGTTCATGATCGGGCTTGTTTTGCTTGTGAGCCTATCCGGGTTCGCGGCTCCCTTGGCCCAGGAAACGCAGGAAGAACCAGAGAAAAAGGAAGAAATCGAGGCCGCTCACTACACTATTTCTGCGGCCACTTCGGAGATCAAGGTGGATGGAGTGCTGGATGAGCAAGCCTGGGAGGATGCGGCTGTCATCAAGCTTCCTTATGAATGGCTTCCCGGAGATAACATCCCCGCTCCAGTGGATACGGACTGCCTGGTCACGTTCGATAAGAAGTATTTTTATGTCGGATTCCGCTGCTATGACCCGGAATCCTCAAAAATCCGGGCCCATCTGATGGACAGGGATGCGATAGACACGTTTATCCAGGATGACCATGTCGTCATCATGATCGACACGTTTAACGATGAGCGGCGGGGATTCCAGTTCAGGTCCAATCCTCTTGGCGTTCAGGCTGATGCGAATTTCAGCGAGGCGGAAGGCTACGAGGATTTTTCCTGGGATATTATCTGGAAATCAAAAGGCAGAATCACCGAATGGGGGTACTCGGTTGAGATCGCCATTCCCTTCAACCAGCTCCGTTTTGCCAAAAGTGCAGAGGCTCAGACTTGGGGATTCAGTGCCGAGCGCTCTTATCCGCGTTCGGTCCGGCATAGAATGAGCTCTCACAAGCGGAGGAGGGATGTTGCCTGTATTATGTGCCAGCACAACAAGATCATCGGACTCCAGGGTATGACACCCGGGTTAAATATAGAGATCGCACCGACTTTGACGGCAAACCGGACAGACACGAGAGATCCTTTTCCAGGAGGATCACTCCAGGCTGGCGATGAGGATGTTGACCCAGGAGTATCACTCCGCTGGAGTATCACTCCCAACCTGATCCTCAACGGCACAGTTAATCCTGATTTCTCTCAGGTCGAGGCAGACGTGGCCCAGCTCGATGTCAACACCCGGTTTGCTCTTTTCTATCCTGAAAAACGACCTTTCTTTCTAGAAGGGGCTGACTTCTTCCTGACTCCGATTCAGGCTGTGTTCACCCGGACCGTATTCGACCCGGAGGGAGGATTCAAGCTCACCGGAAAAGTGGGGAGGAATGCCTTTGGATTTTTTGGAGCCTACGACAGGATCAACAACCTGACTTTTCCCTCCAACCAGGGTTCTTGGTCGGATACTGATAATGAAAAAGTGATGAGCGGTGTGTTCCGTTTCCGGCGAGATGTGGGAAGAGGTTCCCAGGTCGGTGTCCTTTACACAGGCCGTGTGACTGACGGTTATCACAACCATGTGGGCGGAATGGACGGTTTCATTCGTCTCTCCAGGACAAAAGAATTGCGCTTCCAGTACCTTCACTCCGAGACGGATTACTCGGATGCCATAGCTCTGGCCAACGGGCAGAGAACCGGAGATTTCGGCGGCGATGCGATTGATGCTTCATTCTTACATATAGGAAGGAACTGGTTTTATGGACTCCAATACAGAGACCGGAATCCCACATTCCGCGCGGATTATGGATATGTGCCCCGTGTGGATATTCGGAGTTACAATATTTCCCTACAGCGAATGATTTGGGGAAGAAGAGACAGTTGGTTCACCAGACTGTCTTTCGGAGCTCAAGGGGGAGAAGTTTATGACCACGATGGCAATTTGACTGACCAGAGCGTCTCTGTCTTTAGCCAGTATTTTGGCCCGCTCCAATCAATTGTCGTACTTGCCTACGACCGCGTGAAACAGCGCTATTTGAACGAGATTTATGAGTTAGATATGTTCACCTGGATGAACGAGCTCAAACCGGCCGGTGGGGTTCATCTTAGTATCATCACTCAATTCGGAGACAGTGTGGATTATTCTAATGCCAGGAAAGCCGATGCCTTGCGGTTTATGCCTTTTGCTGAATTCAGCTTCGGCCGGCACATTAATCTCGGCATTAACCACTCTTACGAACGGCTTAACCTGGGAGTGGATAAAATATACGAAGCCAACCTTTCCCAGGTGAGGCTGGTCTTTAATTTCAACGTCAAGACGTTTGTCCGCGCCATCGTTCAGTATTATGATGTTTCCAGGAATCCGGCGCTTTATGTATTCCCGGTGGACCCAAAAATGCAGTCGATATTCACCCAATTCCTGTTTTCTTATAAACTCAATCCCCAGACAGTGCTCTTCCTTGGGTATTCAGACAACTATTTCGGCAGCACAGGAATCGACATCACTCAGACTGACAGGACATTCTTCGTGAAACTCGGTTACGCCTGGACAAAGTAGAGCTCAATGAGTCAATTCGGTAGTCTGAGACGCTGTTGCCTTGTAGAGTCATGCCATTAAAGCTTGAAATCGGGCAGGATCTTTCTGCTTCTTTAAAAATCTGAAAATTCTGAATTCTGAAAAGCACACCAGTGTAAGAGCGTTCCCCATTTGTGGCGATATCGACCTTTTCTTTGACCAGCGCCAGCATCATCTCGCTTTATCGACGTGCTGAAGAATCCAGTCTGACATGAAGTCGAGAAAACCTGGCACAAACTTTTTAGGCAGCTCGGTATATTCAGAAGGATGCCCAGATTTTGCCATCTGGAACAAGTGATTCGCTTTTGGGAAGGTTCTTACAGTGAAATCACTATTTCCACTTTTCATCAATGCACTAACCATAGCCCCTTTATTTTCTTCCAGTAAGACCTGCATATCCATTTCCCCGAATATTAGCAATACAGGACATTTTATTTTTTCCAGAACCGCTTTTGGTTCATAATCTAGGAAAAATCTACCCCATGGACTTTTAAAAAGAGTCAACATGCAGCTTAGTTTCTCCTCTAGAGACTCCTTGGTTTCTTCTCGTTTCTTATATTTATTTATCCCTTGGATTTCTGTTTGCATTTGTGCAATTTTCATCAGCACCGGTTTGATTTCTGCTTCACTCACGTCTTTACGAATCAGATTAAATAATTGTTTTCGACTATCTGTAAGCTTTTCAATTTCTTCATCAGAAGCTCCATCCAATCTATCAATCATTCCAAACTGAGTGATAAAACATTCTTCTCCGGTTATACCGGCTCCAGCAATACATATAATGAAGGCTACATCATTTGATCGGGAGGCAACTATTGGTGCGACGATCCCGCCTTGGCTATGACCACACAGGCCGATCTGATCAGGATTGATATCCCTGCGTCTTTTCAGGTAGTGTGCTGCCGCTAAGGCGTCTTCAGCAAAATCAATAAATGTCGATTGATAGACATTGCCGGTCGATCCACCAACTCCTCTGGAATCATAACGTAAGACCGCGATGCCATTTTGAGTCAAATAATCTGAGATAATCCGAAACGGTTTCCACCCGAAGGCCTCCTCATCACGGTTCACTGGACCGCTGCCGGGCAGTAGGATAACCGCTGGATGCCTTCCAGATTTCTTCGGGATCGTTAAAGTACCTGCGAGCATAACGTTGGTGTTCTTGAAAGTGACTTCCTCCTGTTTATACATTATGGCTTCGACCTCCTCTTTTTTTTCCCTTTGGACTTTATAGTTATGATCACTGAATAGAAACCTCGATCCTGTCTTGGGGAGAAGTTCTTCAGTCTGCCGGACGCCGACAGAAAAACTATGCTGTTTTTTACTTTGAAGAGACGGCTTAGCAAAGGCTGTTGAAATACTGAGCACGAAAAAAACCGTGATAATTCTTCGTTTCATCTCATTTTTCCTAGATTGAAAGTGGTGAATACGATTTAAAAATCATCAATGTGTTACCCTCATCTTGCATATTAGAATCTGAACTATAATGGGGATGCGGAGGCTTCAGATTATTCCTCGACGAACAAACTTTTTGTGTGCCCAGCATTCATCTCGAGTATATCTGGACGCAGTCAAGTCTTCTCAGTTTACTCGCAGAATATCCGAACTTTTTCTTCTTTGCTGTCCACGTCCACGGTTAGATCGTTCAGGTGTATCAACAGTTCTTCCAGATTGTCAGGGGTAATATTCGAGAGATCTAGATTGACTCCTTTTTCTTTCAGGTGTTCGTTGACTTTTCCCTGGACATCCCCAGGTACAAGAGAGGCTAGCTTGATTCCGGCGCGGAGTAGGTTAAAGGGAACACGAATGTTGACCTTTTCGCCTTTAACACTTTCAGGGCCTGGCTCGACGACGATTCTCAGGTACTTCGGGAAATCCTTTTTCTTAGGCATTTCGCCTTCTTCCTTTTCACTCGAAGGTTCGGAAATCGCAGCCAGCAGTTTTTCTGCTTCGTTAACATCGATTTTTCCCTGAGAAAGCATTTCCAGGATTTTTCGTCTTTCTTCACTCATGTGTATACCTCCTCATCGAAATGAGATTGAAAATTGACTATCTATACTTTCGGTCTGTATGTTCAGGCCGTGGAGAGTGCTGAGTAAAAAAAAGAACATTGGCCCGATCATCAGAAGTTTTTTTCCATTGCCATGCCGCCAGAGAATAAGAGAGGCGAGAAGAATAAAAGGGGAGAGGACTATGGCCAGAGCCAGCAGAACCAACCAGATGAGAACCACAGGAAACCACAGTCTTAACTTATTTTTTCCGCCTTCAACGACACGGATTTTCATCGAGAGAGGTGGCAGCCTCATCCTTTTATCCTCTCTAGGGCTTCGTCGACAGTCAGCTCCCCCTGTTCCAGCTTTGTCAGGATCTCACCTTTAGAGGGAGGCGGATTGATTTCTACGAAATCGAGCTGGAGGGCAAGCCGGTTGAGCCGATTCTTCACAGTGGGGTAACTGATGCCAAAAAGCTCTTCCATCTCTTTGATGGAGCCGTGGCAACGGATAAAGGCGGTCACAAAGATCTGGTCTTCCATTGGCAGGCGAGCCAGCGGAGGAAGTTCAAAACTCCCTTCCACGGCGATTTCTTTGTCCGCAAGCTTCACTCTCTCCACAGTCAGCGGAGAGCCTCTAGTTATTTTTGTCAATTCTTGCCAGTCTTTTGTCATTTTTTACCCTCAAATTAATTTTCCTTATATAATATAGTAGAAAAAATTAAAAATGTCAAGTTATAATTAAATTATATTAATATTAATATGAATAAAAATTAATAATATTAATATTTTCGTCTTATAAAAAGATTTAATACTCAGGCAACCTTTTGTGCTCCTGTTCCATCTTATCCACTGAGGAGAAAAACTACATGTCGTACGCAGCAGCGATCGGAGCCATTGAATGTTTCAATAGCAGAAATGCTGTCCAATTTGCTAAAATGGTTCTTGAACATACGGGATTTATCATGGCTCACAAAAAAGACAACTTGGCTGAGGAAGCCAATCCCCAGGATATTTCTCTTCTTGAAGACTTGGTTAACCGCAGCCGCGGCGGGGATCCTCAAGCGATGGAGGCCATTTACGAACGCTTCAACCGCCCTCTTTTTAGTCTGATCTATCGCTACACCTCCAACAGAGAGGTTGCCGAAGACCTGCTCCAGGATGTTTTTCTCAAGATTTTCTCCAATCTAGATTCACTCCGGAAGACAGAGACTTTCGTCAGTTGGATGTACCGGATAGCGGTGAATACTTGTTTTGGCTATCTGCGGGGGAGCAGGAGTCAGATTCAGAGAACAGTTCCGTTGAACAATGTACAAGAAAGGATCGGAAAAGATGCAGCCAAATCCAGTGATAGACTCATGAAGAAATCACTGGATGATGCCATACAGAGCCTGCCAACAAAAATGAAGGCAATTTTTCTGCTTCATGATGTTCAGGGCTTCAAACATGAAGAAATCGCACCGATGTTGGGGTGTTCGGTAGGCACATCCAAATCACAACTCTTCAAGGCGCGGCTGAAGATTCGCGAACGTCTTGAAAGAGGGAAAGTGATCTGAGGAGATAGAGAAATGAGGTGCTCAAAAGCAAAAAGATTAATCTCCGATTACATCGATAAGGGACTGAAAAAAAGGCAAAGTATTCGTCTTGAAAAGCATCTCCATACATGCTTTGGCTGCAGAAAGATTCTTGAAGATTTCCGTGAAATCGCTAAAAGTGCCAAGGGATTAGAGGAATTCACTCCTTCTCAACGAACCTGGCTGAAAATAAGAGAAAGATTGACACCAGAGGAGCAGAGAGTTTTGACCTTGCATCCTCAAAAAAGAACATGGTTTGGGTATCTGTTCTTCCCACACAAGCTCAAGTATGCGTTAAGCGCCGCTTTGCTCTTGGTTTTTGTGGCGAGTGCAGTGATGATCGGCCTGAAATACAATGCTGGAAATGGCATCCTGGGCAAGAAAGATCCCATGAAATACACACTGGCGAAGCTGGATGAAGCGGAGCGGCATTACAAAAAAGCGATCAAGGCACTCTGGGAGGCCGTTTCTGCTCAGGAAGAAAATTTGACCGAACAGGTTGCTGAAGTATTCAGGAAGAACCTCAAGATTATTGATTCTTCCATAATCGCCTGCCGCGAGTTTGTTCTTCAGGAGCCGGAGAATATAGATGCCAGGAATTTCTTGCTGGCGGCCTACAGGGAAAAAGTGGATTTCCTTCATGAGATGATGGAAATTGGGAGACCACCCTCTCCGAAGAAGGAAGTCAGGGAAGTCATATAGTCTCATATGATAAGGAGGTTTACAATGAAACTCTTTAAAAAAGTCAAATGGATAGCAGCTCTGACTGGGCTGTTATTTCTTATCGGTTTGAACCTAGTCGATGGGGCCGTAGATGCTAAGGAAAAGTATGAAGAGAAGTTTGCAAAAACAGTTAGCTTAGCGAGGGATGGCGAGGTTAACTTAACAAATATTTCAGGCAACATAGAGGTCTGGACCTGGGATAGGGGTGAAGTCAAGATCGATGCCCTCAAGATTTCAAAGGCCTCCACTGTGGCCAAGGCTAAAGAGAATGCGGCCAAGGTAGAAATTGTCGTCGAAAAAGAAGGCAATACATTGATTATCGAAACTGAATATCCTGAGAGAAAAAGAGGATGGAAGGAAGACTCGATTAGTGTTTCAGTCAATTATAACCTGACCATACCCGCAAAAGCATCTGTAAAGATTTCTTCGGTCAGCGGGAGCGTCGACCTCGAAAAGATTGGAGGTGCAGCGAAGGTAAAGGCCGTGAGCGGAGACGTGACATTAAGTGAAGCCAATAAAGGAGTGGATTTGGATGCTGTGAGCGGAGACATTTATGTCCAGAATGTTACTGGAGATGCCTACCTGAATACAATTTCAGGAACAATTGAGGCTGAAGGAATCAGAGGCTCCATTAAGGCTACAGTCGTTTCAGGGAAGATTGAACTGAGAAATGTTTCTGAGGCCGATAAAGTCAGTGCTAATTCGGTCAGCGGTTCAATCCTTTATGAAGGAAAAATAAGCAGAGATGGAAGATACACTCTCAAAGGGCACAGCGGCAGTGTAGAGATGATTATTCCTTCTGATTCTGGCTTTGAGTTCGAGGCAACAACCTTCAGCGGAAGAATCCAGACCGATTTTGAGTTAAGAGTCTCAGGCGAAATCAGCAGGCGGAAAATTTCCGGTGTCGTGAATAATGGAGGAGCTGTCGTTAAATTAACCACCTTCAGCGGCAATGTCTACCTAAAGAAAAGATAATTAACCTGAATTATTCATAAAATTGGCCGACTTCTTAGGCATAAAAGCTTTAAAGGTTAAATGATCATCCAATGTCGGCATCTTTTCCCCTTCGGGCGAGCCGATCTTACTGCATCTGCTTTGTTGCGACCCAATCGCGGTGGATAACCACAGCCAGGGTCAGGCTTTATCCTCATGATGAGAAAAAGGATTACGTTTTGCACTGAACATCTCTTCACGACAAAGCCTGACCCTAAACGNNCAACCTCGACTCGTGAATAATCCAGGCTAGCTTATTTTTTTCCCACAAGGAGGAGAACAGGGGAGTTCTCCTCCTTTTTTTTGTTTTGCCATAGTCTTTCCTCTAGATATTTGTCGGCCTTTTTAAACGACTGAACAGCAAAAGCACTCCAAAAAAAATAATCCTTAATACCAAATGAATGATGCAATATTTCTAGCTCTAAAATAGAAAATGGGAACAGTCTTATCTCGTATCTTCTTGTGTTGATTGACAATCCGGGAGGTTTATTTTAGAATTTCTGGCGGATAATACTATGGCGGAGAAGAAGATCCTAATTGTTGACTTTGACATAAAGAGCCTGGAATCTCTGGCTGAGATCTTTGAAAACCATAACATCCAGATTGTTAAAGCGAGAGATGGTGCCGCGGCCTTTGAGAAATTTCAGTCTGAGAAACCGGATCTGGTTATCCTTGAAGCCATGCTGCCAAAGCTTCATGGTTTTGACCTGACTCAAAAAATTGTCAAGGAGAGCAAGGGAAGTGTTCCTGTGATCATTGTGACGGGAGTGTATAAAGGTCATCAGTACAGGAATGAAGCGATTCGCAACTTTGGCGCCTCAGGTTATTTTGAGAAGCCGTTTGATACTAAGAAACTGTTGAATGAGGTCTTGAGTCACATCCAGGATGAAACTGACATGGAAGAAGAGATTCCGGAGCTTCCTGATCTTCCAGAAGCCAAATCAGTGATAGAGGGTCTTGCCGAGAGGCTGAAGAAAAAACCTCCCTCAGATAAAAAAGAGTAATTTTCGGAGAAGATTATATAACTCGGCTAATTTGGAGTAGAGAACCATGGATCATTTATGGACGCGATGCAACAACTGCCGCCGGATTCTGTATAAACAGGATATTATCGACAACAAGCTAGTCTGTCCTGCCTGCAATTTTCACTTCAGGCTAACGGCCACTGAGCGTCTGGAGCTATTTTTCGATGAGGGAAAGTATGCACTTGTTGATCAGGACATCTCTCCTGAAGATCCCCTCCAGTTTGTGGATAGCAAGAAATACTCAGAAAGGCTTGAAGAGAACAAGAAGAAGACTTCTCTCCAGGATGCTGTGTTGTATGCCAAAGGAAAAATGGGAGGATTGGATGTTGTCATTGCTGCGCTTGACTTTAATTTCATGGGTGGGAGTATGGGCTCGGTTGTTGGGGAAAAGATCACGAGAGCTGCGGAGCTAGCCCTGGAAAAGAAATTGCCTCTCATCGTCGTTTCCTGTTCTGGAGGAGCAAGAATGCAGGAGGGTGTGTATTCTTTAATGCAGCTCATGAAAACCAGCTCTGCAATTGCCCTTTTGGATAAAGCAGGGCTCCCGTTCATTTCTGTGCTTGTTGACCCGACGACAGGCGGAGTGACCGCAAGCTTTGCCATGCTGGGCGACATCAACATTGCTGAACCAAATGCCCTTATCGGATTTGCTGGTCCAAGAGTGATCGAGCAGACGATAAAAGAGAAGCTGCCCAAAGGTTTCCAGCGGTCGGAATTTCTCCTCCAGCATGGGATGCTCGATGACGTGGTTGACAGGAAAGATCTGCGCTCATATTTGATTAGAGCTTTGCGCCTCTTTCTCAATCGTCCTGAATGAAATACGAACAATGCCTGAAATATCTTGAGAAGGTCCAAAATTTAGGCATTAAGTTCGGCCTGGATAACGTCCGGACGATCCTTTCTTCCTTCGACAATCCACATCAGAAATACGCTTCTATCTTGGTTGCCGGTACGAATGGGAAAGGCTCGGTCTGCGCCATGCTCACTCAGATCTTAACCTACCATGGCATGCGAGCGGGACTCTTTACCTCTCCTCATCTGGTCAAGCCAGAAGAAAGGATTCGAATCGGCAATCGGCTGATTTCCTCTCGGGATTTCTGCAGGATACTCAAAGAGCTCAAAACAAGAATCGAGGAATTGATCAAATCAAAAAAATTACTGTCTCCTCCCACCTATTTTGAGTTTCTCACTTGCATGGCGTTCCTTTATTTTTGTGAGCAGAAGGCCGATATAGCTGTTTTGGAAGTGGGGATGGGGGGAAGATTTGACGCCACGAATGTTGTGGAGCCGTGTGTTTCGGTTATCACGACGATTTCTGGAGAGCATCAGAAATTCTTGGGAGAAAGTTTGAGCCAGATCGCTTATGAAAAAGCGGGGATTGTGAAAACAGGTGTTCCTGTGGTTTGCGGAGTTGAAGAGACCGAAGCTTATGAGACAATACAGAGAAGGGCTGAAGAACTCAAAGCCCCATTTCTTGGGGTATTCGAGAGGAAAGGCTGTTTCTCCATTCAAAAAACAGAAAAAGAACACTCTTTTGTCTATCGATCGGAGGGGGAAAAATACTTTTTCTCACCCTCCCTTCTGGGAGAACACCAGGGAAGAAATGCGGCTATAACCATTGCTTCCTGTGAGCAGCTTTCAGCAAGATGGAGAAAATTGAAGAAGAATAAGATTATCGAAGGAATTGAAAAGACCAAATGGGAAGGTCGTTTGGAAGTGGTGTCTCGAGAGCCGTTTGTCATTTTTGATGGAGCCCACAATGTTGAAGGAGCTCTCGGTTTAAAGAAATTTATCAAGGATTTTCTACCTTCTCCTCTAATCCTTGTTTTTGCCGTGATGCGGGATAAGGAAATCGAGAAGATCGCGGATATACTTTTCCCTCTGGCAGATAGTGTTATCCTCACGCAGTTTCCCTACTTTAAGGCGGCCTCGCCTGTTGATATCGAGTCAAAAACTTCTGGCTATCAGGACCGGATAATCAAGGAGCCGGATCCCCTGAATGCCTTCAAACTGGCAATTCGCCAGTCAGGTTCGGGTGGATGCGTGGTTGTCGCTGGCTCTCTCTTTCTTGTCGGTGCGATAAAAAAGTATGGGGACGTTCCCCAAGGTACTACCTCATCAACTTAAAATTAACCTTTCTTCAAAATATGGGGACGTTCCCCAATCAAAATATGGGGAACGTCCCCATACGGCTTGCTTTTTTGAAGCAAAAATGTTAAATTTTGGCTTCATTTTTTCCGCCTTTTTTTAATAAAAATGATCGAAATTGATGCCAGTCTGTTCATTGTTTTTGCAATAGTCTGGATTCTCGTCTTTGTCCTGTCCAAAATATTTTTCAAGCCTCTCCAGAGAGTCATGAATGAACGGAAATCTCGAATAAAAGGAGACAGAGAGACTTTTGAAAAATCGATGGCGGCGTATGAGCAGAAAGTCAATGAGATTGAGGAAAAGTTGAAAGAAGCAAAGAATCAAGCGCTGAGATTAAAAGAGAAATATGAACGGGAGGCATTGAAGAAGAGGGAACAGATTCTGACAGAGATCAGTACGGAAACTCGGAATCAGATAGAAGAAGCGAAAAAGCAGTTGGAGAAACAGGTGAAAAGTCTGAAAGAGGAATTGGAGTCGGAAACCAAGCGCTTAGCCGAAAGCATTGAACAGAGGCTTTTGAACTGATGGACAGGAAAAAAATCATTCTCATCTTGCTTGTGTTGCCTTTCTTCGTCTTCATGTCTCCTGATGAGGAGGAGCATTCTTCAGGCTTAGTCGATTTTTTATGGAAGACCGTCAATTTTATCATCCTCTTTGGTGGATTGACCTACCTTCTGTACAAACCCATCCGGAGCTTTCTTGAGAAGAGAGCCCAGGATATTCAGTTGTCCTTGAAAGAAGCCGAAGAATCCAAAAAGAATGCGGAACAAAAACTGAAAGAAATAGAAACACGGTTAGCCGGATTGGGGAAGGAAGTTGAGAAAGTAATGCAGGAAGCGGAAAAGGAAGGCATGAGAGGAAAAGAAGAGACTCTGCAGATGGCGCAACGGGAAACAGAGAAGATAAAGTATTTTGCCCAACAGGAAATTGATGCCATTACCCGCTCAAGAATGCGAGAACTTAGAGAATATTCCGCGGCACTTGCAACAGCACTCGCTGAAGAGAGGATTAAAAAGAAAATGAGTCCTGAACTTCAATCCATGCTGATAAACAGGTCCATTGAGAGGCTCGATAAACTTGATGAAAAGCCAAATTCTGGTCAAAAGATACACTCTAGGGCTGGTTAACTCTGTAAAAGATGAGGCAGAGTTTTCAGCTCTTCTCGGGGAGCTGTCTGCCTTCAGCGAGATGATCCACAGTCATAAAGAACTTAAAGATACACTATTGAATCCATTCCTGCCCAAAGGCCGAAAAGTACAGATCGCTCAAGAACTCTTTGCAACGACGTCTACAAAGAAAAAAGCACAGAGATGCATTCTGCTTCTTGTGGAAAACGACAGGCTGGAGCTTCTTCCTGGGATTATAGAATCTCTCCCTGATGCGTGGAACGAAGAGAAGGGAGTGGATACGTACGAAGTGGCTTCGGTTGTCCCCCTTTCAGATGACCAGAGGAAAAAATTGAAAGTGAAGTTGGAGCGTCTTGAAAAGAAGCCTGTTGTTTTGAAGTATCGGATCGACCCTGACCTGGTGGGCGGTCTTTTGATCAAAAGAAAAAACATTGTCTATGATATATCGATTAAGGGAAGTTTATTGAAACTCAAAGAAAAAATAATTGAAGGATAGGCGGAAAAATGGAAATCAAAGCCGATGAAATAAGCAAAATCATCCAGCGCCAGATCGAGGGCTACGAGGCAGAGGTCGACATCAAAGAAGTCGGGACTGTTACCTCTGTCGGAGATGGAATTGTGCGGATCTATGGGCTGGATAGAGTGATGTATAACGAACTTCTGGAATTTCCCAATGATGTCTATGGCGTCGCGTTGAACTTAGAGGAAGATAGTGTGGGCGCTGTCCTCCTGGGAGAAAGTCATCTTGTCAAAGAAGGAGATATGGTCAAACGCACTCACCGCATCATGCAGGTTCCTGCGGGTCCGGCTATGGTCGGAAGAGTAGTGAATCCTCTGGGGATACCCCTGGACGAAAAGGGACCGATCAAAACAGATGACTACATGTTTGTCGAGCGTCTGGCTCCTGGCGTTGTCGACCGACTGCCGGTTAAAGAGCCGTTGCAGACCGGGATCAAAGCCATCGATGCCATGATTCCCATAGGGCGTGGACAGAGAGAGTTGATTATTGGTGACCGTCAGACTGGGAAGACTGCGATAGCGGTGGACACAATTATCAATCAGAAGGGCAAAGATGTGATCTGTGTCTACGTGGCCATCGGACAGAAAAATTCCACCATCGCGTATATCGTCAAAATTCTGGAAGATCATGGAGCGATGGACTATTCGATCGTTGTGGTCGCATCAGCCAGCGAACCTTCATCCCTCCAATTCCTGGCACCCTACAGTGGATGCGCTATCGGAGAGTATTTCCGGGATAACGGACAGCACTCCCTACTTATTTATGATGACTTATCTAAACATGCGGCCGCTTATCGAGAGATCTCTCTCCTCCTGAGACGGCCTCCTGGCCGGGAAGCTTACCCTGGAGATGTGTTTTATCTCCATTCTAGGCTGCTGGAAAGGGCGGCCAAATACAACGATGAACACGGAGGCGGTTCCTTGACTGCACTCCCAATCATCGAGACCCAGGCTGGAGATGTTTCAGGCTATATCCCCACCAACGTTATTTCTATCACAGATGGCCAGATATATTTGGAACCAGAATTGTTCAATGCAGGAATACGGCCGGCCATCAACGTGGGAATATCGGTCTCGAGAGTTGGAGGGAATGCTCAGATTAAAGCCATGAAACAGGTGGCTGGACAGCTGCGTCTGGAATTGGCTCAGTACAGAGAATTGGTGACATTCGCTCAGTTTGGTACAGAACTCGATAAAGCCAGTCAGTCTCAGCTCGACAGAGGTGAGAGACTAACCGAGGTACTCAAGCAGGACCAGTATGTTCCCTTGCCTGTCGAAAAACAGATACTAGTCATTTATGCGGGAAACAGGGGATTCCTGGATGAGTTTGGAATCGAACGCCTCAAAGAATACGAGAAAAAAATGTTCGAGCATTTCGAGAAGGAACATGCCGATTTATTAAAAAAGATCGCCAGAAAAAAGGAGATCGATGCTGAACTGGATGAGGCTATCAATGTGGCTCTAAAGGAGTTTAACCTCAGGTTTAAAGAAGAAAAGGAATAGAATGCCCGAATTAATCGACCTGAGAAGAAGAATCAAGAGCGTCAGGAACACCCAACAGATTACTCAAGCCATGAAGACTGTGGCCACAGCAAAATTCAAGAAGGCGCAGCAGTTTGTCCTGGAAGGTCGCCCGTGCTGGCATAGCTCACCTGACTTGATGGCAAAAGTCGTTCTCTGGGCAAAGAAACAGGGCCATCCTCTGCTGGCCCAGCGCGAAGAGAAGAGAGTGGAAGGAGTGGTCATTACCTCAGATAAGGGATTGGCCGGAGCGTTTAATTCCAATTTACTGGCCGAAGCCCATGTTTTTTTTAAACAGAAGGCCCAGGACGCTCGTGTGAATCTGGTTTTGATCGGGAAAAAGGCAGTGGCTTCTTTCAAGAGATCCCCTTTTTCTGTTGATCGCGTCTATACTGAGCAAGTCCAGAAGCTCAGCCAGGAAGGACTAAAAGACCTAGCTCAGTTCTTAATGCGGCTCTATGTATTTTCCCAAACAGATGCGGTGTACGTAGTCTATAACGAGTTCAAATCCATTCTTTCGCCAAAGATATCCATCACCAGGCTTCTTCCTCTCGATCCTCCAGATAGCCAGGGAGAAGAAGAGCTGCCACCGGATTGGGACCCGGGAACCGTCCCTCTCCTCGAAGCACTCCTTCCGCTTTATGTTGAAAGTCAGATTCAGCATTTCTTTTTTGAGTCTGAAGCGGCAGAGCATGCGGCTCGGATGATGGCCATGGATAATGCAACCAAGAATGCGGAGGAGTTGATCGGTGATTTGACATTGGTTATGAACAAGATCCGTCAGGCGTCCATCACTAAGGAATTGCTGGAGATCATGACTGCGGTCGAGGCATTAGCCAAAAAATAGAAACGTTGGAGAGAAAGATGAAAGAGAAAAAAGTGCAAGCCAAAGAAAAAAAAGACATGAAAGCAAAGGCAAAACCAAAAGAGAAAAAGGAAAAAACAGGTAAAATAATCCAGGTTATCGGCCCTGTTGTGGACGTTGAATTCAAAGGGGTCGAGCTGCCCGAAATATACAATGCGATCCAGATTACGAGCGAGGGATTTGATGTCCCTACACCCGTTGATATTATTGTGGAGGCAGAACAGCATCTTGGAGAAGACAGAGTGAGATGTGTATCCATGCACCCCACTGACGGTTTGGCTCGGGGAATGAAAGCGGTAGACCTGGGCGGACCGATTCAAGTTCCGGTCGGAGAGGAAACTCTGGGACGCTTAATCAATGTCATCGGAGAAGCCGTGGACTATCTTGGCCCGATCAAAGCCAAAACAAAATACCCGATCCATCGGCCTCCGCCATCGCTTGATGATCAGAGCACGAAGCTCGAGATGTTCGAGACAGGAATCAAGGTGATTGACCTCATCCAACCCTTTTTAAAGGGTGGGAAGATCGGTCTTTTTGGAGGAGCAGGAGTCGGGAAGACCGTCATCATCATGGAGCTCATCCACAATGTGGCCAAAAAACATGGCGGTTATTCTGTCTTTGCTGGAGTGGGAGAGAGAACTCGAGAAGGGAATGACCTCTGGCTGGAGATGAAAGAATCAGGCGTTATCGATAAGACCGCTCTGATTTATGGCCAGATGACTGAACCTCCGGGAGCAAGGCTCAGAGTCGGGTTGACGGCTCTTTCCGTCGCTGAATATTTCAGGGATGAAATGAATCAGGATATCCTCCTCTTCATCGATAATATCTTCCGTTTTGTCCAAGCCGGCTCAGAGGTTTCTGCACTTCTGGGGCGGATGCCTTCTGCAGTGGGTTACCAGCCGAACCTGGCTACTGAACTTGGAGAGCTTGAAGAAAGGATCACATCCACAAAAAAGGGCTCGATCACTTCTGTCCAGGCCATCTATGTTCCAGCGGATGACTTCACTGATCCCGCACCCGCCACCACGTTTTCCCACCTTGATGCAACGACTAACCTCTCAAGGGCACTCACCGAAATGGGAATCTATCCGGCTGTTGATCCTCTGTCATCATTTTCCCGGATACTGGACCCTAGAGTGATCGGCAATGAACATTACCGTGTTGCCCGAGACGTGAAGGAAATCCTTCAGAGGTATAAGGACCTTCAGGATATCATTACCATTCTGGGTATTGAAGAGCTTTCTGAGGAGGATAAGGTTATTGTCGCTCGCGCGCGAAAAATACAGCGCTTCCTTTCCCAGCCATTCAACGTAGCCGAAGAGTTCACCGGAAGAGCCGGAAAATATGTCTCCATCGAAGAAACCGTGAGCGGCTTCAGGGAAATCGCAGAAGGCCTCCATGATGATAAGCCAGAGCAGGCGTTTTATATGGTGGGAGGTATCGATGAGGTCATTCAGCGTGCAGAGGAATTGAGAGCCGCATGACAAATAATCTGCCTTCGTCCATCCGTCTGAGAGTCATATCTCCGCGGAAGCTTCTTGTGGATGATGAGGTTCAGGAGGTTTCTCTCCCCAGTCTGGAAGGTTATATCGGGATCCTTCCCGGCCATCGTCCTTTGATACTCGCGTTGGGAGAGGGAGGAATCACATACCGTCTGGCCGGCAGAGAAGAAAGTTTAACCGTTCGGGGAGGATTCGCAGAAGTCCTTCCTGAAAAAGTTCTTGTTTTCACTGAGTCGATCGAAGATGAAACCCAGAAGCCCGCTGAAGGGTGATGATGAGACTCTTGATTCTTTCTACATGGGTCGAATCCTCGTCCTCCAGAAAAAGAAGGGTTACCGTTTTTCGGTAGACGCACCTCTTCTAGCAGATTTTATCCAAACCAGAGTCGATGATGAAATCCTGGAGTTAGGCACAGGAAATGGCATCGTCTCTCTTCTCTTGAGCATCAAGCCCTTTAAACACATCACTGCAGTGGAGATTCAAGAATCCTTAGTTGACCTTGCTCAGAGGAATGTCCAGATCAACGACCTTGGCCAGAGAATCACCATCGTTCGAGAGGATTTGAGGAAATTTCGGCCAGGAAAAAAGTATGATGTTGTCTTTTCAAACCCCCCTTATTTCAGGAAAGGAGAAGGACACCTCAGTGCCTCAGAAGAGAAATCCATCGCTAAGCATGAATTGAAATGTGACATTTTAGATATAATGGAGAAGACTGGGGAACTCCTGGAAAAGAAGGGGAGAGCCTTCTTTATTTTTCAGACTAAAAGAAAGGAAGAATTCTTTCAGGCAGCGGAAAAGAATAAGATTCGAATGGAGTCTGTTCGTTTTGTCCATCCTAGAAAGGAAGGCCCTTCGAACCTGTTCCTGGCATCATGCAATTTTTCTTCAGAACGGGAGACCTTATTGTCTCCTTTCTTTCTCTACAATGAAAAGGGGAACTATACTCCTGAAGCCGATGAAATATTCAGGGGGAGAAAATAAGGAGATGTTCCCTACTTATGGAAACATCCCCAAAACCATGATAACAAGATGTGCTATAGATCAGGCTAAGTGCATTGAAAACACGCAGCCTTTGCCCCAGCGAGTCAAAGCCTGCTCGGTTTCAGGCTTCGCTCTCCTCTCCTTTGGAGAGGAACCGTGCCCGCTCCGCCTTCAAACGGTTTTCTCAACACTCAGCCTGATCTTTCTTGAGACTTCACCCCAGTTTTGTCCATCAAAGAAATAAAGATGCTTACTCTAAGGGGACGCCTTTTGTGAATCTTATCTGGTAATGGTAAAATCTAATAGCTAACGGGCGAGCTAATTTTTTCTGTATGTTAGGGAGTGAATAAATATTAAAAGGGCCTCCCCTTGGGGAACGTCCCTTACAAGACGATGGAGATTAAAAAGTTCAGGAATCTCGATGAGCTTATACAGATTCGTCAAGAGCTCAGGCGTCAGAACAGGAAAGTCGTTTTCACCAATGGCTGCTTTGACCTCCTCCACAGTGGACATATCCACATCTTCAAGGAAGCAAAGAAACTTGGGGATGTGTTCATTGTCGCTGTGAATGAGGATGAATCAGTCAGGAAGATAAAAGGGGAATCGCGCCCCATCTTCCCTTTGGAAGAAAGGCTTGAAGTTTTGGAAGCGATCGAGAATATCGATTATCTCCTTTCTTTCGCAGAAGAGACTCCTCAGAGAGTTATTGCTGCTCTGCTGCCTGATGTGCTTGTCAAGGGAGGAGATTGGGCACCCGAAGAAGTGGTCGGAAAGAGAGAGGTCGAAGAAGCTGGAGGAAAAGTAGTCATCATCCCTTACCTGGAAGGCCGGTCCTCATCGGAAATCCTCGACAGAATCAGTCAATCCGCAGAAAATAAAAAGTAAAAAAGGGGATAGGTGTACATGCTCAGTTATTTGATGAAGTTTTTTGGATGTCATTGCGAGTGAAGCGTGGCAATTTCATAAAAAGGATATCTTCATTCCCGTAATAATATTATTTTTCTTTATGAGATTGCCACGCTTCGCTCGCACTTTTAGCCTCAGCATTTTTAATAAAAGTGTTAATTAATTACTGAGCATACACAACAGGCTGCTTTTTGGGAACTGTCCTTTCGTCATCAAGTCTCATCTGAGTGTAAGACCTTCAGCTTGATCCTAACCTTGTCGGTGTGAGCCTGACAAGGACTGACTCCATCCCCAAAAAAAGAGCAGCTTACCTCGTTTATCTTGTCGACTCTTTTCAAGGAGACAATTGTAAAAAAAAGGCCTTATTCCTAAAACTGGAATAAGGCCGGTTCAATAAAATATTTTAAGGCAATAAACTTAAAAGCAGTTTTACATCTTGCTCAGGATGAGCGTCTACAACCTTCATCACAATGGGCAACTCGCGGAACGGTGAATCTTTTCATCTGTTGCTCCTTTCTATGCCTATATATACAATATTAATCCTATCATAATTGTAGGAATATGTCAAGTTTTTTTAAACTGCATTTTCCCTTCATCCTGGTGTCCTATTCGAAACGATGAAGTTGACCACAGCACTGATCCGTTCTTTTCATTACTATCATACATAAATCTCCAATCTTTTCAACTGAAGACGTCCACAATTTCCAGTGCAAAAAAATTCACCCCCAAAAATCACAATTTCATGTGATGTGTAACTTTCCATCGTTGCGTATATTATAAATGTGCCATCTTGAAAATATGGACAAGTGATGATTCGAGAAGTATGATTGTTTTTAAATATTTAATCGAGGATAAGTGATGCGTGAAAAAATTCTTAAGAAACTGGCAAGGATGCATACACGTCATCCCAAGCGGATGCTGGCTGGCGTCGCTCTCTTGACCGTTATTTTCGCTCTATTGTTCTCGCAGATAAAAATCACCATGCGCTGGTCTGACCTTTTGCCTTCCAAAGATAGAAGGACGGTCCAGTACAATGAAATCATCGATGAGTTTGTCTCCGCAACGAGTATCGTCGTGGTTGTTCAGGGGCAGGAGGAGCGGATCAAAGCCTTTGCCGAGGAGGCTGTTCCCCGGATAAAGGCGACTGTCGATTCGAAAGACAACGCGCTGTTTGTCAAGCGAGTGGATTTTGGATTGGAGATCGATTTTATAAAGCAGCATGGGCTGATGCTTGTCAAAGCAGATGACCTCGAGAACATGAAAGATGTCTACACGAACCCCAATCTTGTTCCTCTGCTGACGAACATCAATAATAGCTTGGAAAAAGAGTATGTTGGTCGAGAGGAATCTCTTTCGACGCGAGAGAAAGAAGATGGAGCGTTCATGTTTCTGGATGGCATCCAAAATTTGGTTACCACAATGCAACAGTTTGTGGAGAATGATCTAGCTTTGGATACTCAATCAGTCAATTCCCAGAATGTTCCACTTGAGGCGGTGGATAAACTTCTTTTTGGAGAACCTTATATTCTTTCATACGATAAGACAGCTTTAGTCATGAATGTCATTCCGAACTTCACGATGTGGGATATGGGAAAGGTGATTAATGGTGTGGATGCGATCCAGGAAACTGTTGATGAGGTTTTAGTCAATTATCCGGATGTCGAGGCCGGACTCACCGGGATCATGCCGGTCGGCCATGATGAAATGGTTTATGGGGAAAAGAGTATTAGTTATACGACTTTCATCGCCTTGGTGGCTGTATTTTTCCTTTTGGTTTTTTCTTTCAGGATGTGGGTGGCTCCGGTCCTGGCTCTTTCGAACCTGATTGTCGGCATCATCTGGGCTGTCGGAGCCGCGGCTCTATTGGTTGGCACTCTGAATATCATGACTTACATGATGGCTGTGATTCTTATTGGGTTGGGAATCGATTTTTCGATCCACATGATTTCCGGTTTCTCGGAGGGACGCTCGTTAGGAAAGCCGATTGGCGTGTCCATGGAGGAAACTTTTTTGAAGAGTGGGAAGGGAATCTTGACCGGAGGGCTCACAACCAGTATCGCATTCCTGACACTGAGTATCAGCAGTTCCCGGGGGATGAAAGAGTTGGGCATCGTCACTGGTGTGGGCCTGCTGACCATACTGGTGTCCACCTTCCTGTTTTTGCCGGCTCTCCTGGTTTTGCGGGAACACAGGTTTGAAAAAAAGAAACAAAGAGGCAAACTAAAGAAAGAATTTAAAGTCAAAGATATTTCCTTCAAATCACTCGGAAACACCGGGAATTTCCTGGCCCGGCGGTACCTCGCCACTCTCATTGCATCAGTTCTTGCCACAGGGCTGTTGATCGTTTGCGCCACGAGGGTCACATTTGACCAGAATTACATGAACCTGGAACCACAAGGATTGCCGTCGATCACACTTCAAGATACTGTGCTCGAGAAGTTCGACCTGAGCATGGATTATGCGTTGATCCTGGCCGATAGTGTGGAGGAATCACGGGAAATCGCTGAACGATCCAAAGATTTGGGTTCTGTGGCTATGACAGAGGATATTTCAGTCTACCTTCCCTCAAAGGAACAGCAGGAAAAGAGGATTCCTCTGATCAATGAGGTCCGGAAGGCCATGCGAAGCTCCCGGCCTCTCGGCACATTCAAACGGCACAGTCTGGAACCATTCCTTCAAGAGCTCGAGCGGTTGGAGATGAACATCATGGAGATACAGGACATGGCTTATTTGGGAGGTCAGGATAAGGTGGACAGGAAATGCGCTGTGATTGTGGGGGAAGCGGGTGATCCTGAAGCCCAGAGTCTTATCCGTGATCTTGTCAGCACCATAAAGCAAGACCCAGGGATGGCATCAGCTGGACTTGAAAAATACCAGGAAAGTTTTTCTCCTTATTTTAAAGAGTCAGTCCTTCGCATGTCCTCAGTGGAACATATAGGAATAGAGAATCTTCCCACGACGGTTTTAGACAGGTACTCCAACACGGATAGATCACGCTTCTTGGTAACGATCTTCCCCGCAGATAACATCTGGAAGGATGCAGAATTTCTCAAACGCTTTGTCGGAGACTTGGAAAGAGTCAATGAAAACGCTACGGGCATGCCCCCTGTATTCAGGGCTCTTATAGAGGTTATCGGAAAGGACGGGAGGAATGCGATTCTCCTCACTCTTTTTGTTGTCTTTTTTGTGCTCTGGTTGGACTACAGAAAGCCGGGGCATGCGCTCATGGCCATGATTCCTTTGACTGTAGGTGTTTTCTGGATGGTGGGATTGATGGGATTGTTCGGGATAAAGCTGACTGTTGTGAATGTCATGGGGCTTCCCATGATCATCGGGATCGGAGTGGATGACGGAGTCCATGTTGTGCACCGCTGGCGCATCGAGGGGAAAAGAAGGATTGCTCAGGTTTTTTCGACCACAGGCAAGGCGATCCTCCTCACCAGCGCAACCACCATGCTTGCTTTCGGCTCTCTGGTGTTTTCAGTCTGGCCTGGATTTGCCAGTCTCGGTGTGGCCATGTTCGTCGGTGTGGGTGCCTGCTTTTTATCGACAGTCATTGTCCTTTCCGGCATTCTGGGCGTGTTAGAAAGAAAAAAATAAAAAAGGGGACAAGCCCCTTTTTCTGGGACTGTCCCTTTCAGTCATTGTGTAAAGAAAGGTAGGGATTGTCCCTCTTCTTTAAAAAGGGGCCTGGCCCCTTTTTTTGCTTTTTCTACTTTATTGGTTTTTGTGGCTTTCCACTAATCTCTCTTCAAGCCAGGCCCAGATCTTCTGGTGGAAATTCCAGCTCGGAGGATTGTCTTTCAGGAAAGAATTAAGGTTGATCCCCTCTTCATCTTGAGGAATGATCCGGAATTTCTGAACAGTGTCCCAGAGAATCGGAAACTCAGGATGAAACTGAGTGCCGAGCACATGAGGATATTTTATGTGCTCGATCGCTTCCGAAACCTTTCCATCCAGGGAAGTGGCGATAATTGTCATTCCCTTTCCCGGCTTCTTCACCATCTGGTGATGACTACTGATGATAAACGGAGTATCTTCTTCTTCAAACCCTAGAGCCGAGCAGAATTTACCTTCTTTATCGAGTTTTATCCGGTGGAGATTGTATCGTATCAGTCTTTCCTCTGGGTACACTCGGGCAAAAGGATTATTGTGCCAGTTTTCTTTGCCCAGGGTGAACACGTCTTCAGCGAATTTTTTCCCGTATTTCTCGGACCAGATATCTTGAGTGAGTGTCCCGCCTGTGCCCACGTTGAGACTCTGGGCTCCCAGGCATATACCGAGCGCAGGAAATTCAGGTTCAGACTCCAGGAGCGGCGTGAAGTCTTCATCCTGGAATCCTCCTAGCAGATGAAAGATGAAGGAGAGTTCCAGGAAATGCCGGTAGGTGGTGGATATACCGGAGAGGAGATTCGTCTTTTCTCCATAAATGTAGGGAGGGATATCTGCGCCACCGAAAAAGATGACACCGTCTGATTTATTGAAAATCATCTCGAATTCCTCGCTGCAGGTGTTCTTCTGGAAGAGAGTGTCTTTGCTGAGTTCGCCCGAGATTTTATGAAACTTGAACCATCTGAGGTCATTTTCTCCAACGTATTCAATCGATCTCTGGTAATCGGTTCGTTCGTTCTCGTGGTAGACACCGATGACAGTCAAGTTCTCGATAGTGATTAATTCCTGCTCTAGAAGTTCGGTCAGGGCCCTTATAGAGCCCATTGAGGGATAGAGAATAGTCAGCCTCACTTCTTCAGAAATCGGTTCAGCGGTGTCGAAGAATCGCTCAGGGGGTTGATAGGCGACTTTACATCTGTTAAAATAAAAGATTAGAATTGCACATAAAATGATTGAGACAGCAAAAAAAGATTTTTTTAAATGAGATTTTTTCATTCCTGGCTCTCCTCAAAATAAGGGGACGTTCCCCAAGGTACCACCTCTTGTATTGGGACTATCCCTTTCAGTTCTTACTTCAAGAGAAGAGGGATTGTCCATCTTCTTCATAAGAAGAAGTAGTAACTTGGGGAACGTGCGCTTAGGCAAGAATTATAATTTTCTTTTGTTGATTTGGCAATAGAAGAAAGGCCAAACCTGAAGAGTCGTTTCGGAGATTTCCAAAGTCATTTAAACAATCGCGGATAAAGACTGTTGTTCATCAGAACGAGCCATAGAGAAAGGTTGGCAAGTGTCGTATAATGAAACTTCAACCCGAAGCTTCCGGAAGAGTGAAAATTGCACCGCAAAAAAGATGATGAGGGAGGTCGATTCGAGCTGAGGTTCTATTCCGGCTACAAAGGAAAAGAAATTCCAAGGGCTGTCGTCATTGGAACCCGGGAATTCAAGATAGAAGAGATTGTGTCTCGAAAGAGAGTTCTCGACCAGACAACTGGGAAAAAATTCGAGGTCTTTCAGTGCAGGATGGAAGGAAAGAAAGTAAAGATCATCCATTTTGAGTCAGGTGAATGGGAAATTTCTTTCCCTGAGCAGGACTAATTTTCTCATCCAATCCATCTCTCTAAATGAATTCAATCCTTGATGATTGCCAGAACAATTTTTTTGCGAGGATTGATTTTTCTCGCATTAACTCGTTTTGAATGAACCTTTTCCTCATTCTATTCGTTTTAACAGAAGAAGTGAGAAAATTGAGAGTGAAAATGAAATGTTGGTATGAAGGATATTGACGATGAAATATAGATATGGATTTATCTTAGTCGTTTTTTTAACAATTGTCTTGATTCATCAATACTCGTTTTCCTCCGAGCATGAGGCGGTAAAGATACCGGAGCTCTCTAAATCGCCAAAGATCGATGGAGTTTTGGACAATCCGCTCTGGGAGCAGGAAGCTTTAAAGATCGAAGATTTCGTTCAGTTCACGCCAAAAGAGAAGGGAGTGCCTTCAGAAAAAACGATCGCTTACGTGGGCTATGATAAGAAAAACCTGTATATCGCTTTCCGTTGCTTTGAAAAAGACCCCAAGAAAATCAGAGCAACAATCACCAACCGCGACAACATCATAGATGACGATTGGATAGCCCTCTTCCTGGATACCTTTAACGAAAAGCGCCGGGCTTTTTCGTTCATCATCAATCCCTTTGGGGTTCAGATGGATTTGATCCGGACAGAAGAAGGTGGGAATGAAATTATGGATGATAGCTGGGATACGGTTTTTTTCTCGGATGGGAAAATCGATGAGCAGGGATACACGGTCGAGATGGCCATTCCCTTCAAGAGCATTCGCTTTCCGGGGAAGGAGGAGAAAGTCTGGGGATTCTTTTTAGCCAGAAACATTGCCCGCAACGGCGAGATCATATCCTGGCCCTTGATCTCGAGGTCGATTCCCGGTTTACTCACTCAGGAAGTCGAGATGCTTATCCAGGGAGACGTAGAAAAAGGAAAAAATTTCGAGTTGATGCCCATCTTCACGTCGCTCAAAAATCAGGGGGATAATATCGATATCCAACCAGGAGCGAACTTCAAATGGGGGATCAGTTCGGATTTAACTATGGACCTGACATTGAACCCGGATTTCAGCCACATCGAAGCCGATGCGCCCCAGATAGACATCAATCAGCGATTCGCCCTCTACTATCCTGAAAAGCGGCCGTTTTTCCTTGAGGGAATGGAGATCTTCAGGTTTCCCGAAATCGAGATGGTCTACACAAGGAGAATCATCGATCCGCTTGGGGGTGCCAAGCTGACAGGCAAAGTGGGACGCTTCACCTACGGCATTCTTTCTGCCTTAGATACCAGCCCCACAGAAAGCCTCTGGGATGTTCATAACGGAGGAACGGGCGGAAATAATAATGCCCTCTTCAACATCTTCCGTGTGAAGTCCGATGTGTTCAAAGAATCATATCTGGGTTTCTGCCTGGCTGATAAGGAGATTAACGGCTCTTATAACCGGGTTTTGGGTGTAGACGGCCAATTCAAATTCAATAACCGTTTCTTCTTATCTTTTCAAGCCGTGGGCTCTAAGACAAAGTATGATGAAGAGGAGACGGGAATTGTTCCAGCGTTGTATGCTGATTTTTCCTATTTCACTAAAAACTGGAGTGGAGGATTATACTGGATGTCGATCCATCCGGATTTTGAGGCTTCCTCCGGTTTTGTCAACCGGACGGATTATAAAACTCTAGGAACATTTACAAGCTTCCGTTTTTATCCAGAGAAGAAGTACCTGAACCAGGTGCAGTTAGGTTTCAACGGAGGGATGAGGTACGAATACTCTGGACACACCATGGTTGATGAGTGGGTGCGAGCAAACCTTCATCTCAGGTTCAATGAATTCAGCATGATGAACATCTCCTTCGAGAATGAGTTGGAGAGGTATGAAGGGATTGATTTTAACCTGAATAGCTTCAGTATTAACGCCGAGACGAATCTCATCAAATGGCTTCCTTTCGGATTTTACGTGGGAAGGGGGGACAGAATTTTTTATGATCCCGATGATCCCTTCCAGGGATGGAGTCACTCGTATGTGTTGTATATGACCGCGAAGCCGAACAAAAGACTTCAGGTGTCACTGAGTTTGCAGAAGCAAGTTTTCTGGGAAGAGAGAGGTGGCGAGGAGGTTTATGATTTCAACGTTCTACGCACGAGAACCACGTACCAGCTTTCCAAGACCCTTTCTCTGCGAGCGATCGTGGATTACAACCATTATGACGAGGAGGTTTACGGAAGCTTCCTGGTCAGCTGGATACTGAGACCGGGAACGGTTTTCTTTTTCGGCGTGGATAATAATCTTTTAAGAAATGAATTCGGCAGATTCGACCAGACTCATTACAGTGTCTTTCTAAAATTCTCTTACTGGTGGAGAATGTAATCCAGCGTTTTGAGTATCTGACTGCATTGAGTATCTGACTGCATTAAGGAATCTCCTCTTTGTCATTTCATTGCGAGCGCAGCGCGAAAATCTCATAAGAAAATAATGAAAAATTCATTTTTATGA
>JABAOF010007476.1_pt2 | contig 27409 bp, 24 predicted proteins | sample 7062171 | NCBI WGS metagenome assembly JABAOF01 (sample SAMN14538628, study PRJNA623070) | marine sediment metagenome | biome: marine biome [ENVO:00000428]; feature: marine pelagic biome [ENVO:01000023]; material: deep marine sediment [ENVO:00002113] | place: India: Gulf of Khambhat ...
TTATTAGCTGCATCTACAGTAAGCTGCAGACGGAGAATATTATCCTTTCTAATTCTTTTTAGAAGCTCCTCCAAATATACTCTACCCAGCCCTTTACCCCGTTTCTCTTTTACAATGGTCAAGGTTACCAGATATGCAAGACTGGGATTCGACCAGTCCCTAATCAGGCCTGCTTCGCCCTGAAATTCACCATCGTCTTCAAAAACAAAGACCTTGCCATATGTAATTATTACCGGCAAAGTCCATTCATTAAGAGCGCCCTCACCAAAGGTTTCCTTCTCTTCCCTAATTATGCTCTCAACCAACTCTGGTATGAGCTCGTTAAGCTCAACTATCCTAAAACTCATAAAATACCCTCTACACCTGTTTCCTTACTCTGTCGCTGAAAGCATCAGGAAGAAGCTTACTGAGAGCTGACTCCTTCTCTTTCCCTTTGAGGTTTACCATTAACACAGGTAGATCCTGGCTAAACTCATAGAGCATCTGTCTGCAGATTCCACAGGGAGGACATGGTTCCTCAGTATCTGCAACTATAACCAGCTTTTGAAAATCAGTATATCCTTCAGAAACTGCTTTCACCAATGCTACACGCTCAGCACATATGGATAACCCATAAGAAGCATTTTCTACATTCCCTGCGGCAAATACCTCTCCATCCGTTGTCAGAAGAGCTGCCCCTACTTTAAATTCAGAATAGGGAGCATATGCCCTTTCCCTCGCCTCTTTTGCCAATTCAATTAATCTTTCTTTGGTAACCATAAATGAATCCTTAAAACAACTTAAGTTGACATACTTATACAAAGGTGAATTTTAACACTGAACAGAGCAAGAATAAAAGGACCTTGAAATTCAAAGCTTATTGCAAGTCTCTTAAAAGTTATCTCCTCGGTCTTAGCCCTCAAGGCCGATAAAAGGAGAGTTTATCTGCTCAGCTGAAGGAATTCCAGTGTTCAGGTAAAATCTTAACAGATTTTTGACCACGCGGACCCCGACTCACTAAACCCTTCTCTCCGCTAATGCGCAAATGTACAAGAAATACATACGTAGATCCTATTCAGCTATGCGTCGTTGGCAGTTAAAAATTCTCCACTTTGACAGCGGGTTCCTTGGTAATTAAAATTTTTCTTATTCTTCGTCCCCCAACTTTCTCTATGGTAAAGAGCAGATTCTCAAAGGGTACTTTTTCTCCTTCCGACGGTATCCTTCCTAAAAGATTAAAGATGAATCCTCCAATGGTATCTCCTTCAAACTCAGGAAAAGTTATACCGAGCAGTTCAGTAACTTCATCTATGCCAACCTTAGCATCAACACGTACAGTATTTTCATCAATTTTTTCAATCATGGCTTCCTCAAGATCATACTCGTCGAATATCTCTCCTACAATCTCCTCTAACAGATCCTCGATGGTTGCCAATCCAACTGTCGTCCCGTACTCATCAACTACAATTGCCATATGTATCTTTTGCTTCCGCAGTTCACGCAACAGTTCATTTACTTTTTTGGTTTCCGGGATAACATATGCCGGTCTCACCAGGCTCTTAAGGGAGACATCCAGTTTACCTTCACCTAAATACTTGAGAATATCCTTTGCATATACTATGCCGATAATGTTATCAAGATTCTTTTTATAAACAGGTATACGGGAATGACCCTCATGCATTATCAGACTGAGAATCTCTTTAATAGGGCTGGTGCTCTCAGCAGTTATCATATCGGGTCTGGGTACCATAACTTCTCTTACTATGGTGTCTCCAAACTCGAATATGGAGTGGATCATCTCTTTTTCTTCTTCCTCGATAACTCCCTCTTCTTCTCCAACTTCAACCATAGTCTTTATCTCTTCCTCGGTTACGAAAGGACCTTCTTTCAGAATTTTTCCACCTAAAATCCTAATGAAAAAATTGGTAATGCTGATGAGAACCCTCACCACAGGATAGAGAAGACTGGAAAGAATCTGGATAGGAAATGCTACTGCCAGCGCAAACCTTTCGGCATTTTGAATTGCAAAGCTTTTAGGAGTGATTTCTCCATAAATCAAAATCAGAAAAGTCATTACACCGGTAGCAATTCCAGCACCAAAGGTCTTGAAATACTGGGTGGCTATTACCGTAGCAAGAGAAGCAGCAGCTATGTTGACCAGATTATTCATAAAAAGAATTACCGCCAAAAATTTGCTGGGATGCTCAAGTATTGCATCCAATCTCTCTGCTCCTTGTACCTTTTCTTCAATCATACGGCGAATCCTGATCCGGTTAACTGAAGTCAGAGCAGTTTCGCTCCCCGAGAACAAAGCCGAAAGCGAAAGTAGAAAAACAAGAATAATGAGAGATGTTATGATTGACAAACTATCTTCCTCCTACTTAGCCATTAAGAAATATACTTGCCATACTAGAACTGTAACCAATATTCCTAAAAGAGCACCCACTCCTACTTCTAGAAAGGAGTGTATTCCCGTTTCGATTCTGGTCTGTGAGACTAAAAGGGCCATAAGTAGGGCCAGCGTCGATATTAAAGCCGTAAATCTTGCAGGGCAGTACTGTGAAGCGATAAAGGTAATAGCTACAAAACCAGAAAACGCTAAAGCGCTGTGCACAGAAGGCATTCCGCCTTTAAAAGGAGTTCCCCGTCCCATCAAGACTTTACCCACTATGGCAAACAGTATTACTAGAAAAATGCCAATGAAGGTAATATGAACTGGCGAATTTCTCACCCGGAGAAGCACATTGACTGTATAAGGACTTAACCTCTGAAAAAATATCAGATAACCCACAACGACAGCGTTTATGGCTGATATTAGAACTGCTGCTGCTGCCACATCTTTGGCAATCATAGCCAATGGGTCAAAAGTCGGTGTGACAACATCTATTGTTGCTTCAATCGCTGTATTAATCAACTCAGCAACCAGCACGAATGCTACCGTAAAGAGAAGGATGATGAATTCCAGACGAGTAAGATTGAGAAAAAGACTTGCAATTAGAACTATAGCGGCAATCAGGAAATGTAGTTTCATATTGCGCTGAGTGCGCAATACATAAATTATGCCATCTGCCGCATAATTAAAGCTCTTAATTAGACTACGACTTTTCATTGAAGACCAGAGCCGCTTTTAAGAAAGCCGGCCAGCAACTCCTTTTCTCTGTTTTTCATCGCCGACCTCTGAGGTATCCGCGTGTGATCGTATCCCAATAAGTGAAGTATTCCATGCACTAAGAGCAGAAAGAGTTCGTCTACAAGATCAATTTTCCTTCTTTCCGCGTTACGTTCAGCTATCTGAGGGCAGATAACAACGTCTCCCAGAAGAAGCGGAAGTTCCCGGTCAGGATTGACCAGCTCTCCTGATTCCTCCAGCATAGAAAAGGAGAGAACATCGGTCGGATAATAGATATCTCGATAGCGAGAATTAAGCTCTCTCATCTCCTCTTCGTCAACAAAAACTACGCTAAGTTCAGCTGAAGAGTCTACTCCTTCTTCCCTTATAACATGAAGGGCAAGAGACTCCAGTTGCAGGAAATACTCCTCTATGTCAACTTCGTCTTGGCGATTGTCGAGAAGGATTTCCATAGATCTCAAATCTCCTCTTGTTATTTGGTTCTGTCTTTGGATATTCAATACGATAGTGATAAACGCTGGCTATGGTTTGCGTAAAGGCTCTAACGATCTTTTCAAGATCAGCTAAAGTCAAGGCACTCTCGTCTAATTGACCGTCATTAAGTTTCCCGTTTACAATCTTGCGAATCATTTGCTCTAGACGATTAAGGGACGGCTTACTCATCGTACGCGCTGCTGCTTCTACAGAGTCAGCAAGCATAACCAAGGCAGCTTCTTTGCTTTTGGGCCGCATTCCCGAATATCTAAAATCTTCCTCGCATATCCTTTCCTTTGCCACTTTCTCCTTTGCCCTGTGGTAAAAGTAGGTAACAAGTGTCGTTCCATGATGTTCCTGAATAATATCTATTATCTCTGGAGGTAGATGATATTCTTTAGCTAATTCAACTCCTTCTTTGACGTGAGCCGTAATTATCAGACAACTGAGATTCGGATTTATCTTATCGTGTTCATTAATATCTATCTGGTTTTCAATGAAGAAGAAGGGTCTCTTCATTTTTCCAATGTCATGATAATAGGCCCCAACTCGTGAAAGCAAAGGATCTGCTCCTATCGCCTCTGCCCCACTCTCAGCCAGATTTGCAGCAACCACACTATGATTGTAGGTACCTGGAGCATTAGCCATAAGCTCACGCAGCAAGAACTGATTAGGACTCGAAAGTTCCAACAAGCGAAGCGAAGTAGTGACGCCAAAAGCGCTCTCCAGGAAAGGAAGGCCTCCTATGGTTAGGACGGCGGAAAAGATTCCACTTATCATTCCCCAGCCAGCATTACGTACAGTCATAATTAATGACTGACCTTGAATCAAGCTCATTGCCACACAGAGATAGGCCAAAGCAAGGCTGATGCCCAATCCGGCTTGAGTTAGCTCAGAGCGCTGTGAAAGATTGGAAACCATAAATACTGCAAGCAGTCCGCTGACAAGACTTATGATGGGAAATTCGATATGATTACCTGTTACTATTCCTACAACAACCCCTGCCAAAAGCACAACTGAAATAGCCAGCTGATAGTTGAAAAGAATAGTAACCAGCATAGCAATACCAGCTACGGGAATAAGATAACCTGGCAAGAAAGGTGTGAGGACTTTTGAAATGAAAATAAACGTAATAAAGATAAGACCTAAAAGAACAATCAAACGCGAATTGTTAAAGACATTCTTCTGATATTTATAAAGGTATATTGCAATGGCTACTAAGAGTCCTAAAGAAAGAAGGCTTATTCCAACAATCTTGGTTACCTGGAGATATCCCCACGATAGAAGTGCAGAAACAGCAACAAAAATAGAAAAGGCAAGAACAAAACGCTGGAGATTCGGATTACGCCACCGTAAGTCAATCTTCCCCAGCCTTCTAATTATATCTATCTGTTGACGCAAGGTCATTAATAATCAGCTCTCTAGGAGGAGCTTTCAGCTGGTTTTTCTTCATATTCTTTATAAGCCTCTACAATCTTTTGTACCAGCTGATGCCTGACAACATCTCGGGCGTGTAGCCTGATGAAATTTATGTCCTTTATACCCGATAAAATCTTCTCTATTATTATCAAACCTGAATGGTGCCCAGAAGGGAGATCGATCTGAGTAATGTCTCCTGTAATTATTGCTTTAGAACCAAATCCCAGTCTGGTCAAGAACATTTTCATCTGCTCGGGAGACGTATTCTGTGCTTCATCAAGAATAATAAAAGAGTCATTTAGTGTTCTTCCTCGCATAAAGGCCAGGGGCGCCACTTCAATTGTGCCTCTTTCCAACAATTTTTGAAACTGCTCTGCTTCCATCATATCGAAAAGCGCATCATAAAGCGGCCGTAGATAGGGATCAACTTTTGCATACAGGTCACCTGGAAGAAAACCTAATTTCTCCCCTGCCTCTACCGCCGGTCTTGTAAGAATCAATCTCCCAACAGACTTAATCTTCAACGCCTGCACTGCCATAGCCATAGCCAGATAGGTCTTTCCTGTTCCTGCCGGCCCTATGGCAAACACTAAAGTATTATTCCTTATTGCATCAACATAGCGCTTCTGTCCAGCAGTCTTCGGCTTTATTACTTTGCCCCGGTGTGTCACTATAATATCAGAGAAGATCTCGCTGGGCTTTAAAGTCTCTTCTCCCCTAATTATCTCGATAGTTTCTCCTACGCTCTGAGGACTAAGCTGCTGACCGTCTGCTAAGAGATTTACTAATTCCCGGAATAATGCAGCTACTACCTCTACTTCCTTCTCTTCACCCCAAATGGTAATCTCGTTACCTCTAACCATTATATTGCTTGCAAACTCGGATTCAATAATCTTCAACAACTCATCCCTTTGCCCTAAAAGATCAACCATAAGCTGATTGCCCGGAACAAGAATTTTAACCTGTTTCTCAGTCTTCTTCAACAAAACTTACCCTTTCTTCATATCATAACCTAGGAAAATTATATCATAATTAACGGACAACTATCATTCACTAATGGTAATATATGGATATTTTATGCGCTTTCTTCTGTAGACAAAGCTTCTTTTACAAGGTCATTTACTAACTTTCCCTCTGCGCGACCCTTAACCTTTGACATTACCAGAGCCATAACCTTCCCCATGTCTTTTAAACTTGTAGCTCCTAATTCCTCTATCACCTCAGATATTACTTTCTTCAACTCCTCTTCAGTTAGCTGTGGCGGTAAATATTCCTGCAATATTTCTGCCTCTTTTCTCTCTTTATCCCGCAGGTCTTCCCGCCCCGCTTTTTCATATTCAGCAATTGATTCCTTTCGCTTTTTAACTTGCCTCGCCAGAACTTCTAAAATTCCCTCGTCGTCTAACTCTTTCCGCTTGGCAATCTCAACATTTTTCATCTCTGAAATAAGCAACCTTAAAGTTGATAGCTTTATTTTATCCCCAGTTTTTAGGGCTTCTTTCATATCTTTGTTGATCTTTTCCTTCAGTGTCACTGTTCCCCCTTATTTGTTCACCGTTCACCGTTAATTGTTCACTGTAGGCTATTTGCAGATCATCGTAAAACTGCTCTGCTACGCAATTACTCTATTACCAGCTATTGGATTTGCACTAACTTTCCCAGTCTTCTCCCTCCCAATAGATGGAAATGAAGGTGGTCAATCTCCTGTCCGCTGTCTGGACCTGTATTAGTAATAACCCTAAATCCGCTCACATCAATACTCTGGTGCTTCGCTATTTCTTTAACCGCTGAGAATATCCCGGATAGTATTTCTCCACTATCTGAGCTTAAATCCATAACTGACCTTATATGCTTCTTAGTAGCTATTAGAATGTGCACTGGCGCCTGGGGATTAATATCCTTAAAAGCAACAATTTTATCGTTCTCATATATAATGTCACTCGGTATCTCCTTGTTTGCTATCTTACAAAACAAGCACTCTTCCATCTTTACCTCCATCCTTGGCAGAAAACAAATTCAAAACACAAAAAGAGGAATCGAGTAGTTAATATTTAACCCATAATCAGTAAATCTGTAACAGCCAGCAAGTTTTACCACTGATTGCTACTCGTTGCGCATTACTGCTCGGTACTACTTTAACTTCAAAGTCCCTCTATTTTAAACTTTTACTTCCGCTCTCTTCCAAAGCTTTCCCAGAATGAAATCCTGTTTCAACTCCAGTAATTTGACTGGCACAATCTTGCCTATGATGTCTGAACCAGCCTCAAATCTTACGCGCATATAGTTGTTCGTTAATCCCGTTAGAAGATTATCCTTTTCTCCTTCAACCAGCACATCAACTGTTACCCCGATAAATCTTTTCCTATATTCTCTAGAAAGATCTTCTGCTACTTTCATCATCCTTTTTACCCTATCCTTTTTTATTATCCCCGGTATTTTATCTTCCATTGCAGCAGCTTTTGTTCGAGGCCTGGCTGAAAAGTTAAACACATGAGTTCTGGCAAATGCTGCCTCCCCAGCGACAAATAACGTCCTCCTGAACTGATCCTCGCTCTCTCCCGGAAAACCAACCATAATATCAGTAGTAAGTGCAAGGTCCGGAATTTTTGCTCTTATATTTCTAACAATAGTAAGATATTCCTCTGAACTATAGTTTCTATTCATTTTTTTTAAAATCTCATCGTCTCCACTCTGAAGAGGAATATGGAGATGTTTGCACAATTTGGAAGAGGAAGCAAAGAGTGCCATTATTCTTTTATCTACTTCCTTTACTTCAATAGAGCTCAGTCTAATTCTTTTAAGACCCGGTACCGGCAAAAGCTGGGACAAAAGATCAACCAGGTCAAAGGAAGGAGACATGTCAGCCCCATACCGTCCCAAGTGAATACCGGTTAGTACTATTTCTTTTACTCCACTTTCAGCCAACTTTCGAGCCTCACAGATAATCTCACTGGGGCTGCGGCTACTGGGGTTTCCCCGTACATAGGGAATCTGACAGAATGAGCAAAACTGATCACATCCGTCTTGAATCTTTATTAATGCCCTGGTGTGACATTGATTAAGGGGTGTGGATTTTGAAGAATCTATTGAAGTTCCTAAAATCAACCGGGGGAGCTTCGACTTTTCCTTGTTGGCAACTATAAGGTCCACACCTCTTATATTAAAAATCTTGTCAGGTTCGGCATCTACATAACATCCCGTGGCCACAATGGTTGCTTGTGGGTTCTTTCTTATTGCCTTCCTTATCATCTGCCTGGATTTCTTATCACTCAAAGCAGTTACTGTGCAGGTATTAACTATATGGACATCAACACCACCTTCTGAATTATCGCTGATTTCACAGCCGGCATCGAAGAAGGCCTGTCTAAGTTTTTCGCTTTCATATTGATTTACCTTACATCCCAAAGTAGAGATGGCTACTTTTAACATTCTATTCCGCCAGTTCATAAAGAATTATGGCAATAGCAGCTATGGCTGCGGTTTCCGTACGCAGAATATTTTCGCCCAAACTAACAATCCTGGCACCCGCACCTTTGAGCGTTTCTATCTCTAAGGAAGTAAACCCACCCTCTGGCCCTATTACGGCAGCGACCTGTTTCTTCCCGCCTGTTTCCCTGAGTATTTTGCGAATCCCAGCTGCTTTTTCTTCTTCCCAGGGAACTATAATTAAACCATAAGAGCGTAATGACTCCAGCGCTTCCTCCCACTTCATTATATCTGAAAAATCAGGGAGGTACGCGCGCCTTGACTGCTTGGACGCTTCTTCTGCAATTCGTCTCCACCTTATTATTCGTTTCTCAGCACTTTTTTTGTCAAGATGCACTAAAGAACGCTCAGTAACAAGGGGTACAATTTCTTTTATACCTAGCTCCGTTGCCTGCCTTATTATTAAATCCATTTTCGTTCCCTTGGGTAATGCTTGAAAAAGAGTGACAAAAGGCAACTGTTCCTGATGCTTTTCTTCCTTGAGAATTGCAGCAACGATACTTTTATGGTTAATAGACTCGATCCTGGCTCTGAAAATAGCTCCTTTCCCATCGCTTAAAGAAATTTCATCACCGGTAGTGAGACGAAGCACTCTTCTTATATGTTGGACGTCCTCACCGATTATGGTAGCCTTAGTTCCTTTAATCATTTTGGGCAAAACAAAAAAATGATGCAAAAGACCTCCAGCAATGTTCATCTGGACTATTAGCAAGTAAAGTCAAAACTCCCTATGGGGCTAAGCCCGTTTACCTAAGTATCAAAAACTAGTCGGGAGTCTTTTAGTCGATAGTCGGGAGTATAATTTCCACTCCCCCACTAACGACTTCCCACTGGCGACTTTCTTGCGTGTCTTCGTAGCATGAGAGCCGAGCCATATCAACAAAATATAAGGAACATAGATTTTACTTGTATAAAGATCAAGGTATCAGCCTAACTTGTTTATTGCACAAATCATCCAGAAAGTTAAAGTTCGGGGCTAATTATGCAGAGACTCAAGGACTTCACTCAGGGTGCGAGCAAAGTATTTAACCATAGAAATTGCCCGTGCATAATCCATTCTTGTAGGTCCAATGATTCCCAGGGTGCCCAAGTCTCTGCCTGCAAATCTATATTTGGCGGCTACTATACTGCAGTCTTTCATTTCCTGCCTCCGGTTCTCCACTCCAATCCTTACAAAAACTTGGCTCTGGTTGAAGGCTTCCTTTAAAAGATACAAGATCACATACCGCTGCTCCAAAGCTTCCAGAAGGCCTTGTACCTTTTCAATGTCCTCAAACTCCGGCTGTTGCAGAATGTAAGATGTCCCTCCCAGGAAAATCCGTTCACTCTCTTCTCGATCCATTAGGTCAATTATACGTTCAAATATTTCCTTGAGTAAGGTTTTATCAGAAACACTCTCCCTCAGCACTCTTTGTTTATTATTTCTGATCTGATCCAAGTTTAACCTTGCCAGGCTTGAATTAAGTTCCTGCTCCATCTCGGTAAGTATTTCAGCTGAGACATCCTTTCTCATCTGCACAAGCTCTTTATCTACACAGCCTGTATCCGTAATTAAGACCATAAGTATAGTGTGTGGATTCAGATAGATTAAATCTAAATGCTTGAATGTGCTCCTCCTTAAAAGTGGTGCAAAGACAATTCCCGTATAGCTGGTCATTCGAGAAAGAAGAACCGAAGTTTCCTTCATCAAATCCTCAATCTCTTTACTAATAGTCGCGAAGAGCCTGCTTATGGTTACCTGTTCAATGGGATTCAACTCAATATCCGTTAGGTTGTCTACATAAAACCGATAACCGATGTCCGTTGGAATTCTTCCTGCCGACGTATGGGGTTGCTTAAGATATCCCATCTCTTCCAGGAGCCCCATCTCATGACGTACCGTAGCAGGGCTTACCCCTATTTGATACTTATCAGTTATAGTTTGCGAACTGACCGGCTCAGCACTTAATATATAGTTAGATACTACAGCATAGAGTATCTGTTTTTTTCGCTCATCAAGTTTCAATTCCATCATGCCTTCACATCTCTCATTCTGAAAGTTGCATCAAAGAACCTTCAAAGTGTTACTCTTTGACAATTACGGTAGCATCTGCAACTTTTACTGTCAATCAATTCCATTTTCACAGAAATTCTAAAAAAACTCGATTAGCTAAAAGCCGCCCCACATAACTCAACTTTAAGCGTTCTGGTGTTAATATAACCAAACCCTCTTCAAGAAGCTGTGTAATAGAACTGGAAAAAGTCTCTACCAGGTCTATTCCAAATTTTTCACCGAAGTCCTTTAAATTTATGCCCTCTAAAAGACGCAAACCCAAAAAAATACTCTCTGATAGAACTTCCCGTGGTGCAAGTTTCTTTTTTTCACAAACCGGTACGTTTCCTCCGCCAAGTTTTTTTATATATACTGCAGGATCGCATTCGTTACAGAAACGCATCTCAGCGATATGAGAATGTGCGCCAGCTCCAAGACCCAGGTAGTATCCATTATTCCAATAGATGAGATTATGCCTTGATTCAAACCCGGGTCTGGTAAAATTCGAAATCTCATAGTGTTTAAATCCGAGCCCGGTTAGAAAAGAGTCAGTTAATTCAAACATTTTCGCCTGTAAATCCTCTTCAGATTCCCTCAGCCCAAAAGCAGATCTGTTTAACTCCAAAGGATACGCTGAGATATGCTCTGGATTTAAATCTGCTACCTCGTGCAGAGTCTTCCGCCAGGAATAAATGCTTTGACCCTCAATACCAAAGATTAAATCTAGATTTATGTTTTTAAAGCCTGCCCTGCGCGCCCACCGATAGCTAAGCAAAGCTCTTTTTCTATTGTGCTTCCTGCCTAAAGCTTGCAATACATCATCATCTAGCGACTGCATGCCTATGCTAATACGGTTAAAACCAGCTTTTCTTAGAGAACTCAGTTTGGAAGGATTAAGTGTTTCAGGATTGGCTTCAATGCTCACTTCCACCTTTCCTTTTACGGTAAATGACTTCTTGCAAAGTAGAAAGATTTCCACCAGATCCTTAGCTTTAAAAACGGTGGGAGTCCCTCCCCCGAAATAGAGAGTGTCAATTACCATATCCCCATTTAGATCCGCAGCCAGCCTGATCTCGGTCTTTAGGGCATTTAAGTACGAGCGATAGAGTTCATGCATTCCAGCGTAGGAATTAAAATCGCAATAAGCACACTTGCTCAGGCAGAAAGGAAAATGTATGTAAAGGCCAACCATATTATTTCCTCACTTTGAGAATGGCAAGGAAAGCCTCTTGCGGGACCTCCACCTTACCCAGCTGTTTCATACGTTTCTTACCTGCTTTCTGCTTCTCAAGTAACTTGCGCTTTCTTGTAATATCGCCACCATAGCATTTAGCAATAACGTCTTTACGCTTGGCGGATATGGTTTCCCGTGAAATTATTCTGCTGCCAACTGCTGCCTGAACGGGGACTTCAAAAAGCTGACGCGGTATGATTTTCCTGAGCCTTTCCACAAGTTCCTTCCCCCGCTGGTAGGCTTTATCGCGATAGATAACCAGGGACAGTGCATCAACTACCTCGCCCGCAATTAGAATATCCAGCTTTACTAAGTCACCTTCCAAATAGCCAATATGTTCATAATCTAAAGAAGCATATCCCTTCGTACGTGATTTAAGTAAGTCAAAAAAGTCAAAAAGGGTTTCGCTTAATGGCAGATGGTAGTGAATTTGCACCCGATTGTCACTAAGATATTGCATATCCACATGGATACCCCTCTTATCCTGACACAGCTCAAATACTGAACCCACATACTCGGCGGGAAGAAGGATTACTGCTGATATGTACGGCTCCTCAATCTTAATGATCTTTTCAGGTGCCGGCATGTCTGTGGGATTATTAATGACAATCTCGGTTCCATCAGATTTTGTTACTCTGTAAGCCACGTTGGGTGCAGTAGTAAGCAGTTCCAGTTTATATTCCCGTTCCAACCTTTCCTTAACAATCTCCATATGCAGGAGTCCAAGAAATCCGCAGCGAAAACCGAAACCAAGTGCTTTAGATGTCTCCGGTTCAAAGACAAAGCTGGGGTCATTTAGCTTTAGCTTTTCTAGAGCGTCTCGCAAATTCTGATATTCCCCTCCCTCAATAGGATAAAGCCCGCTAAAAACCATAGGTTTTGTTTCTCTATACCCCGGTAGAGGTGAAGAAGCAGGATTCTTTGCTTCGGTAATTGTGTCGCCTACTTTTACTTCTTTGATATCTTTTATGCCAGTTATAACGTAGCCAACTTCACCCGCTGATAATTGATGCACTACTTCCATATTTGGGCGCAGCACACCTAACTCCTCAACCTCTGCAGTCCTTGAGGTGGCCATCATCTTTATCTTCAATCCCGGCTTAATAGCACCATCTATTACACGAATATAAGCAACAACCCCACGGTAGGAATCATAAAAAGAATCAAAGATGAGTGCACGAAGGGGATCTTCAGTGCTGCCCTGAGGTGCGGGGATTCTCTCAACCACAGCTTTTAATATCTGTTCAACTCCGGCACCGGTCTTAGCACTTACCAATAAGGCATTATCTGCATCAACCTCAATTGCTTCCCCTATTTCTTTTTTAACTCTCTCAGGGTTTGCATTGGGCAGGTCGATTTTGTTGATAACTGGAATAATAGCCAGTTCATTCTCCATAGCTAGAAATGCATTTGCTACAGTCTGTGCTTCTACACCCTGAACCGCATCTACTACTAAAAGTACACCCTCGCAAGCTGCCAAACTCCGGGATACCTCGTAGCTAAAATCTACGTGTCCCGGTGTATCGATAAGATTGAAGATATACTGGCTGCTGTCTTCCGCCTTATACTGGATACGTACAGCCTGAGCTTTTATAGTAATACCTCTTTCTCTCTCCAGCTCCATCTTATCAAGGACTTGCTCTATCATCTCTCTCGGCGAAATAGTACCTGTGAGTTCTAAAATTCTATCGGCAAGCGTTGACTTTCCATGATCAATATGAGCAACTATGCTGAAATTTCTTATCATGCTCTGATCCATAAGATCATTCCTATCTGAAATTTTAGCTAATTATAGCAAATCAAATCTCTCAATGCTCTTTAACGTATACATTATGTTCTACGGCTTGTTTAACCACAATCCTATATCTAATATACAATTCCCAAAGATTCATCAGCCAAAATATTCGTGTGTCTTGAGTCCTTGCCAAATAGACAACCACAAGACTACTGAACGTTTACTCTTAATCTTCGACTCCTCTCTCTAGGCTCTTTGCTCCAAGTAACCCGCTTTGACTTTGATTTCTAATTAAGATAGAATTTTTTCCTAGTTGAAAACTGGAGGTAAAGATATGCCAAAAATAAAATCACAAATTAAGAGAATGAAGCGTGCTCAAGGGCAAAGTGTAAGAAATCGCCATGTTAAATCTACCTTGAAAACATATATGGCAAATTTTAGTAAGGCTGTTGATGATAGAGATATCGAAGGCGCAAAGGAAGCCAAGAAGATAGCCTTTAGAGCCCTCGATCAAGCAGCAAGAAAGGGGATAATCCACTCAAATAATGCTGCTAACAAAAAGGCACGTATGAGTAAGAAGTTTAACGATTTATCAAAAGCAACAACTTAAACGGGGTTTAAAGATTTGAGAAATCCAGAATTTGAGTAGCATATCCTTCCCGCTAGAGCTCTTGATTTATATTATTCGTGAATCCTTTATCAATCCTAAGTCCTACTGCCAATAAATTCTATCTGCTCAATATCTCAGCTACAAGTGTCTCTAAACTCAACGCAGGCTCTTTCTCTCCTCTCTTAACTGCCAGGTCTGCTTCAGCAAACAGACAATAGATTTCCTTGAGTTCCGGAAGGGAGAAATTTTTTATTTGCTCACGGTATTTTTCTACGAGAAAGGGTAAGACCTTAAGGTTTTTGGCAAACTCCATTCCTCTTACCCCCTCCTCCCATAAAGCCTTTGCCAGCAGCAACCTTCGGAAATGCCTCTGCATTTGATAAAACAACCCGATCTCATCTTCTCCTTCTTTCATAAGCTTCTTTGCTAAAAACAGGGCTGATGATTTTCTTTCCCCTAAAGCATCCAGAAAATCATAAATACTGCTCTCCCTGCTTTTCGTAATAATTTTCAGAATCTCTTCCCTGCCAATTCTCTTTTCAGTAAGATAGTAAAGGCAAACCTTTTCAATCTCGTTTCGCAATCTCAAAAGGTCATAACCAATTTCCTGCAATAGGCAACTGGCCGAGTCCCAGTCCACCTCTTTGCCCTTGGCAACAAACTCTTTTTGAATCCAGGCTGGATATTTACCTTTAGTTGGTATCTTGTACTCAAAGGTACTTCCCATCTTATCCAGGGACTTGAAGAGTTTGCTTTTCGTCTTATTAATGTCTCTGGCTACCAGAACTAAACAGGTGTCAGGTGATGGTTTTTTTACATATTCAATAAGCGCTGATTCGCTCTGAGATGAAAGCTTCTCCGTTCCCTTCACGATAACCAGCCTCTTCTTTGCTGTGAAAGGAATTGTGTAGGCTGCACTTACTATTTCCTGAGGGATGCTTGAAGCATCAAAGATATTTATATCAATTCCATCGGGTGACTCTTTTTCCAACCGACCTTTAAGGCGGGCAAGGGCCTCCTCCAAGAGAAGCGGCTCTTTTCCATAGATAAAATATACCGGTTTCAGCTCTTTCTCAAATTCCTTTACCATCTCGCAAATCACTTAACTTCAAGTTTCTTACCATCGCAAACTATTGTAACATCTCCCTCTTCATCCGTGCGATAGGTTCTTATCCCCAAAGATTCCAGGTGTTTCAAGGTGTGACGGGCTGGATGTCCAAAAGGATTGTTTTTTCCTACTGAAATTACTGCAATCCCGGGCTTAACGGCATCAAGGAAGAGAGGGTATATTCCTCCTGTGCTTCCGTGATGAGGTATTTTAAAAACATCGCTTTCTAAATTCTTTGCATAGGAGATGATGTTCTTTTGACCTTCCAGCTCTAAATCACCTGGAAATAAAAAAGAAATATTTGAATAAGAAATTCTCGCAACTATTGAATTATTATTAAGGTCTGAAACTGTACCGGTTATGAACTTCGATGGAGGATGCAGGATTTCGATCCTCACATCTTTTGCTATCTGAAATATCATCCCCCGCCGGACAATCTTATATGGAATATTTCTTTCCTTAATCTCCTCCAGAAATTCTTTATAGAGCGGTGAAGTATGAATTTGGCCGGAGTCCAAGATAAGTCCTACCTTCATTCTTTTTACTACTGAGGTTAATCCTCCTACGTGATCAGAATGAGGATGTGAAAGAACGAGGAGGTCAATCCTTCCTACTCCTCTTTTCAGTAAGGCCTTATGTAGAACTGAGAGGCTTTCTCCTCCATCGATTAATATATTTGCTCCCTCGGGAGTTCGAATGAGAGCCGAATCGCCCTGACCCACATCCATAAATGTAACCTCAAACTTTGCGGGCACTCCTCCAATTATGACCTGCGACCATATAAAAACTGCAGACAAGACCAGTAAAAGGAGCACTACTCTTCTATCCCAGCTTTTCTTCTTCAATGAGAGCGCGTAAACGCCTACCCCAAGAGTTAAATAATAACCGGATATTGCCGCCAATGAGGGACTGGGCAAGTCCAACGCGGCTTTAGGTACTTGGGCAAGTAACCGGGCTGTCTCAACCATATATTTCAGCAAAGGAATATTTAAAAGATAAATAAACTGTGACAGATGGGTGGAAATAAAACCTATAACCCACCCGCCCATACCTATAGCCAGAACAGGTGCCGTAGCGGGTACTATCAGGAGATTTGCCATAAGTGATATTACGCTTATCTGATTAAAATAATAGACAAGGATAGGCACTACACCCAGCTGAGCAGCAAGTGAAACACTTGCAGCTCCTCTGAGCCATACTGGTACTTTTATCTCTTCCAATCTCAATTCCAGAACAGGATAAATCAAAATTATAGCCAGGGTTGCCGCGAAAGAAAGTTGAAAACTTACAGAGTATACAAGAAAGGGATCATAAATTAAAAGAAGAAGTGCCGCTCCACTAAGGGCCGATAGCATATCTTTTTTCCTTCCTAGAAACCATCCGCATAATCCTATGGCTGCCATAAGAGACGCACGTATGACCGAAGGTTCACTGTGGGTAATAGCTGAATAAAAGACAAGAAAGACAACTGACATAAATACTTGTATAGCTGGACGGCATCTTAGAAAGCGAAGAAGGTATAATGCTACTGCAAGCAGCATTCCCACATTCAGTCCCGAAACGGCGAGTATATGAGTAAGTCCTGTTATTTTAAAATCTTCTTGAAGCTTCCCAGAGATGTCAGATGTATCACCCAGAATTATGCCTGCCATCAATCCTGCCAGATCACCTTTAATAAATCTTTGGCAATCTTCCTTTATCCTTTGCCTGGAAGTCTCCACGACGTCTCCAAAGAATCCCCGCTTTTGAGAGGATGCAGGTTTTAGAACATCAGCATACAGGATTACCTTTATTCTTCGATGATAGAGATACATCCGATAGCCCGGCGACGATGTGGGCAGACAAAGTTTTCCTGAAAGAACAAGCTTTTTTCCTAAGGTAAGGTCAGGAAGTCTATCTTTACCTTTAAAGTCTACCCTAACCTTCTCATTAGTTATCCACCGTTTCGCACCCACTTCTAGGTTATTGACCTTGAAGTCAAAGCTGGTATTTTTTCCTTTTGTCTTTGGCTCAGAATATACGGTTCCGGATACAATTACCCTGTCTTTCCCTACCCATTTAGCAAGTAAGCTCCTTTCCAGGCGAAGCCCTACCAGGTTTGCCATCAACATACCGAGGATTAAGAAAGAAATTAGCAAAACCAGTAGAGATAAAATTGTCTTTTTATATAAAAACATCAAGGCAAAAAGGAGAATGAGTGTAGCACTGGTGAGGAATAACAGAGAGAATTTAAGATATGGGATTGCCAAAATACCCAATAGATAAGAGAGTGCCAGGAAAAAAAGTAAAGGCAGCTTCAATTTCCTGCCCTTAATCTAAAGATACTCTGTCTTTTAATTGCTCAAACTTTTTTGTGCCGATACCTTCTATTTCCAGAAGTTGATCAATTTTAGAAAAACGTCCATGGGCTTCACGCCACTGCACAATCCTATCTGCAAGCACCTCACCGACTCCCGGTAATTCCTGCAGTTGCTCCTTTGTTGCAAGATTTAAAGGAATTAACTGTTCGGTGCTCGATATTGAACCTGTAGAGGAGACTACTACCTCCCCTTTCCTGGGTATGTAGATTTTCTGTCCATCGACCAGCTTCGCGGCAAGATTTATCGCATCCAGATCCCCTTCAGGAAGAGCATTTCCAGCTGCTTTGACCGCATCTACTACCCTGTTTCCTTCTTTAAGCTGATATACACCAGGGCAAACTACTGCTCCAGCGACATGAACAGTAAGCACAGCGATCCTTTTTTCCTTCTGCACTTCTTTCACCTGCGGAGCAGATGAAGGTCTTCCTCTCCAAAAAAGCAGAAATCCTCCTGCAAGTATAACCAGTACTAAAAATCCTGCTGCCAGGATTTCAATGTGTCCAATATTTTCTTTAAGACTCTGAACTTTTTCTTGCCAAAGCTCTGCAATTTGCTTCCAGCTATCCAAAAAGACTCCCCTATTTTCTGAGGAGTCTTCTTCACACGAAAAATATTTCCTTTAAAATTATTTCAGAAACGAGATACTTCGCATATCTCAGGACAAGTTAAAATCCGCTTTGACTCTGATAGCGTAATAAATCATAAAAAGCGTTTCTCATTTCATACTGTAAAAAGCTAAGCTCACTGGAAACCCTGGTAAAAGCAAGTGTAACCATCTGATAATCCTCTTGAAGTTTTTGTCTCTTTTCAATATCTTCAGACCCAGGCTTTTTCACTTTTGCCGCCTTTATTTGATCCTCCCGGTAGCTAATTAAGAGTTCAAAAAATTCTACCAGATTGGAGTGTCCAGAGAAGAAATCATCCGGGGCACTTATTTTAGTGATTTTATCCCGGGAATCCTTCAAGATTTCAACTTGTTCCTTGTCCAAGCTTTCCTTCTCCTTCTCTTTATCTGGGGAAAGCTTCTTCATCTTCTCCAGATTCGGTCCCAGTTTATCCCCCACTTCTTTGAGAACATTTACTACTCTCTTCTCATAGGAAGCTTTAGAAACTTCGCTTCTGCATCCTGAAGTGGCCAGCAGCATACTAAGAAATACTGCAGCTAAAATGATAATAGTGAGTTTTGATTTAGACATCTCGACCTCCCAATTCTAGCAAAAGAAAATAACTCCTAGTAATTATCCAAGCTACTTTAATGTTAGTCAATAGCAATATGCTAATATCATAATTATATTTCAGTTTGCCAACATTCACATTTTTAACTAAATTAAGACCAAAGCTTTTTTACCAGTATGGCCAATTTGAGTGAAATACTTTGAGCCTGCATCAACTTCTGTTATGCTCTCTCCTTAACCTTTTTTAGTAAAAGCATAGTAGCCAATCTTTTCTTTCAGCGTCCAGTACTCTTTCTGGTTATAACTGATGGGATTTGCCTTTGCAATATCGGTCTTTCCCTCTTCATCCAGTACCTCCTCATCCACATGCACGGCCACCACCTCTCCTATAAAAAGATCGTGGGTACCCAGATTTACTGACTGCTTCACTTTGCATTCAATGTTTACCGGACATTCCTTGATTAGGGGCGCTTTAACCTGACTGGCTTTAAGAGGAGTAAACCCCGTCTCTTTAAATTTGTCAACATTTCTTCCAGAGACGGTTCCGCAATAATCAACTTCTTTTACTAAATGCGCCGGAGGAATGTTCACCACAAATTCTCTACGTTCTTTAACGATCCGGTGGGAATACCGCGCGGGCCTTATACTTATTCCTATCTGGGGAGGATCTGAACAGACATTACCCGCCCAGGCTAAAGTTATAATATTTGCCTTCCCCCCATCGTCAGAACAGGTAACAAGCACGACTGGTACGGGAAACAATGCAGTTGACGGATGCTTTTGAATTTTAGCCACGTTTTCCTCCTAGTTATATACACACTTATTGGGATTTACAGGCTGACCTAGAATTGAAAATCGTGCATTTGTCATTCTGACCCTGAACGAAGTGAAGGGGAAGAATCTCTTATTCAAAGCATATGTGAATTCTTAGATTCTTCAGCGTTACCTCAGAATCACAAGTTCTCGGTCAGCATGTTTACATTATAGAAAAAGCTGGCATTTATTTAACTACTATATTTACCAATTTACCTGGTACAGTAACCATTTTAACTATTTCTTTGCCTTTAATAAATCTCTTAGCTTTTTCCGACTCAAGAGCCAACCTTTCCATTTCTTTGGTTTCGGTACCGGCTGGAATAGTTATGCGGTCCCGCAGCTTCCCATTGACCTGGACTACTAAAGTTATTTCTTCACCTTTCGCTAGCTGCTCGTTGTAGGTAGGCCATGATTGTTGGTGTATGCTTCCCTTTTCTCCCATCATCTCCCATAGCTCTTCACTGATATGAGGAGAAAGCGGAGCCAGGAGAAGCAACAGACTTCTGGTTGCCTCATTGACCAAATCCCTGTTACGTCTCTCAAGCGGTCTTCCTTCATTGTATTTATGGAAACCATTTACAAATTCCATTATTGCACTTATGGCAGTATTGAAGTTAAAACGGTCCCTGATATCCTGAGTGACCTTTTTGATGGTCTTATGCTGCAGATACTGCAGCTCCTTTTCTTCTTCTTCGAAGATTTCATTTGCTTTTGGCAGCTTACTGTTTTCTAAGACTAACCGCCAGAGGCGGTTGAGAAATCGAAAAGCCCCCTCAACTCCTTGATCGCTCCACTCTAAATCGCGTTCGGGGGGCGAAGCAAATAGAATGAAGAGCCTGCCAGTATCAGCACCGTAGTGTGAGATTATCTCGTTAGGAGCAACTATATTACCTTTAGATTTTGACATTATTTCCCCATCTTTTAGTACCATACCCTGAGTAAGCAAATTAGAGAAGGGCTCCTGTGCTTCACAAAGTCCCATATCGCTGATTGTTTTAGTAAAGAATCTGGCATAAAGAAGATGAAGGACAGCATGCTCAATTCCCCCGATATACTGGTCAACCGGCATCCAATATTTAGCCGCAGCTACATTAAAGGGACCTTTTTGTTCCTGCGCACTTGTGAAGCGAAAGAAGTACCAGGAAGAATCCACAAAGGTATCCATGGTATCCGTTTCCCTTCGTGCGCTGCCCCCGCATTCTGGACACGTGGTTTTTACAAAATCCGAGTAATCTGGAAGGGGACTCTTACCTTCTCTGCTAACGGAAATATCCAGAGGAAGTATTACTGGAAGATCTTTTTCAGGAACGGGAACTATCCCACACTTATCACAGTAGATTATTGGGATGGGGTTCCCCCAGTAACGCTGTCTGGAGATAAGCCAGTCACGAAGACGGTAGTTTATTGCAAACTTTCCTATCCCCTTCTCCTCAAGAAAACTGGTAATCTCCTTAATCCCCTTACTGCTCGGCATACCGCTAAACTGACCTGAATCTACCATTGTACCTTCGCCAGTAAAGGCTCCCGCTATATTATTATCCGTTAACTCCTCCTCTTCAGGTTGAATTACGACACGTATGGGAAGCCCATACTTTTTCGCAAAAGCAAAGTCTCTTTCATCATGGGCGGGAACCGCCATAACTGCTCCGGTTCCATACTCCATTAAAACGTAATCTGCTACCCATATAGGAATATCTTCGTTATTTAAAGGATTGGTAATGTAGCTGCCAGTAAAACATCCTTCTTTCTCTATCTCAACTGAGGTACGGTCAACATCTGTTTGTTGAGAAACTTTGTCCCTGAATTCACCAATTTCTCTTTGGTACTCTGTGCCCTTAACCAGCTCATCGACCAAAGTATGTTCAGGCGCTAGCAGGAAAAAGGTTGCTCCGAAAAGTGTATCCGGACGGGTAGTAAATACAGTAACCTTTCTTCCATCCTTAAGAATAAAATCAACATAGGCCCCTTCACTTCGGCCAATCCAGTTTTCCTGCATAGTCTTTACCCTATCAGGCCATCCACCAAGAGACTCTAGATCCTCAAGCAGACTTTCTGCGTATTTAGTAGTTTTAAAAAACCACTGCTTAAGCTCTTTACTTTCTACTTTGTTACCGCAACGCCAGCAGCGCCCTCCTTCCACCTGTTCATTTGCAAGAACAGTCTCATCAACCGGACACCAGTTGACTTTGGCCTTCTTGCGGTAAACCAGGTCATTCTCCATAAACTTGAGAAAGAACCACTGACCCCATTTATAATAGCCGGGCAGGGATGTGTTAACTTCGCGATCCCAGTCATAGCTCAAACCTAGCCTTTTCATCTGACTGCGCATGTTCTCGATGTTTTGATCAGTCCATATTTTGGGATGAATGTTGCGCTGGAGGGCAGCATTTTCTGCAGGGAGCCCGAAAGCATCCCAACCTGTAGGGTGCAGTACGTTAAAGCCATTCATCGTGTAGAAGCGAGCAACGACATCACCTATGACATAGTTTCGCACATGGCCCATATGAAGCTCACCTGAAGGGTACGGAAACATTTCCAAGATGTACTTTTTCTCCTTTTTTAAATCCTCAGTGACGTGGTACATTTTAAGCTCGTCCCAGCGCTTCTGCCACTTGCTTTCTATCCGATTAAAGTCGTATTTCTGATCCATACCTGCCTCTCCAGATTTTTAATACCTAATTATACAACAAAACCTTTCATCCTCTAAGGAGATGAAAGGATATAAGACGCAAGATACGGGACTGTTGAATTATTCTTTGCGCGGTTAAAGCGAGCCGAGAAGTAAGCCAAATCTTAGCTTCTCGACAGGCTGGGAAATTAAAATTTAACTATTTTCCAACAGTCTCGATACAAGATATATGCTGCAGAATTAAGAATTTTGAATTTGATTATGATGATGATCATTTATCTTCGAAGCACGGAGGTCGAGCTATGAAAAACTCAGAGCTCAAAATCAGAGGTTTTCTTTGAAACTTTTGCTAATCTCATAGCGTTTAGAATAACCGCCAGGCTCAAACCCATATCGCCTACTGCAACGGCCATCCATAATTTTATAAGACCAGGAAATGTCAAAATAACGAAGGCTCCCTTTATAAGAATTGAGGCCATAATGTTTTGTCTTACTACAGACATAGTCTTGTGACTAAGTTTTACCAAGTAACCGATGGCGGAAAGATCATCTTCCATTAAAGCAATGTCGGCTGTTTCAATAGCAACATCGCTACCGGCCGCCCCCATAGCAATACCAACATGAGCTTTAGCAAGTGCGGGAGCATCGTTCACACCATCACCTACCATAATTACATGCTTATGCTTCTGAGTAAGCTCTTCAACAATCCTTACTTTATCTTCTGGCAGTAGTCCGCTGTAGAATTTCTCTATTCCCAGTTTCTCAGCAGTTGCAGCGGCAACCGCTTTATTGTCCCCAGTTAACATTACCGGAATAATTCCCGCCTTATTTAGTTTCTCAACTGTCTCTCTTGCCTCATCTCGTAAGCTATCGGAAACTGCAATTATACCTATCATTTCATTTTGCTTGCCTAGAAGAGCTACGGTTTTTCCTTGATTCTCCAGGGTTTCAATCTCGTCCTTTTCTATCTTAAATCCGAGCTCTTCAAAATAGTCTTTGTTTCCAACCAAAAAATAATCCTGATCGATTTTTCCCCTTAAGCCTTTACCCATTACCGATTCAAAATTATCAACCTCTTTTACCTCTATCGCCCTTTCTTTTGCCGCCCTTACTATTGCTTCAGCAATAGGATGCTTTGACTTTGCCTCCAAGGAGGCAGCTTTCTGAAGTAGCATACCTTCAGGATATTGATTAAGCGGTACCAAGTCGGTTACCTCTGGCTTTCCCCCAGTTAAAGTTCCTGTTTTGTCAAAAGCGAGCACCCTTGAATTTCGTATTTCTTCAAGGTAGTGGCCGGCCTTAATCAAAGTTCCATGTCTTGCTGCCGAAGTAATGCCTGAAATCATAGATACGGGTGTGGAGATAGCAAGGGCACAGGGACAGGAGACCACCAGCAAGATAAGCCCACGGTAAAACCATTCTTTAAAAGAAAGGCCCCACAGAAGCGTGGGAAGAATCATCACTGCAAAAGCCAGAAAAATTACAGAGGGTGTATAATAGCGAGCAAATCTATCAATGAACCTTTCGGTTTTGGACTTTTTTCTCTGAGCCTCCTTAACCAGATTTACAATCTTTGAAAGCATCGTTTCTTCGGAAACTTTGGTTACCTGAAACTCCAAATAACCTTCCTGGTTGATGGTGCCAGCAAATACAGTGTCTCCAATATTTTTGGTAACCGGGATGCTCTCACCAGTTATCGAAGCCTGGTTAACAGTAGAGCTCCCTGCAATTACTTCACCATCCAGAGGTATTTTGTCTCCCGGTCTGACGACTACAATATTGTCCCTTTTTATCTCATGTACATGCAGGATTTTTTCACCATTATCTACCTTGACAACAGCGGTATCAGGAGCTAGCTGTAAGAGACCAGCTATTGACCTTCTTGCTCTTTCTCCCGCGCGGTCTTCCAGAAACTCCGCTAAAAAGAATAGAAAAATAACAGCCGCTCCTTCTTCCCCATGTCCGATAGAGAAAGCCCCTATAGCTGCAAGAATCATAAGTATATTCATATCTAGATGCTTTTTCTGAACAGCCCTGAGTCCATTTCCAGCTATGGTATAACCCGGGATAACAGCAGCTAAACCAAAAATAAACTGAGCAAAAATATCCAGGTCTGTAAAGATCTCTAAATATAATCCGGCAACCAGTAGTAATCCGGAAACAATGATTATTAGAATCTCTTTTTGCTTCCATACCGACTGTTTTTCTTCAAGAATGTCCGTTGCACATAAAGAGCAACTTTGGTTGTTTTCTTCAGTCATAATAGATCTTCCCATACATCCCTATTCACTTAGTGCTCACCGACTTTTAGCTTTTTGGATTGCTATTCTACGTTTTTATTTTTGAATTTTTAATTAAACTCCTACTCTTTTATGTGCTCAAGGCCCTGGTTGAAAAGGCCAATAATGTGCTCATCGTCCAGAGAATAATAAACCATCCTTCCTTTCCTTCTGAACTTTACTAACCTTAAATTCCTAAGAATTCTCAATTGATGAGAGATAGCAGAGACTTGCATTCCCAAAAGATTAGTTAAATCGCATACACAGAGCTCAGTTTTAGAAAGAGCAAAGATAATTTTAAGCCTTGTTCGATCTCCTAATACTCCAAAAGTATCCGCAAGGGCCTCAAGCATACTTTCAGGAAGCATCTTCTTCTCGATACGCTTTACCTTCGCTTCATCCACAAAATATGTTTTACATACGTTTTTTTCTTTTCTAGCCATGGCTTAAACTAACTATTAGACTAATAATACTTGAACGTTTGAACAACTAAACATATATTATATAAAAGTTGCGTAATTATCAATACCTGGTATTTCATAACTGGAAGGACATAGAAATATGGTCAGCAAAATTCCTTTTATTACACGGTATACTTACCATCCGAAGTTCTATCTAAGAATTGTAAGTGTGGAGCAGTGACTTTTACCTGAGTTAAGAAGTATTTGAGGTTGTAAAAAGATGCTTTAAATAATCATTATAATTCCAAAAACTGTATGAACTACTATTGACCACCATATTGTATTTGTTTTCTTCGCCAAATAACTCAAATATAATCCGAAAAATACTGCTCCAACCATCAGGATTATCACATTGCCGTTTGGTGAAACCGAGCCCGGCGCATAATGCCAGAGTGCAAACCAGAAACTTGGCCAAATAATTCTAAAGAAATTATTTTTAGGGAAAAGCTCCATATATATACCGCGCCAGAAAACCTCTTCAAAGAAGCCATTTCCAAAGGTTGTTGATAAATACATAAGGGCTATCCATATACTTGTTATTTGATAAGTCTTTACCGGCATGAACTTATTTATAGAAATAATGAGCAGAGGGATAATTATCAATACGAATACTAGCTTGTCTATTTTTTGAGGTCGTATTATTTTTCTTATGCTATCCTTGCCAATAAGCCATAGAGAAAAGGATAGGCCCCAGATTACCCAGTATATTATTAATCCCACATACCACCCCAGTAAATCCCCGAAAATTCCTGCGGTAAATCGAAAAACGGGGACCATAACAACTATTAAGACCAGTGGAGCAAAAATGGCAATTTTCTGTTTATTTATCATGTTATTGATCATATGAAAAAATTATTGCTTACTAATTAAAATCTTACAACACTAGAAACAAATTCTATCCAACAAGTTCACCAAGAATTTCAATCTCGCTATGCCTTCAAAATAAATAATGGCTTAAATAAACCATTTAAAACCAAGCGGTGTATTTGCCCCGTAATATTCTTTGCACCACTGGGCACTTAGAAATGTAGCCATGTGTATACCCTTGGACCTTAGAAAAAGCTCTCAGTGTCTTCGAGTCTGAGTCTGGAAACTCAGCCCTCAGAGTCGAAGACAGGACATTTGTCTCTCGTTTGAAAACCATAAGTTTATTCAGTCTGAGCTCGCAGTCGAACTTGAACGAAGTGAGTTGATTGAAGGACTTGGCCGTTTATTATTCAGACTCTTATTTTGATATTTTGTTTCAACTAGATAAATATATTAAGAACTTACCAAGCCAATAATGCTAATCTAGCCCTTTAACAAACCAACTTTCTACAGCACGTAAGGTTCTGTCCCCATAGATCATTAAAACAAAAATAGTCTAAAGACTGAGAAGTNNTATTAACTATCACACAGTCTTTTAAATACACGACAAATTGCTAAGGATAGCCACAGCGGTAAACTCCTGTCGCTCCCTCTAACTAGTTTTAATTTCCAGACTCCTGTTTCTTGCTGGTGATTGATAAACCAGTCTAGAGCCTTCTTAATCTCCGGGTCGCTTGAAGAAAAACCGATTAAAGATAAACTGTCCAGCGAAGAAAGTAAATCTGTAAACCAAAAGGGATAAGAGAATCTAAGCCAAAAATTAGCCGTTTTTCTATCTGGATAAACATCATTTTTAAAAAATCTCGATGCCAAAAGCATACCAGCTAATTTTGTCTCTTTTGATTTACAGTATTTTGGATGTGCCGCATAAGCCCGGAGCACTACTCCTGTAACTAAATGTGAAAATGGTCTTGACCTATCCAGCTCAATTAGCGGTTTACTCATTGCCTTGCTATACACGGCCTTTCGAGTACGAAGCGGAATGGCCCAGCCACCATCATTTTGACGTATACTAATAAGCCACCTAAATAGTTTTTCTATCCGTCTATCATTCTCATAGCCAACCTTTATTAAAAGCTCAGCAATTCCAGCTGAGTAATTTGGTGTATATTGATTACCATAAATTCCCCGAAAGTCCCCCTCCTTCGTTTGGAAGCTAAATAGATACTCTGCTGCTTTTCTGATTGCTCCGTGTTTTTTACTGAGCGCGTATTTTTCTACTAAAATAGCCAGGTTCCTATAGGTTTCAATTTGATTATAATTTTCTTCTGAACGAATGTGGCCATAACCACCGGGATACTTCCATGAGCCATCCAGTTGCTGTTTAGCTATTATCTTTCTTGCTTCTGGTAATTCCCATAGGTTCGTAAGGGATCCAACATTTTCATCCAAAAGGTCACGTCTAGTAAAATAGCGGATAGCGTTGTTTTCAGAAGAAATAAGTTGAGACAGTGGATCGAATTTTAGTCTTGTTAACCAATTAATCTTGGCCATTCACAGTTTCCCTAAAATGAAATAATTAGTTTGTCCACTCTGATTTTTTCTTGATTTAATTAGGCTGCCAATAGAAAATAAACTTGCTCCTGTTTTTATTCGCTTACCATTATGTAGCTCT
>JABAOF010002199.1_pt1 | contig 27397 bp, 20 predicted proteins | sample 7062171 | NCBI WGS metagenome assembly JABAOF01 (sample SAMN14538628, study PRJNA623070) | marine sediment metagenome | biome: marine biome [ENVO:00000428]; feature: marine pelagic biome [ENVO:01000023]; material: deep marine sediment [ENVO:00002113] | place: India: Gulf of Khambhat ...
ACGGTCACGCTGATCCTCTGACCTCTGGCCGCGCCGGCCGCGCCACCATCGACTCACTGGCGCGCGAAGCTTTCGCGAAGCAGTGGGGACTACCGCCGGTCGGGGGAGGTCGGCTCCTTGGCCCCATCGGGGACTTTCTTGGCGGATTCGACGGCATCGTCTACCGCGTCGGTGAGGTCTTCCATGAGCCCCGCGAGCTTGCGGCGGAACCTCCTGGTGGTGGTTTTCCAGAACGTGCGAAACGAGACGAAAGCTCCCCCGGCGGCGCCGGCGAGGATGCCGGCGACCTCGGCGAGGGAATTCGCGTCCAGCTGAGTACCCACGATCACCGCGAGGATCACCCACGGCATCGTGAAGACCATCGTCATCAGTGCGCCCGTGCCGCTCCGGTCGGCGATGATCTGGATGGTGGTCTCCCCGTCTCGGGGCGTGACGTTGACGTTGATCTGGCTCGTTTCCGCCTGCGTCTTCCACTCGAGGGCATCAAGCACGCGGGTGCCCTGGCCTTGGTGCTTGGTGGCCTTGCGAATCACGTCGAGCATCCGGCCCAGGTCCTCCTGAGAGATCTCTCCTTTCGCCGTGTGTTCCAGGTGATAGGACGAAGGACCGCCGAAGAGGCGGACTGCCATGCGGGGTCGGTCGGACCTGACGAGGAGCGACGCGGCTTGGGCCACCCGGTCGGGGTCGATCCCGGCCTCCGCTGCGATGGACTGGATCTCTTCGAGAGACATGCCAGTCCGCAGGGCGGGCGGCTTGGAGCCGCCTTCCTGCAGCTCCGCGGCCTTGCGAAGAATCAGGGCGAATTCCTCGTCTGAGAATCGTCGATCGTCGTTGCCGGAGCTGGTCACCGTATGTTTCCCCGTTGAAGTCTGGTCAGCACGGAGAGCGACGCCGCGGCGGACAGCGCCGTTGTTGCAACCTGGCCCCGTCACCGCAGCGATTCAAGGCCGCCACCGAATCTGGATCAACCATTCGCGCTAGATCAAGAATCCGTGGTGTCCACGGGCGGGTGAGGTCGCGGCCAGGCGTGTGCCGAGGGCGCGAGGAGCGACTGCGTCGCCGGGGCGCGGTGGTACTGTCTTCGCGTGATCGTTCCGGTGCCGGTTCCGTCCCAACACCGGACCATTCCCCGCTCAACCGGCGGCCCCGAAAGCGGCTCGGCTATCGCACCCCGCAGGAATGCTATGTCCGCTGACGCTCGGTGTCGTACTTCAAAGTTGATATCAAGTGTCCGGGTTGGGATCTCCCTCACTTGCGGAGGAAATCTTGCACAGCGGGATTGAATACGTCCGCCTCACACCACGGAGCCTGGTGGCCGCAATCGTTGTCCAACTCGAGCGTCGTTGCCTGCAACAGTCGCGCGAACTCTAGAGCGGGGCCTGGCGTGACCACGTGGTCCATGAGGCCAACAACGACGAAGACCTCGGCCCGCACGCGAGACGCCACCCGTTCCAGTGATCCGTCGAACGGCGCAGCCACGTTGTGAGCGATCATTGCACGCAGCTGACTGCGAAGATCATATGCTCGTTCCACAGTCAGGCTGGCCGCCTCGATGGAAGCCTGGGCTCGCGGAAGGCTGTCCCGGGGCGACACGCGAGCGTGGAACGCTGGACCTCCCATCAGGAAGAACAGCCCCTGCCGGACTGCGGCCGGCGGCTGGCAGCGACAATCCAGGAACCACTCCAGAATCCTTATGTCGGTCTCCCACAGGACAATGTCGTAGACCGCGAGGCGGGGTGAGCCAACGATGGGAACGATCTTCTCCGCGAAGTCCGGATAGCTGACAGCCCACTCAAACGCCTGCATGCCCCCCATCGAGATGCCGACGACCGCCCTCAGATGGGATAGCCCCAGCTTCTCAGTAAGAAGTCGGTGCTGCTGACGGACCATGTCACGAATGGTGACCCTCGGGAATGCTGAATCTCTCTGCCCGGCAGTGTTTGAGGGCGACGAGGAAACGCCATTGCCGAAGGCGTCGACGATCACTACGAAGAACTCGGATGTGTCGATCATGCCGTCAGGGCCAAGAAGCCCGAGGATCTGCTCACTCGTCCCGCCGAACCAAGTGGGAAACAGCACCACATTGGCACCCTCGGCGTCAATGGTGCCGACTGATCGGTATCCGATGCGACAGTCGTGGATGACCTCTCCGCTCTCCAGCTGGCACTCACCTAGGTCGGCGATCTGAAGCTCCTGACTGGTCAGGCGGGCGGGCACCGCCAAGAACAGGACCGCGACCGACACAAGACGGCAGAACATTGTCAGGCCTCCAGACTTCGAGTACGGCAGCACTCGCACGAGAGCTATTGCCGGTACACCTAACGACTTGTGGTTGAACCGCGGGCGACCGGCTCGCGCCGCGCAAACATAATTTCCTTAGCAGTGGATCGCACTAGCCGGTCCACGGGCGCTTGCCTGTCGAGCGCCCGACAGTTACCAGCGCGGGTTAGGCCGCTCCGGTTGCGTGTGAGGGTCCAAGCAGGCCCGGCACATATTCCGCAAACATCGCTCGCTTCTCTGCGGGCAAGCCCTGGAACGCGCGTACGAAGTGGTCGGTCCGGCTCGAACCGAAACGCCGCGCGCCAGCCCGGAGGTACTCCAGCACCTCGTGTATCTCCCGGATTCCCCCAGCGGCCTTCACTTGGCACCTCCCCTTCACCACTTGGTACATCAAACGCACATCCTCCAGCGTAGCACCGCCGTGGGCGTACGCCGTCGATGTCTTCACAAAGTGAGCACCGGCCTGAGCAACCCATTCACAGGCCCGTCGCTTCTCCTCCTCCGTCAAGTAGCAGTTCTCGGTGATGACTTTGACCGTCTTCCCCTCGGCTGCTCTGACTACGCCTTCGATATCTCGGATGAACTGCTCCTGCTCGGCATTCTTGAGGGCCGGAATGTTCATCACCATGTCGATCTCTTCAGCACCCAGATCGAGAACCTGCTTGGCCTGGTACTCCTTCATCGCGGGCGTTTCGTTGCCGTGCGGAAAGCCGACCACGGTTCCGACGAGGACACCGGTACCGCGCAACTGCTCGACGGCGAACCCGATGTAATAGGGCTGAACGGTGAGGGTGGCGGTGCCCAGCCGGGCCGCGGTGTCGGCGAACTGGCCTACCTCTGCCCGTGTGGCATCGGGACGGACGATCGAATGATCGAACAGCTTGGCAAAGCTAGTGACTTCCATGGACATGAGGCTCTCTCGGTTGTATCCCCGCTCCCGTGGCGGAGCGGCCTAACAAGTATTGTACTGACCAGCATATCCAAATATGCAGCTGTTTCCCGGCTCCAGAAGATGCAGCGCCATGGCCGAGGAAACCCGTAACGCCAGAAGCCACAAGGGCGTGGCCGTCCCTGCTTGAGATGCATAGCGCGATGTGCTGCGAAGACTCTGCTGTACCGGTCCTGGTTTCCTGGACAAGTAGGCGGCTTAATCAGGCCGCCTTCTGCGTGAGCGCTTGGCGGACGTCGGCCGGGGTTCGATTGGGGTTCAGGGCTATCACGACCTTCCTCCCCAGCGCCATACCCATTGACTCACTCTCCCTTCTGATCCAACATCCTTTGGTCTGTCGCCGCCCCGCGCCCTATGGTAACCGAGGATCAGCTCGGGATTGTGGGAGGTGTCCGACCTCCTCGTTCCGAACAGCGCTTCAAGCGCCACATGATTGATGAGAGAGAGGTGGGAAGTGTCCGGTCGAGAGCTCGAATCATCGATAGCTCAGGGATGAAGCCGACTGGGTGAGGATGCCATGACCGACCAGCTGGACCGCCTCAACATAGCCCTCGCCGACCGCTACACCATCGAGCGGCAACTCGGTAGAGGTGGTATGGCCACGGTCTACCTGGCGCACGACCTGAAACACGATCGCAAGGTCGCCGTCAAGGTGTTTCAGCCGGAACTGGCCGCCGTGCTCGGCGCTGACAGGTTTCTGCAAGAGATCCGTCTCACCGCCAACCTCCAGCACCCGCACATTGTAGGACTGTACGACTCGGGTGAGGCCGACGGGCTGCTCTACTACGTGATGCCGTACGTGGAGGGAGAGAGCCTGCGCGACCGCCTGAACCGAGAGCACCGCGTTCCTGTGCGGGACACGGTGCGGATCGCGTCGCAGGTCGCTGCGGCGCTAGAGTACGCTCATCGTCAGAACGTGGTACACCGGGACATCAAGCCTGAGAATATCATGCTCCACGGTGGCGTAGCCATGGTAGCCGATTTCGGCATCGCCCGTGCCGCGCAGGCGGCCGGTGGTGAGCGGCTCACCGCCACCGGCCTCGCTGTGGGCACGCCGGCGTACATGAGTCCCGAACAGGCGACTGGCACAACGGAAGCAGACCGTCGGAGCGACCTCTACAGTCTGGGTTGTGTGGTGTACGAGATGCTAGCGGGCGCGCCACCGTTCACGGCGTCCACGCCGCGACAGATCCTGGCGAAGCACGTGATGGACGAAGCGCCGCCGCTCAATGAGACGGCGCCCGACGTGTCGCCGGATGTCGCGGCAGTGGTCGAGCGCCTGTTGGCAAAAGAGCCGGAAGACCGGTTCCAGACGGCGGGCGAGTTCGCCGAGGCCATGGACGGTGCCGTGAGCGGTGCTGTGTCGACAGTGGCGACGGGGGTGTGGCCGCGCGGCCAGCGTGTATGGCGGCACGTGGTTCCGACCGTGGGTGCGTACCTCGTGGTCTGCGTGGTCGGAGTACTGTTCACGCAATGGCTGGTGGATCGGCTGGTGCTGTCACCCCACTTGCCGGCCTTCATCGGTGTGGCGGCGGCGGCGTTGGTCCCGGCGGTGGCGGTGTTGGCGTACGTCGGAGGTGCCCCGAAGAGCTGGCGGTGGGCCGCGGGCATTGCGATTCCCGCCAACCTCGTCGGTGCGGTCGCGCTGCTCCTCGTTCTTTTCGGCGGCAAAGATCTCGGTGCCGCGACCGCATCGGTCACGGTCGAGGATGAGATGGGTAACGTCGTTACTCGGCGGGTGGCGAAGGCGAGTTTCCGCAAGCGTGTCGCCCTGTTCTACCTCGACAATCCCACCGGTGACACATCGCTCACGTGGCTTCAGTACGGCATCCCGTGGGCACTGGCGCTGGACCTTCAGCAGGATCTCTTCATGGAAGTGGACGAGCCGCTCGACTACGCCGAGCGGCTGCGTGAGGAGGGCTTCACCGACGGGCTCGGCATGCCGCTAGCGCTCATGCGCACCATTGCTCGGGAAAGGCATATTGACTGGGTGGCGGTGGGGTCGGTCTCCCGCGCGGGAGACGAGCTGCTGGTTACCACTCGGCTGTACGATTCGCGGCGGGGCACCCTCGCATCCGAGCGGTCGGTGACCGGCCGCGATCCGTTCGCTCTGGTGGACGAGATGTCGGTCCAGCTGCGGCGGGACCTGGATGTTCCGGCGTCGCACCTCGAGGAGACCACCGACGTCCCGGTCTCCGACCTGCTCACCGGCTCGCTCGACGCCTACCGGTCCATGGTCGAAGGGAATCGGGCGATTCTCGCCCAAGACTTTGTCTCGGCCGCTCGACACTTGGACGAGGCGGTCGCTGCCGACTCGCTCTTCGCCTTGGCCCACATCATGCGGTTCGGCGTGCATCTGACGCTCAACGATTCCAAGACAGCTGAGCAGGCAATCGAGCGCGCGCTCGAGACCAGCTACCGCTTATCGGAGCGTGACCGGCTGGGGGTGAAGGCGGCCTACTACCGCATCGTGCGCCAGGACGTCGCGAAGGCGTTCGCGGTAATGCGCATGCATGTGGGGCTCTACCCTGAGGACGTGGAAGCCCGACTGGGACTGGCCGGCCTCCACGCCTACGAGGGACAGTACGACAGCGCGGCTGCGCAGTATGAGCAGGTGCTGGAGATCGACCCGAGCCGGTACGACCTCCTTGTGGCGCTCGGCTCGCTTGCTGAACGGCAGGGCCGGTTCGAGGAGTCGCTGGAGTATTACCAGCGCTACGCAACGCAATTCCCGGAGAGTCCGCGCTCCCACGTGGCGCTGGGCACCGCCTACCGTGCGCTGGGGCGTCATGACGAGTCGCTCGAGGCGTTTGAGCGCGCCTTGCTGCTGGACCACACGAACCACAATGCCCTCCTGGGATCGGCGGCAGCCCTCGCCGCGGTGGGTCGTCTCGACGAGACACTTCCCCGGCTCCACGAGGCCCTTGACGCCAGCCAGACGGCAAGCCAGCGCGCGCAGACCTACGACCTGCTGACGGACTACCATGAGTCCCGGGGAGAGATGACCGAGGCCGTCGGGTACATGCATCGGCGATGGGCGGCGTTGGCGGACCAAGGGCCGTTTGTCCAACTCCAGCTCAAGCTGCAGGACCTCGACACCTACGTGCGAGCCGGGCAACTCGAGACGGCGTTCGACAGCTTAGCCAGCATCGGTGAGCAAGTGCCGACGGGCTTCGAGACGCTACTCCCACTAGGTCGGGCCGTCGTCTTCCTCGAGGCCGAGGATGCAGACCGGCTGGAGGGGACGATTGCTGGACTGGAGGAGTTTGTCAGACAGTTTGGCGTCGGGGGACTCAACAGCTTCGTCGAGCTGGTCCGCGGCAAGGTCTTGGAGCTGAGGGGTCAGTGTGCGGAGGCCCTGCCGCACTATCAAGAATCCCTGAGGCTGGATGCCACAGAGGTCAGGGGATACCTGCGCCAGGCCCGGTGCTACCGCGCGTTGGACGACCTCGACCGGGCGGAGCGGAATGCACGTGAGTTCATGCGGCTCCGACCGTACCGCCCTGAGGGACACTATGAGCTTGCGCTGGTGCTACAGGATGCCGGTAAGACGGACGAAGCGCTCGAACATGCCCGCCGCGCGGTGGAGATCCTGGAGGACGCAGATCCTGGGTTTGAGCTTGCGGAAAGGGCGCGGTCGCTGGTGGAGCGTCTGGTGTCGGGCCGCGCAGGCTCAAACAACCCGGGCAAACGGTAGATCGCGACTCCACGACCACTACGGATCCCAGATGATTAGTGAATTCGGCCGACGAGTCGGCGGAGTGCGGCCGAGTGGAAGAAGTGCTGCTAGCCATGTTGCGTAAAGCACACGGAGCTGCCGAGTCGCTAGGTCGACCACCCAGAGTGTAGGAACGCATGGTCGGCAGCTAGGCGGGCCAGCGCCTCTCGCGCCGCTCGCGCCTTCCCATTCCTGATCGCCCTGATCGTCCGCTCGCTCAGCCCCGTGCCGCGTGCCAGCTCAGCCAGCGGAATCTCCCTGAGGATTGGGAGGATGACTGTCGTCTTGGGCCGGCGTCCATGCACCGACCCGCGGCTGGGAACGGCACCCGCAGGTGGCGCCACATGAACGCCGCCGACCTAGCGTGTGAGCTGGAGCACGGGCCCGCGGTCGAAAATTGTCAACGGCCAGCTTCAGGTTCGCCAACTGAGGTTCTTGTTTTCGCTGGAAGCCCCGGGCCGGCATGTAATTTCGGTAGCGATGGTGCCCAACGAAAGAGCTCGCGGTCCCGATAATCAACTGGTCCGTATCCGCCATAGTCCCTCACCCACCTAGCCGGACCGCCAGTCATGTTAGCCCTCTTTCGCAAATCTGAAGTCACGATCTTTGGTATTCTCACCGTCAACGCGTCGATTTCTCTGCCAAGATCAGCCGAAACGTCTTTCTTGAGTTCCTCGAGGTATTCAATCACATGCCGCTTGTGAAGCTTGCACGTCTTTCTATTTCTGAAAGTCCATACTTCGTCTCCCAATCGCAAATCATCGGACTCTTCAGCCACTAAGCATACCATCTCTTCGCAACCTTTTGGGAAGCAATACATATTCTGTTCCAAGCTCCAGTGCAACCACCGCGTGAGTTCCTCGGCTCGCGCAAGCAGAATGTTGCTTATGAAACAAGCATCATCCGCTGTTCTAAGGCGGCACACGGGTCTCTGGATACGCGAATCATGGTACTGGGTGTATTTGGCCCCGGGTTTGAACATCACGATGTCAACTGCATTCAATACCCTCGTCTTATCCAACGACCGCCGTATTCTTTCTTCGCGGACTGGCGGTCCCTCCTTATAGCGTCGCTGGAGGGTTGAATGATCGGGGAGATACATGTAAGGTTTCTCGAAGATCTTCCATTCCGGATGCAGTTGTTCGAGAGACCTGGCGATGACCTTGTTGATATCATTCCTGAGCTGCAACAATGGTTTCTCCCACGCATCGCTGATTCTCTTGTCTCTTTCTAGCTTAGATTCCGAATTGTCGAGCACGCAAGCCGGCACAGGGATGGTATAAGAGACTGGGAGGGGGTGGGGTATTGTAGGCCATCCCGTTGCACCTATGTTCAAAATGAACTTCGTTGTAAGAAGGTCAGTAGTACCGTGCCTACTTGTGTGTAAGTTATCGAGGATCGTCCACCACCAGACTTCTGTCACGTGGTCTATTGGATCACGGGATAGCTCGCCGCCAAAGATTTTCGGATCAAAAATGCTCGTCCACTGCTGGGCGTCCACACTCCAGGTTTGCAGAATGTTGGAAAGCTCGAGATATTCTTGTTTCAATACAGTGGCGATGTGTTCACGGCGCTGTATCTCTGCTTTATGAAATTCCTTGCCAAGCTCTTCCATGTCAGTTGCCGCGAGGGCCCTTAATACACACTCCCGCCATGCTTCATATCTGAATTTCTTACATTGCGCTAAATGTGGTAGATGATAGACATCCGTGTGGGATAACCCGAGTTTCTTATCCAATACTCGCTTGTTTGCAGCCCTATCGCTAATGAATAGTCGATCTTCTTGCTTGAACTTGCCGTGCTTGCTTTCCGGCGGATCGGTGTACCTCACAGGGCTGACGGCAAGGATACGGCGGATGGCGATTTCAGTGGTGTATTTGAGGACTCGAGCGGCATAATCGTTGAGAGTGTTGAGGAAGCTGAACAGCACGCGCTGGTAGTGCCAATCGCTGATCTTCTGCTTTCCCGTGTCACCATCGGCAAGGATGAACTTGACAAGTAACAATTGCTTCAGTGTGCTGACGTGCAGTTGGGCGAGAAGCGTGGAGGCACGCAGCCGTCTTAAATTGAGATCGAAATCGTCTCGAGACCACTTGCCGCGCGGCCTCTTGAGCTGTTGCTCGATCTCGCCCAGCAATGTGTTGCAAGGTCTGCCGAAGAAGCCCTTTTCGTCGTAGGCTTTTTGAGTGCAGCGCTCATCGAAGTCCTTTGCTATTCGAATGAGGTTTTGTTCATTGGCATATTTTGGTGATACGGTGGGGATATTGTCTCTCATCCAATTGAGGTGCCACTCAGCATCCGAGTATGCAGTCTTGATCTGTTCCTCGTCACGTAGCTCTTTCAGTGCCTCCTTGAGCGCTTTCTTGACATCTTCATAGGTTAATTGGTGGCTTGATCTTGAAATGAACAGACTTGTGAAGAAGGAGACTATAGACAGGACCTTGCCAACATAGTCGACTAATTTCCCCACCGACAAGCCTGCTTCCGTTGTGGCAATCTTAGTGGCGGTGTCAATGGATGGATCGACCATTTGCTCCACCTTTGATCGTGTTGCAGACCATTACTTGCCAGCCTCTTCGCTTTCCTAACGACTTCGAACCGACAAGAACTCGCTTTCTTGCGAGGAAGCAAGGTGGAAAGTGCTCTTGTAAGTACAGTCTGTCAACGAAAAGTCGCGTGGCCTCTTTGTCATCTATCCGTTGCTTTTCCATCGATGGGACCGTGACCACGTCGATGTCGGACGGCTCGCACGTTGGCGTACATCAGTCCCGAGCAGGCGCGGGGCGAGCCGGCGGACGAGCGGAGCGACGTGTACTCGCTGGGCGTCGTGGGATACTTCGCGGCCAGCGGCCGGTTGCCGTTCCCAGGCGCCACAGCTGCGGAGATCCTGGAGCAGCACATCAACCGGCCGGCGCCCCCGCTGCTAAGCCGAGGTCGCGTCGGTTGGCTGGGTCCGCCTGCGCCCTTGCCCCAGAGGCGTAAATCATTACACAACAGAGTGTTATGGACTCCCGGCATCGAGCGCTTGATACCCGTGCCGTGTCGGGTTGCCGCACCTGAGCTCTACTGATCCAAACACGAAGCCCCGAACGCCCCTGGGACGCTCGGGGCTCGGCAACTCGCGGTCCGGAAGCCAGAGTCACCAGTCAAGCCGAGGTCTAGGAGAATGTGGTGCAGACGTCCTCGGTCAACGCCGGCTCGTGCGACGTTGTCCAGGTTATGTCATTGGACACCGACATCAACTCCACGCTCCACTGGTGATCGATGGCTTTGGGATCGCAGACTCCCGAGGTCCCCCCGCCGAAGTTGGAGTCGATCCAGTAGTGAACCTCGTAATCGATCCCGGCTTGCATTACGGGGCCGGTGCTCCAGAGAAAGGACGGGTCTTGGGTGGCCGAGACGGCGCCGTTCGCCTGGACAACTACCGACCCGTCCGATGCACGGACGATGGCGATGGCGATGTCCTGACCTCCGTGCGGAGTCTGGAAGCTCGCGTCCAGTCGGAACGTGAGCCGATAGGGTCCGCCGGCCGGTGGTGCGGCGGTGTCGTCGGAGCAGGCCAACGGTAGGACGAGGGCAATGCCGACAAGCAGAGCCTTGCGAGCGGACGTCATGGACCCACCTCCTGCGCAAAAAGGGAGAACAACTGTTGTGTTTTTGCATAACTTAGGACGCGGGCCAATCAGAACAAGGGTAATCCACTCGGGATTTGCCGACTCGGGCAGCTGCAGACTCTTGGTAAGCGGCCCTCTGGGACAACAAAGCGAGCCGACCCAACCGCTTGGCTCGCTTGCAGTTGCCCTGCCAGGGCTCGGTGCGAAGCAGAGCGCGGCGGGGAGCTGTTGGGTGGTCGGCGCTCCACCCGCAGTCTAGACTGGTTTGCCGGTAGCCTCGCTCAGACTCGGTGGACTTGGCTGTGACAAGACTCTAGAGCGGTAGTGATCGCTAGCGTGTATCACAGCGATCACCCGTGATCGCCACGAGCGTCCCTAATCCACCTCGGGGACCAACGCTGTATCGACGGCGTGCGGGGCGGGTGGGTGGTGTTTGGCGTACCGTCGGACCGAATCTACCAAGGGACGGCTCAACCGGCGACCGCCTGAACCCCGTTCATCCTCAGGCCCTTTCGCTGAGTTTGGAGGAGTGCTCTGGTGTAGCGCTACTTCTGATGGGTCGAGGGGTTACGGCGTTTCCCCGTTCAGCCAAGCTCACCGCGGTACTGCTCGGTTTGGCTGAGTTGGCTCACCGTTCGCGCACCACAGGTTTGTGATATGGCCGCGCGGATGGCGCTGGTCGTCCGTCCGGGCGCCGGCTTGGCGGGAGATTCGCCGGATTCGGCCTACGCTCCGGATGCAGCGGCCAGGGACAGCCCTTGCGTGTTTCCTCGAAAACGGGGTCGAAGATCTCTTTGAGTTCAACGGCGTATTCATCAAGGAACGTGGCCACCTCTCCCTTCAGCACGTCGTCACCTCCCATCTGGGCCGGCTTGGCGCCGTGTTCAGCAACCCAGCGCCGCTGCAGCCAAGGGTTGTCGCACACAGGGCAGGGACGGAGCGGATTCTCCACGTCGTTAAGGGAGAGCCGGATGTCTCGCATGAATGCGCTGGTCAGACACTCCTTGAGCGACTTGTTCAGAATGCTGTCTACGTAGAATTGATTGAACACGCAGGGTTCGACGCCACCCGACGCGTTCACATGGAAGAAGGTCCGACCGCCGGAAAGGCATCCTCCAGTCAGCATACCGTCACACCAAAAATCAGCGAGAATCAGATTGTGCTTGGCCCTCAGAGCCCTTATGCTGCGGTAGCGGTGCAGTCGCTGCCTTGGCGTGGGCATCAGCTCGACGCTCGGCGAGCGACCGATCGGCATGTAGGAAAAGTACCATCCGACTAGACACCCGAGGTCCTTGTAGAACTCCACGAACTCGTCGGTTAGCAGCAGCTCGTTGTTGTGACGCATTGGGGTTGCCGAGAAGCCGAAGATCAGTCCCGATTCCCTCATCGTGTGCATGGCCTGCACGATCTTGTCGAATACCCCTTTCCCTCTTCTGGCGTCTGTCTCCTTCTTGAATCCTTCGACGCTGATGCAGGGCATCACATTGCCTAGCTCGGCAAGTGTAGGAGCCAAGCCACGATCGGCAATGATGGTGCCATTGGTGTATGTCAAGAAGTACATCGAGGCGTGCGTCTCAAACAGCTCGAGCAAGTCCTTGCGCAGGTACGGCTCACCTCCACTGATGACCACGAAGTTGATCCCGAGTTCCTTGGCCTCGTCGAGGAGCAGGTGCAGCCGTTCGGTGGAGATGGCGTCGCGACGATCATAGTGAAAGCTGTAACAACCCTCGCACTTCAGGTTACACCTCATCGTAGGGCTGACGACCATGACTTGTGGATACTCGCCATCGAAGAGCGCATTTGCGGTCCGGTTCTTCTCCGGCCCATGAATCAGATAGTAGCCAAACGCGTTCTGCACGAAACGCCTGCGTACGGTGGGGTGAAGTGAGCGCCATCTGTCGGTAATGACCCTGATGGCATGGAGCAAGAACTCCTCACCCTCCTGGAAGCGGTTCCCCCGTCGGATCTGAGCGCGTGCGATCTTCTGCGCTACGCTCTGTGGGAGACGGGCATACCCTTCTACCGCCATTGACAACCCGCGCTCCTTGCTGGCGTTGAGAAGCGCCCCAGCCCGTGATCGCGTCTTGCTCTTGTATGTCACCCTATTCTCCCGTATGCCGGACTACTGGCACGAGCCAGATCTTCGCCCTCGCGCGACTGGCAGTGCAGCGTCTACGACAACCTCGACGACCAGCCTGCACAGGTCACCATGACGAAGGCTCACGATTACAGTGTCGCCATCTGTTGGGTAATACGAGTCACGGTCTTTGACGGCCGGCGGCGGGGCCGGCGAGACCACTGGCGAAACAGCACGTTGGCCGCATCGCTGGCTCGAGCGGTCTCGGGGTCGGAGGGGCGCGGGAGGGAACGTCTCTTCGAGAGCGGGATCGCCGTCGCCATCGGCGAGCGGCGAATTGTACAGACGGAAAGTTGCAGCGACGTCACGGGGACCGGCAGGCCCCATCTGGGACATCGAGTGCCGCTGGTGGGACATTTGGTCCAGGATTCCGGCCGGCGGCCTAGCCCAGACCGGCGTCTGGCTGCCGGCTCAAATCCGAATATTTGAGTTGGATTTGGATTCTCAGGAGGCGGGGGGTGAAACGATTTCGGGCCTTCGCTTTCGGAAGTAGCGAAGTGAAGGTCGTGGCATACGAGCGCCCGGTCACCGGGAGAATCGACTCTGATCACGATCAAGCGGTGAAGCTCATGGCTCGGCCATCGACTGTTCGCCTGTCCTCATCCTTCTCTTCACCATCTTCTGTTCCGGGTTGGAGATTTGGAATCCCACCAACGTGCCTGCAACAGCAGCACACCTAGGTTTCGCTCCGGTGACCTGATCGTTCGGCAGGCCCCCGTGAAGCGGGTGCGGCGAAGCGGGCGCTTATGGTATCTCAGTCATGCCGAGGCCACTCGCTTCCGTGCCCGTCCTCCGGGAGGTGGGAGCTTGATCGTCCGTCTTACGGTCAACTCGAACTTCTTCTTTTGACAACCTCGCCCCGGCGCACGGTCGGGGAACGTTTGGCACATCGCCTAAGGTAGCAGTCAGGCCTTCTATGCTGCGTCCCAGCCCGCCTGGTTCATGAACCCCTGAAGCGGTGGCCAAGGCTACACCAGCCGTCATCTAGCGCCACTAGGAGTGTGAGAGCTAGTCAGGACCTCGCACCGCTGTTTTCACCGCAGTCTGGCGCGCGCCAAGTGATCACACTGGCGTTGACCCCGTCCCTTGTCCCAAAACGACGACCCGGCAGCGCGTGACGTCGCTGCCGGGTCTCGCGTTCTCGGCTTTCGATCGGAACTAGCCATCGGTCACCGTCGGATACGTCCGATTCTCCCGATGGGCTAGGAGCCAGTCCAAGATCGGTTGCCAGACGAGCGATGCCGCATCCGTCGCCGTGAAGAGATCGGCATGCCCGAAGTCGAACGCCCGCTCGCCATCGGTCAGGAGTTGCACGAACACTTGCTCGAAATCATTGCTTGCGGCAAGCGACGCCGTGTAGTGGTCCGGCCCCCCGCCTCCCGCTGCACCGACGTACAGAATAGGAGCGGTGATGTCGGTGAGATGCTCATCGAGCGGCAGGTCCACCTCGTCACACTGCAGAATGCGGAGGTCGAGACGCGCTTGCAACGGCCAGTAGGGGGGGACAGCCTGGATTAGGTCCACCCAGAGGTAGGGATCGGTGAATCGCAGGCCCGTCGGGACTGCTCCGGCCCAGTAGCCCGCAACATAGTGCCATGTGCCGGCCGCTCCCACGAACAGAGCGAACTGCCAATTGGTGAGCGGCGGGTAAAACGGCGATACGTCATCAGGCGCTGTCGCCGCGAGACCTCCGATGACGTGCAATTTGGTACCAAGGGCGTCGTGATAGATGCCGGCATCGATGTCCGCTTGGAGCGCTGCGGCGTCCGCGCACGCTTGGTCGCGCCTGGCTTGCTCGCGGAACTTCACGTCGTAGTCAACGGGGATGATGCCTTTGACGTCACGTAGCCCGGGTGGCAGCAGCGTCTCGGCGCCAGCGAGTCCATACGCGACGGCTGCGCCGTAGCTGAACCCGAGGACGTGCAGCCTGCCGTTCCCCTGCCCGGTGGACACGCGAATCGAGCGGGCCGCGGCAAGCGCCTGGTCAGCGTGCTCGACGTCCTTCTGGAGGCCCCACCCCTGCATGAACCCGAAATCAGACGTCTCCGACGGAACCAGTCCCCACGCGTAATCGATGCCCCAGACGTCGATGTCGTGCTGCGCCAGGAACACGGCAACCGACTGATCCCACGGGGGCACGGACGAGACGGAAGGCTCCAGGAAAATCATCTCGAACGAGTTCACCGCTCCAGGGAAGAGGACCACGGGGTCCACGGTGCGGGACGGCTGACCCGGACCTCGCTCCTTCACGACGCGGTGGAGCCGGACGACATCGAATTGATTCGGGCCCACGGTCAGATCGAACGTGTAGTGCGCGATCCCATCCTGCAGCGGTGTTCGTTGCGAGTTCGCGATGTCCGGCCTCGCGACCTTGAGGCTGAGCTGGTCCAGCAGCTCGGGCTCAACCGGTGTCCTGTCTTGGCAGGAGACGCCGACGAACACGAGCGGCACCAGCATGAAGCGTAGGTAGCGCATGGCTAGTCTCCTTGATTGTAGGATCGACAGCGGCACACCAACTGGAGCACCCTACCTGCTAACCACGGCGGAGCCACGGTCAACGGCTCTTCAACCTTGATTGCAGCCAGGTCTGGGTGCTCGTCGTGCCAACGCCGTTGGCTCGCGCGGTCTCGGGGTCGGAGGGGCGGGGGAGGGAACGTCTCTTCGAGAGCGGGATCGCCGTCGCCATCGGCGAGCGGCGAATTCTACCCCTGGAAAGGTGCAGCGAGGTTGGCAGCACTGTTAGGCCCTTTTTGGGGCACGAGGTGCCGGGATTGGGACATTTGGCTCGCCGGCCACACGGGCGTTTTTCGATGGGGCTTGTCGGACTTTGGGGCGGGCGCGGGTGAGCGGAGAGAACCTCGACCCTTACACGCCGGAGCAGATGCGGGCGGATTGTGAGACCGAGGGAGACAACCCCACACCCCAGGAGGCACGCCAACAAACCGATCCTGTCCCAGCCTGAATGGTCCGATAAAGGGGGGACATCCTACCTGACCGCCACGGATGTCCCAATCGGGGTACCTGCTGCCTCAAAATGGGCCTACCCGCCCCCTGTACGCTGGGACATTGTGGAGCGCTGCCGATTCCTGAGGCGTTGGGTGCCGGACCCGGCGGCGCCGCCGTTTATGCGACGCCCTCTCAGACGCCCGACTGACGACGAGACCACGCGCCGGCAGAGCCACTGGCTGCGGGAGGGCAGACATTCCCACAATCAGGTGACCGCGACTCGCGGACCGCTTCCCCACGGACCTGCGCCGGTTCCGTTGAGCGGGACTCCGGTCAACCGAAAGGAGGGCAGAGGGCATGACTGGCATCACGGAGCTTCACGGCATGGGGTGGATGCCGGACCTTCCCGACATCCGCGACTTCACCCAGTCGCACGAACAGGTCGACCGCCTGATGAAGCAGATGAAGGTCAAGGCGAAAGCGCCCACGGCGTTCCCGAACAAGATGGACCTGCGGGGCGACTGCGCCCCTGTCGAAGATCAGCAGACGATAGGCTCTTGCACGGCACAGGCGGGCGTCGGGCTGGTGGAGTACTTCGAGCGCCGTGCCTCCGGTGAGCACATCGACGCCTCCCGACTCTTCCTCTACAAGGTCACTCGCAACCTACTTGGGTGGACCGGCGACACCGGTGCATTCCTCCGCACGACCATGGGCGCTATGGTCCTGTTCGGTGTCCCACCTGAGAAGTACTGGCCCTACCGGATCGCCCGCTACGACGAGGAACCGTCTACGTTCCTCTATGCCTTCGCCGAGAACTACAAGGCCATCAAGTACTACCGCCTCGACCCGCCAGGCACCGATAGGCAGACCTTGTTGACCCGCATCAAGTATCTCATTGCCGCCCATCTGCCGTGCATGTTCGGATTCACGGTCTACTCATCCATCACCCAAGCGGAGGAGAGCGGCGAGATCCCATTCCCGGAAGCTGGTGATAAGCGGGCGGGCGGTCACGCCGTCGTCGCCGTTGGCTACGAGGACAAGAGGAAGATCGGCACGCACACCGGTGCGCTCCTCATCCGGAACTCGTGGGGCGAGGATTGGGGCGAGGACGGCTACGGGTACTTGCCGTACCAATACGTGCTGTCTGGCCTTGCGGTGGATTGGTGGTCGCTCATCCAGGCGAAGTGGGTCGACACCGGCAAATTCGGATTCTGAGTGGCCCGTGGAGCTACAACCAATGAACCGGCATTCAACTGCAGCCCTAGTCGGGTTGGGAGGTCTTGAGAGAATCCTGCTGAGTAAGTAGACCGCCTTCGTACGGTGGCCGGACGCTCTAGAGGAGGGTGCTGAGCCATGAGGACCATCTGGAAGGGACGTAGCAGGCCGGTGACGCCCGTCGCCGAGCGGGAGAAGTACCCGAAGCGGCTGGAGACGGCCGAGGACGAGCGCCTGAAGGAACGCCGCAGGCTTCTAGGGATGCCTTCACCGGCCGAGACGGGGGTGGCAGGCGTTGCGCTCTCGGGAGGCGGCATTCGCAGTGCGACGCTCTCGCTCGGGCTCTTTCAGGTTCTCGCAAGGCGCAGGCTCCTCGGGTACGTGGACTACTTGTCTACCGTCTCCGGTGGCGGCTACTTCGGCAGCTTCTTCGGCGGCTTGTTTTGCCGGCATCGTGCCGGCGAGAATCGCCTGGACGATGTTCAGCAGACGCTGGAGGACGCGAACTCCTGGGAGGTCGGCTTCCTGAGGGAGAACGGCCGGTATCTGGCACCCAGCGGCTTCGGTGACCTCCTCATGGCAACGGCCATCGTGCTACGCAACTGGGCGTCTGTCTCCTTCCTCATCGCCCTTACGCTGTTCACAGCGATGGTGGGTCTGAATCTGCTGCGCTGGGCCGCAGATCAGCCGGAATTCTGGCCCTGGCAGCTCTACGCGACCAGCAGCTTCCTGTTTCTGTGGCTGAGCCCGTACCTGTGGTTGCCGCTGGCACTGCTTGTCGTCCTGGCCGTTCCGTTGGGCGCCGCCTACTGGCTGGTGCCGTACCCCAAAGCCTCGTTCCTACGGCAGCTCGCTGCCTGGGCCCAGCCGGTGCTGGTTGTGGCCGGTGGTGCGGTGGGTTTCGCGTGGGCTCCCTCGGTACCCTTCAGCGGCGCCACCAGGTGGGTGCTGCTGGGACTCGCCGTCGCCGCGGCTCTGGCCGTGATCTTCCGCGTCCTTGCTGGCGCGGCGCCGTCGGACGCCCCCATTGGTGGGATGCGCACCAGGCTCTCCCGCTGGCTCACGGTCTCCCTCGTAGCCGTGGCGGTCACTCTGCTGATCGCCCTGATCGACACGCTGGGACAATCGGCCTTCCGTGTGGCAGTGGAGGAGGCCCAGCGGCGGCGGTTTCTGGCAACGCTATCCGTGCTGTTCGGCGGCCTCTCTGGTGTCGTGGCCTTCTCGCGCAAGTTGAGCGCCCTGTTCGCTGGGGAGGGAAACGGCAAGCGTCTCTCTGTACCACGCAACCTGCTCGTTTTCCTCGTGGCGTTCGCACTACTCGGGTTCGGGCTAGTGCTCGTGTCGGCACTCGCTCACGGCCTCACGTGGCTATGGACCGCCCCTGCGAGCACCGAGCCACCGGGTGCACCAATGGTGCTTCTTGTCGTTCTAGTTGCGGGAACGGTGCTTGCCATACTCATGGGACAGGTGTGGCGCTTCGTGAACCGCTCGACCATGCACCCCTTCTATGAAGCAAGGCTCCGTCGTGCATACCTCGGTGCCTCGAACCCTGGCCGCCGGGATGGCAGCGTACCGGTCGTCAAGGGAGATCCCGGTGATCGCATTCTGATGGACCGTTACCATCCCGAGGAGCGCGGGGGGCCGCTCCACCTCGTGAACATAACGGTGAACGAGACGGTGAGTGGTGAATCTCAGGTGCAGCAGCAGGACCGCAAGGGCATGGGTATGGCAGTGGGACCTGCGGGCATCAGCGTTGCCCGACGGCACCACGCCGTCTGGGCCGCCGACGGGAACGAAGGCGGCAACCCAGCATCATCCAATCCTGGTGGCGGACCCGGCCACGACGAGGTGTTTCACGTGTTTCCCCCCAGGCTCAAGGAGGTCAAGACGGAGCCGCTCGACCTCAGCGAATGGGTCGCCATTTCGGGGGCCGCCGTCACCACAGGGCTGGGATCTCGCACGTCGTTGGGACTCTCGCTCCTCACGGGCTTCTTCAACATACGGCTCGGCTACTGGTGGGATAGCGGCGTGAAGCCCAACGACCGCGGCCGTGTGTTCCTGAGGAAGCGGTCGTGGTCCATGCGGCTCGGCGGACTTGCCGCTTGGGCGCTGCCGGTGCAATCCTCGCTCGCCGATGAATGGCTCGCACGTTTCCATGGCGTGGCCAGGCGCCGCTGGTACCTATCCGACGGCGGGCACTTCGAGAACATGGGGGGCTACGAGTTGATTCGGCGACGGCTGCCGTTCATTGTCGTGTGCGATCACGAGCAGGACGCCGACTACGGATTCGGCGGGCTCGCGAACTTGGTGCGCAAGGCGAGGATTGACTTCGACACCGAGATCGAGTTTCTCTCCACCGAGCAGCTGGAAGCGGTCGTCGACGAGTCGCTCCACGGCTGGATCGGAACCCGCGACCAGCTGCGCCGACGCAAGGGGCGCCGTCCCTATTCCAGGGCCCACGCAGCGCTCGCGCACGTCAAGTACTTGAGCGAGAAGGGGACTGAGGTAGACCGTCACGGGGTACTACTCTACATCAAGCCCACGCTGCTCGGAGACGAGCCCACTGACCTGATCGAGTATCACGCCAGCCACCCAGCGTATCCACACGAGTCCACGGGCGACCAGTTCTTTGACGAGGCTCAGTGGGAGAGTTACCGGCGGCTGGGTCAGCAGATGGCGGCGCGGGTGTTCGGTGAGCCGGCAGCAAGGGCCAAGTGGTCACCGGCGGACGCGCTCATGAACCCGGCGGCCGCGGCCAAGAAGTTCGTGAGGTTGCTCGAGGCGGTACGGTGATAGCCCGAAAGGGCGAGACGCCGTGCGGGCGGAGGGCGAAGTGTGACTGGTGCTCGACTGGAAACCGCCGGTGGACGGGGGCGCGGTCGCGGCCTACAGGATCCAGCGCCGCAAACGGGATGGCGGCACCTGGAGGGATCTTGCCACCTCGGTCGATGCCGAGGACCTGTCGAGCAATCAGCCGCGGGGTATCGAGTTCGACTACCGGGTGATCGCGGTGAACAAGGCCGGTGCCGGCCAGCCGAGTGCCGCGGTCACGGTGGTCCTCTGACCCTCGGCCGCGCCGGTCCCGGCACGCAGCCTCTCCACCCTAAACCCACCTGCTCCGTGCGCCGCGAGGCGTGCGGGGCGGGTGGGTGGTGGTTGGCGTACCGTCGCCAACACGACGGGAATGCTGTTTCGAGTGCCAGACGACGGCCCAATGACGAATAGACGACGACCGTCGCCCATGTTGCACGTATTCAATGACGTCGACTTCCAGGCTCCGATCTGACCGATTGTTGATCCATGCCGTCTTCGAGGGGATCGCACGATGACCGGGACATCCCGATTGGGACTGGTACCGCACGGCCAGCGGGGCAGACGAGTCGCGTTGGAAGGACACATCCAGATCCGGAGGCCTAGCGTGCCTGCAACAGACAGCAGAGGCCCCTTGCACTCTCCAATCATCCCAGAATGGGAGGCCACCATGAGACCGCTCCTATTCACCGTATCCCTTGTCTTCCTGGTCGCCGCGTGCGCCGAGCAGCCCACGGCTGTCGAGGAGGACCTGGCAGCGCCGTTGTTCACGAAGGTGGTGACAGCCAAGGACGATATCTCGTTCACCGGAAGCTCGACGTTCAATGCGTATCTCCCGAGGACCCAAGAGTGGTTCTACAAGGACTACACGTGCCCAGCCGAAGGAGTTCTGACGTTCGGAGAGGGCCATGATGTCGCGCTAGACATCACGGAGTACGGCGATTGCGGGGGCAGAAACTACATCATGTATGGGACGATGACGCCGTCAGGCGCCTTGAAGCTCAACATACCCGAGTTTTTCGTGCCCTTCATAATGGACCACACTGGCTGCACCCCGAGCGGCACCATGCCCGTGTATCATGGGAGCTTCGACGGTGAGTTGCTGTCCGCTGTCACCCACTTCCATGGCCTTTGCGGTGAGGGGACCTCTTGGACCGATCCGAACTTCCCCTCTGACATCCCATTTCCCGATGGATATGTCCCCGTCAACGTTTACTTCGGTCTTGAGCTGACGGTCGTCCCATAACCGCTATCACTCGTCGAGGACCGGGCACCCTGATGGGTGCCCGGTCCGTGTGGTCGCAGGGAGGTGAACTTCAGCCGTCCGGCGCCAAGAACTGCTGGAAGGGCTGATAGTCTGCGAGGGGAGCGAAATCCAGCTCTACGTGGTGCCAGATGTTGAAGGGCCAGCCGTTGCTCTGAGCTCGGTGGAGCAGCTCAACGGCCCGCCGCTTCTCGCCCAGCAACGCCGCGATCCGCGCCCGCCACAATAGATTGGCACCTCTCAACTCGCGCGTGTCGAGCGACGCGAGCTCACGATCCAGGCTCGCCGCTCGATCTGGCTCGCCGAGCCGGACGGCGAGGACGGCGCGAAGTCCGACATGCTCTACATCCCCCGAATCACTCCCGGAACGCGTTTGGAGATAGTCCCAGGCCTCCTGCCAACACTCGGCGTAGTACAGTGCCTGCACCAGTGCCATTGGGTCGACGTCGGCGCCTTCCGCAAGACGCTCGCGGTGCCACGCGATCGCCCGCTCGATCCACGCGTGATAGGCCTCACTCCGGCCGTGGGCACGGGCCTCCAGGGCGAGATACGTGAGCACGGAACCCGAAGATGACCAGACCGCCACCGTCGCAGGCAGCCCAGGATAGGGTGAGGGTAGAATGACCCGGTTCGCCACCAGCGCGTCCGCCTCCGACGTGCGGCCAAGCGCTACGAGCGCCCGGGCCTCCGCTTCGAACGGCGCCAGTCGATTGGGATCCTCTTGGCGCGCCCGCCGGGCGGTCTCGAGTTCCGCCTGAAGCTCCCCTCGAAGGTGCTGAGCCCGCGCCAGATACATCAAGGCCATTTCATCAAAAGTGAGGCGGGAATCAAGCTGCGTGAGATACCGGATCGCGTCCCGCAACCGGCCTGCCATGAGCGCTGACACCCCCGCGTTGAACGACCATTCTGTTGGGGCCAGTGCGGCCAATCTGCCACCGATGCGAGCTTGCTCTGCCAAATCACACTGCCGGAACGCTTCCATCCAGTCGATTTGCAGGGCTTCGTGCGTGGACAGATCCTGCCTGTTCAAACGCGCCCTCATCACGACCGTATCGAGGCCTGCGTAACGCTCGAGGATGGCGAGCACCCATCCGCTCCGCACCAGCGGTGTGACGAAGGTGGTGTCCATTAACCAGGCCCGGCGGAAGCGATCCAGGGCTTCGGTCCAGTCCGCGCGGCTGAACGCTTCTTCTCCTTCACGCCAGGCCCGATATACAGCCAGGCTCGGCGGTGGAGTCCACAGGCCTGCGTAGGCGGTGCCAACGGGCTGGACGGAGGCCGCCAGCGCTCCCAGAACCCGTTCGCCTAACTGGCCGACCGCCACCAGAGGATCATCGCGGAACGCAACTGCGGGCTCAACACCCACTCCGGCCGACCCCAGGTTCGCGTCAGCAAGGTCCGCCTGAAACCGGATCGAATCACCAATGAGGTAGTACGCCCCGTGAACGATCAGCGCTGCACCCGTTCGCTGGGCCAAGAACCGCACCGGGTCTGGGAGGCTTTCGCTGTCTTCCAGATCCCGCCACAGTCTCTGAACGGTGAGGGCGGGGACGACGTCCGCGATGCCGCTTTGTTGGATCCCGTGGATGATCCAGTCGGATACGAGCGTACCGTAGACGTCGAGTTCTGGGTCACCAGTCCGGTTGGCCAACGGCGCCACGACCACCAGGTCGGGGCGGTATTCGGTCTCATTGGCTGCCATTGACCTGAGCAGCCACACCGAGGCCAGGCTCAGACCCGCCACTGCGGCCACCCATCCCGCCCGTTTCCGGAACCGCGCTCCCCGCGTTGCGGCGCCAACCGGTTGGCGCAGTGGTTCGTAGCTCGCACCCCCAACCTCAGGAATCTCGACGCTGGCCGACGATTCCCGGCCCAGAGCCGTCTCCAGGGCCTTCAACTCGGGCGGGGGCGGCACACCATACTCGTCCCGGAGAATGCGCTCATGCTCGCGGACCGAGAGCACGGCGTTCGCCGGGTCCCCACTGGCGGCCAACGCCTTGATCAAACCGATGGCGAAACGCGTGTTCAGGGGATCATTGGCAACCAGGCGGCGCCACCAAGCAACCGCGGCAGAATCATCCCCGTTCTCTTCCGCCGCACGCGCCAGTGAAATCACCACCTCCTCGTACTGCATCGCCAGCTGCTTCCGGGTAGCGTCCACCCAACGCTCGAAGTCGATGCCGTGTCGGGGATAGAACCCATCAAGAAAGGGGCCACGATAGAGCTCGACGGCGGCCTCCAGGTCGCCCGCGGCGATGGCGTCCCGAAAAGCCCCGACATCGGTCCACAGGTGGTCCCGGTTGATCCGCAGGAGGCCACCGCTTCTTTGTATCGTGGCCTCGCCGAGCGTCCCTCGTAGCAAGTAGAGGGCGTCCCGCAGCGTGTGGCGGGCCATGTCATCCGGGATCTCCGGCCAGAGGAGTCCGGTCACCTTGTCCCGCGTGATGCCCGGCTCTGCCGTTGCCGCAACGACAGCGAGGACAGCCACCTGCCGCGGCTGGACAGCATGTCCCGTCACATATCCTGTGGGACCTTCCAGGGATGGTGCGCCGAGAAGACGCAGCGAGTACAGCGGGGCCTCCTGAAGGCCGGGCGACATGATGCCGGCGAAGCGTGAGAACCGTCGACAGACAAACGAGGCCAACTAAATAATTATGCTGCGCAGCATTGGACGTGTCCAGCGACCAGATCCGGCCCCAGAGGACCGACTTTCAAGGTGCTGAGCTGCAATTCAAGCAGCCCAACTCCCCAGCCCCTGGGGGATTCATACTCTCGCGTTGGCGGCGGTCGGTGCGGCAGCGTTCAACTACACGCAGGTAACGGTATTCAACAGGACTTCGGAGGTCCGGCCTATACACAATGCTCAGGTCAGCGTCGGCATCCAACAGCCGTGGGGCGACGTCAATGCCTCGCTCGGCGCATCTCAATTCCTCGATGACCTGGAAAGGCACCGTATCGACCTGTTCGGCAGGTTCACCATCCGCCTGTTCCGCGGGCTCAACTTTCACATAGTGTGAAACTGAAGCGGGTTCGTTCGGTTTCCCAGCGGGCACGTGACTCGGCCGCCTCACAACCACCAGTGCTGCCGCTGCCGCTGCCATCAGGGCCTTGCTCGCCGACCTCGACAGTTCGAGGTTGCAGCACTCCTAGGGTCTGTCCCAGCCACGACGGCGGTTCACGAGTTCATTGCGGCGGAGTTTGGTGCTTTACTCAAGGAACATGCCATGACCTTGGAACCGGTAGGAGCCGAACTGAAAGCGGGAACCATTGCGCGTCACCGCCTGCAGCTGATGTTCGAAGAAGCTGCGAGTCGCGTCGCGGCAGAGCTTGGCTGGGCGAGGAGAAGTGCGACATCGGACCGGTACGCGATGTACGTGACTATGAAGGACCACGACGGTCGGGAGGTGGCTGGTCTCGCCTACTCCGACTTGCAGGGTGACAGCGCTGTGTGGCTTAATCGTGAGGGGTTCGGTGCTTCGGAGGTCTCTTCTACGCTGAAAGGCGCAATGCCTGATTTCGTGTCGGCGGGCGGTGATCGGTTCTGGGGGTGTCCGTATGTCCCGCTTGTGTCCCTCGACGCGGATTTCTTCCAGCTTCGGGCTGAGGAGCAACTCGGCCGGATAGAGGGCAGAGTGCGAGAGGTGCTTGCCGCCGTCCTTGTGGTGGAAAAGGCGATCTAACCTCAGAATATGTCGTTCCACGTCGGATTCTCAGCTAGTAGGATCCGACGGCTGACCCTTGATCTGGAGCGTTTCCTTGACCTCGGCGATGAGTGCTTTGGGCTCGGTAAAGATGACAGCTCCGATCTGAGCGGCGCGTCCGATACGCCCGTGGCCCAAGTCTCCCGCGTAGAAGAAGTAAGGGCCTCGAAACAGTCCGCTGGCCCTGAACCCTTCAGCCATTCGGATACCGGCGTCGTGGTCGTCGCCCCGGCCAATGTCCGATATGACGGCGTCGGGCTTCTGCTGCTGGATGGCGCTCTGCGCGTCCTCCGTGTTCCTGACGACCGTGAGATGAACCCCGAGCTGTTGGAATTGCCGTTCCACACCTTCCGTGCCCACCAGACCTTGGTCGTCGACCCACAGGATGTATCGTCCTTTCAACACCTGGAGCTGTGTCGCATCCACCGGTTCGAGGTCGATGGCACCTGCTAAGCCATGCTGTTGCGTAGGTGGGAACACATCCACGACGGAACGACGCGAGATGGTGATGTTACCGGCGACAGCCTGCCTGAATATGATGTTGACGGACACGACGCCCACGAGTAGTCCCGCAAAGAAGCCCAGACCTGCGTACAGGTCCAACTCGACTGCGCCCATCCCTGCCGCAACGAGCACGCTGCCTAGGACGAGGAGGAGTACTACGGACACGGAGGCGGCAAAGGTGACCGGGCCCCTGGCGCGGTGGCGTGTACCACTGCGGTCGCGACCGGTGAGGAAGAGCGTCCGGATTAGCAGGCCGGAGCCAATCCCCACGACGAGTGCTGTGAACGACGTGATCAGTGACAACGTCATGACTGCCTATCCACCCGGCCGATCGTGTTCCCCTGATGGATCACGTACCGTACCAGCGGATACCCAAAGACCACCATGAAAGTGACCGCGAGGGAAAGTGCGTACGGCTGGATGATGGCCGCCCGGTCGATCTCAGCGAGCCAAGAACTCGTCATCCAAGACCCGCCGAACCACGAGGTGGGCAGCGCGAGGAACTCCGCGGTCAGCGCGATGACGGTCTTCGCGGACTTCGCTGACTGTTGAGCCAGCGTTCGCGTGAACGTTACGGCAACGGTTCCGCTCACGGCGCCGACCAGAATGCCCAGTGCAATTCCAACAAGAGACATGGTGCGGCACGTCAAGGAGGTGTGGACTCAAATAGGTCGACCCTCCTGCTGACTGTCAAATGGTTCAGCAGTTCGGTGAGGACGACACCTGTGCAGCCCAGTCCGCTGGAGAACTGAGTCGCTCGGGCGGCTACCGCGTAGGGTCCCGAACTGACCGTCGTAGCCGGCACCGGCCCAGCGTGGCTCCACCCGTATCCGCCCTGCGAACCCACCGTAGGCGGTCCTAGCCCCGGTTGTGATCCACCATGACGAGCCGTCAGCTTGCCCGTTCCTGGTTGGACCGACATACTCGGCCGCGGCGAAAGCAGATCCCCATGCCGAGCAGCCACTGCCCGGGAATAGCTGAGGAGGCATACGTGCCACAGCCTGGAGGGGTCGCATCTTGGAGGGTCGCACCGAGGCTAGCGCAATGGGCACTGGCGGCGGCGTTCTTTGCGTGCGGCGATGACGTCACCGGCATCGACCGAATCGATGTTTCCGACATCGGTGACGGCAGTGGGTATCCTGGCGCCACCTGGGATGTGGTTGCGTCTCCTGAAGACCTGGGTTGGTCCTCCAAGAGACTGCAGGATGCACGTGCCTACTCGGAACTGATCGGATCTGGCGCGGTAGTGATCGTCGATCGTGGAATCCTGATAGATCAGTGGGGCGCCACCTCAACCAATTGGATAGTGCAATCGGCTCGTAAGAGCTTCATGAGCGCCCTGTACGGCATCTACCACGGTGAGGGCATGATCGATCTCTCGGCGACGATGGGCGAGCTCGGCATCGATGACTCGGTGCCACCGTCGCTCAGCGACACTGAGAAGGAGGCCACCGTGAGAATGCTGCTACAGGCGCGCTCCGGCATTTATCACGAGGCAGCGGCCGAGAGTCAGTCCATGAAGGACGCGCGACCGGAGCGCGGCAGCCATGCTCCCGGAACGTTCTACTATTACAACAATTGGGACTTCAACGCGCTGGGTACCATCTTCACTCAGCTTACGGGCATGGACACGTTCGAGGCCATCAAGCAACGCCTAGCTGATCCTCTGCAGATGCAGGACTTCGAAGTGGAGAATGGCTTGTACCACTACGAACCCGTCTCGGAACACCCCGCCTATCACTTCGGGATGTCGGCCCGCGATATGGCCCGTTTCGGACTGATGTATCTCAGGAACGGCCGGTGGCGTGATCGGCAGATAGTCCCTGAGGACTGGATTGTGGAGAGTACGTACGCATACTCGGAGGCCAACAGTAACTGGGACTACGGATACATGTGGTGGCTCGCAAAGCCTGGCTTCATCGGTGATCACACGGTGTGGCAGGCCGCCGGCGGTTCCGGGCACGCAATTTGGGTAGTCACGGATATGGCGGTGGTGGTTGTGCACAGGGTAGACTACTCGACTTGGAATTCCGATTGGAACGGTGCGCACGAGTTGCTCCGCAGGATCCTGTACGCCAAAGGTGGGTAACTAGTGACTTTCGACCCGCGACCCTGGCGGGACTAGTCCCGGAAGTCTGCTCTGTAACGCCGCCGCGATACGATTTCTTACTCCGGTCTGTTCATTCACGACCGCGTGTGCTCCGACTACATCGAGTTGCCAGCGATGGACCAGCCTCCCGCCTTGGCACTCGATCTCC
>JABAOF010001966.1_pt4 | contig 27367 bp, 26 predicted proteins | sample 7062171 | NCBI WGS metagenome assembly JABAOF01 (sample SAMN14538628, study PRJNA623070) | marine sediment metagenome | biome: marine biome [ENVO:00000428]; feature: marine pelagic biome [ENVO:01000023]; material: deep marine sediment [ENVO:00002113] | place: India: Gulf of Khambhat ...
CCGCCGCCGGGTCAGGCCTCCCCCTGCCCGTTTCGGTCGGCCTGGTCGCTCCCTGCGTCAAACCTCCACCCTGGCGGCACATGGCTGCCACCGCCTAGTCCCCCATCATAAAGGAAATAATATGCAAGCCGTCAATTCGCGCATCGTTGGACTGGTTGCCCTGGAGCCTCAGCAGCAGATCGTGACAAGCCAGGCTTCCCCCCACGCACCGCACAACCGGCTGTGCAACCGATCCAATCGTCGTGCGACCCTGCGGCAGCTGGACCACCTCTCGGATACGGCCCCCCCCACGCGAATCGTCTCGGCCAACCTGGCGGCCCTCCGGCAGGACCTCCAACGCGAACTGCAAGATTTCTACGCCAAGCTGGAAGCGGTCACCCCGGCGTGACCCGCACCTGGGCCCTTCAGGCTGCGGGCCTCGCCTACCGCTCGAGGTAGTACAAGATCAGGTACGCCCCCAGCAGCATGGCCGCCCAAATCACCATCCCTCCCGTGGACCAGCTGCGGCCAAAAACTCCTCCTGGGTCACACTGTTGCCTGACCCATGCCAGGAAGGCCTGCAGCACCTGGCGCACACCGGCGGCCACCGCGCTCCCCAGCTGCCGGATCTCGCCCACCAGTCTGGCCACGACGGCCGGCAGCAGCCGGCGATAAAACCAGTCGGTATCCAGGTTGACCGAGGGTTGCGCGACGGGAAAGAGGGCGGCCCGCCGCAGCCCTGCGTACGCCAGCCCGGTGAAAGCGAGCAGTTGCAGCTGGACGATCACATGGGACACGGTATAGGGCTGGTACGTGACGGGGTAGGGAAGCAAAGCGTACAATCCGCCGGGCCAAATGCCCAGGATGAGGCACAGCGCGGCACCGCCGATCATGGCGGCCAGCATCGGCGGCGGCGCCTCGGAGACCTGCGGGCCCGGCCCGCGGCCGAAAAAAGCGGCCCGGGGAATCTTGATCCCGGCGACCAGAAAAACGCCCACGGAGGCGAACAGCAGGACCAGCCAGACCACCGTCCGGTGCTGCTCGGCCGCCGCCGTGACGATCATCGACTTGGTGACGAAGCCGCTGAGCAGCGGAAAACCGGAAATGGAGGCCGCTCCTACCAGGCAGCAGGCGGCCGTCCACGGCATGGAGGGGTAGAGCCGGCCCAGCTGCGAGCTGTGGATGGTCCCGCGGCGATACAAGACCGCTCCTAAGGCCATAAACAGGAGTCCCTCGTAAAGGATGTGGGCAAACGCGTGGGCGGCGGTGCCGTTGAGTGCCAGTTGAGCCACCTCGGGGGAACGAGCGAAGTTTGCCAGCCCGATACCCACAACCATGAATCCCAATTGGTTGTTTAAGATATAGGTCATCGCTCGTCGCAGATCGTTCTCGAGCAGCGCATAGAACAGGGGAAACACCGTCATGGTGGCACCGATCCCGACCAGGATCCCCGTGCCGGGAAAACCGCGGGCCAGGGTGTAGATCGCCAGCTTGGTGGTAAAGATGCTCAAGTACACCGTCCCGGGCACGGTGGCCTCCGGGTACGCGTCGGCCAGCCAGTTGTGCAGCAGCGGAAAAGCCGCCTTGATGCCGAAGGCGAGGAAGATCAGCGCGGTACCGGGGGAATTGAGCCCCCACCAGGTCGCGTCGGTCGCCGGCAACGCGTGGTAAAAGGCCTCGCGAAAAGCCAGGGAACCGGTATCGCGGAGGTGCAGCAAAATTCCTGCCAGCAAGATCACACCGGAACCGACCTGAATGATCAGGTACCGCATGCCCGCACGGTACGATCGTTCCGTGCGGCGAGCCCAAATCAAAAAGACGGATGATATGGCCGTCAGTTCCCAGTAGACGAACAAGGTCAGCAGATCGCCTGCAAACACGGCGCCCAGGGCAGCCCCGGCGTAGACCAGAGCCGTCACCTGCTGGACCGCGTCCTTGATCGGTAGCGCGTACACGGCGCACAGCAAGGCCGCCATGTGGAAAATGACCCCCCACACCAGGCTCAACCGGTCCACCTGGACCGGCACCAGCTGGTAGTCCAGCAGCGCAAACGTCCACGTCCCCCCCTCGGGGAAGGCCTGCCGCACCGCCAGCAGCTGCAACCCGCTCAAAATCGGCAGCGCCAACATCCAGCCCGACCTCCAGCGGCCGGGCAGGATGGGCAGCAGCAGACCGCCGAGGATCAGCAGCCCGCCGGGGGGCAAAGCCGACAGACTAGGAATCATAATAGTCTTCCTCGCGTCGCAACCCTTGGCGGATTCCCAGGGCCGGCAGCACCAGGCCCAGGCAGGCCGCCACGCCGAAGCCGCAGTAAAACCCCAGCCACTCCTCGCAAGCAAAATGGACGTGCTTGTGGTAGATCAAATCCGCCGCGAACAGAGCCGCGCACAGAACGCACAAGGCCAGCAGCAGCTTACCGCCCCGCGGCGGGTCGCTCGAACCGTGTTCTTCTTCCGCATGCATCATGTCGCTGGTCAGATCCGGGTGAGAGGGAGCACCAACTGGTAAATCTTGTCTGCCCCGAAGAACAAGACCAGACCTCCCACGGCCGTGAAGCTTAAGGGCACCAGGCAAAACAGGGGGGCCTCCTGGATCCCGGCACCTTGGTCCTCGTTTTCCGGCGCCGCGAAGAAACCCCGCACGGGGATGGGCAGGAGGTAGGCGATGTTCAACAGCGAGCTAATCATCAGCACGGCCACCAGCAGTTCGTGACCGGCTTCGGCGGCCCCCAGCGCCAGGTACCACTTGCTCCACGCCCCCCCAAACGGTGGCAGCCCGATCACGCTGAAAGAGCCCAGCAAAAAGGCCAACATCGTGACCGGCATCCTCCTGCCGATTCCCCGCATGTCGCTGATCTCGGTCTTGTGCGCCGCCACATAGATCGCGCCGGCGCAGAAAAAGAGAGTGATTTTACCAAAGGCGTGCATGGCAATGTGCATGCTGCCTCCGATCACTCCCCACGGGTTGGCCAGCATTGCGCCCAGCACGATGTAAGACAGCTGGCTGACCGTGGAATAGGCCAGTCTTGCTTTGAGGTTGTCCTTGGTCAGGGCGACCAGCGACGCCGTCAGCACGGTCACCGCGGCCACATACATCAACGGCAGGCTGATCCCTTTGCTGCTTAACAAATCGATCCCAAAGATGTACACGGCGACTTTCATCACGGTAAAGACGCCCACCTTGACAACAGCCACCGCGTGCAACAGGGCACTGACGGGCGTGGGGGCCACCATCGCGGCAGGTAACCAGCGGTGCAGCGGCATCACCGCCGCCTTGCCAGTACCGAAGACATACAGGGCCAATAACACCAGCAGCATGCCCTCGCTGGCCTTCCCCCGCAGAATGCCGCCGGGCTGGAAATCGAGCGTGCCGGCGATGACCCACGTCCAGGCGACAGCCAGCAGGAGGAAAGCCACCGAGCTGAACAAGAGGATTCCCAGGTAGGTCCGACCTCCCCGGCAGGCCACCTCGGTGCCGTGATGGGTGACCAGGGGGTACGTCGAAAGGGTCAGCACCTCGTAAAAGATGAACAGGGAAAACATGTTGCCCGACAGCGCGGCCCCCATGGCAGCAAAAATGGCGATGGCGAAACAGGCATAGAAACGCCCCTGGTGCCGCTCGTGATGAGCCCGCATGTAACCGATCGAATAGCAGGTGGTCACCACCCACAACCCGGAGGCTACCAGGGCGAACAGCATTCCCAGCGGTTCGACTTGCAAGGCCACCGCCAGGCCCGGCAGCACTTCCAGCAACGTGATCGACGGCCGCCCACCCGCCAACACCTCCGGCGTCAGCGACGCCACGACCCCAAACAGGACCGTCGCCAAGATCAGCGTGCACAGCTCGCGGAGGTTCGGCCGAGCGGCGAAGATCGCGGTGAAGAAGGTGGCCAGCAGCGGCAGGGCCAGAGCCAGCTTGAGTGCCGTTTCGGAGGTCACTGCATTGCTCCCAGAAGTGCCTCCGCCGCTCGCCGGGCGACACCCGCCGAGAGCGAAGTCCAAAGTCCGAAAATCACGCTGGCCGCAATCAATCCGCCCGTGGGTATCAACATCCCCAGTGGCGCTTCGCCCACCTCCCGCTGACCCTCAGGCGGACTCTGAAAATAAGCCGCCTCCACCACCCGCCAGACGTAAATCAGAGCCAACAAGGAGCTGAACAAGGTCAGTGCCGCCACGGGCCACCAGCCTCGTTCCAAAGCCGCGCCGATCAGATACCACTTGCTGATAAAACCCGCAGTCACCGGCACGCCAATCAACCCCAGTCCCCCAACGACCCAAGCGAACATGGTAAACGGCATCTGGCGACCGATGCCCCGCATGTCTTGCAGTTCGACCGATCCCAATCGCAGCGCGATGCACCCCATCGCCAGAAACAGCCCTCCCTTGATCAACGCATGGTTGAAAAGGTGCACGATACCGCCGGTCAATCCGTGCACCGACGCAAAACTGATCCCCAACACGATGTAGCCGATCTGGGCTACGCTGGAATAGGCCAACATCCGCTTGATGTTTGTCTGAAAAATCGCCACGGTCGAGGCAACGAGAATACCGACCAGCGAGAGTGTCATCAGCCCCGCATCGAACGGCAACGACTCGAAGGCAAAACTCGGCTTGAAAATCGTGAAGATGAATCTCAGCAGGATGTAGACCGATACCTTCGTCGCCGTAGCCGCCAGAAAGGCGGTTACTACCGACGGGGCGTAGGCATAAGCGCCCGGCAACCAGGCATGGAGGGGAAACAGGGCCACCTTGAGGCTGATCCCGACCGACAAGAAGGCAAAGGCCACCAGGATCGTCCGCGGCCCGCTTACCGTATCCAGCCGCGCTTCCACATCGGCCATGTTCAAAGTGCCCGTCATCTGATAGATCAACCCGACTCCGATCAGGATGAACGTGGCGCCAATCGTGCCCATCACCAGGTACTGAAAAGCGGCCTTCAACGCCCTGCGGGTCTGGCTGGCCCCCAGGCTGATCAACGCGTACGAGGAAAGGGCCGAAATCTCCAGAAATACAAACAGGTTGAACAAATCGCCGGTAATCGTAATCCCCAGCAGACCCGCCAGGCAAAGCAAATAGGCCGCGCAAAACTGGTAGTGCTGCTGGGGAGCAATTTCGTGGGCGATACTGGCGGGCGCGTAAGACAATACCACCGCGCCGATCCCCGACACAAAAAGCAACATGTAAGCGCTCAGGATGTCGATCCGATATTCAATCCCCCAAGGCGCCAGCCAGCCCCCTAGCTGGTAGGTAAGCTGTCCCCCTGGCAACCCACCGTCGTGGCTGGCTTCCGGCGCCAGCACGCGGACCAGCACCATGATCGCCATGGCGAACGTGGCCCAGCACACGGTCAGCGTGAAGCCAAAAACCAGGTGCCGCTGGCGGATCAAAACGCACAGGGGCGCTGCAATCAGCGGTACGATGATCTGCAAGATCGGCAAATGGTGCTGCATCACCCCTCCCGGTCCCGCGCCAAAATTTCGTCCTCCTCGATCGTCCCGTACGCTTCCTGGATACGCACGATCAGGGCCAGAGCCAGCGCTGTCGTGGCAATGCCCACCACGATGGCGGTCAGAATCAACACGCTGGGCAGGGGATTGGAATACGCCGGCAGTTCTGCCCCGGTCTGGAAATCGCGAGCTGGCAAAATCGGGGCCGTGCCCTCTTCCACCTTGCCCATCGTGATGTACAGCAGGAAAACCGCGATCTGAAAGATGTTCAGACCGATCACTTTTTTGACAAGATTGCGTCGCGCAATCACGATGTAGAATCCGGTCATCATCAAGAAGATGACAATCCAGTAGTTGTACAGTCCCCACACGGTGCTCATCGAATCCGCCCCCGCCCGGCAAACGCGAAGAACACCGAGATCATCACGGCCGCCACCGTGATGCCCACCCCTAGTTCCACGATCAGGATCCCCAGATGCTGCCCATGTTGCGGATCGTGGTGGTCCAAGGCGCTATAATCGAGAAAATTACCGCCACCCAGCATGCAGACCACGCCCGTCCCGGCGAAAATCAAGACCCCCACGGCAATCAGCGACTCGACCACGGCGGGCGGGGCAGAGCGCCGTGCCGCACCCAAGCCGAAGATCAGGGCATACAGCACGAACCCCGCGGCGAAGATAACCCCCGCCTGGAACCCCCCGCCCGGACCGTAATCCCCGTGGAATTGCACATACAGGGCGAACAGCAGGATGTACGGAATCAGCAGCTTGGCGACAATCCGTAGAATCGAATGGACGATCATGGTGCGCCCTCCTCGCGTCCGTCCGACCCGCCAGCCTTTCGCGGCCCCTGCAACAGCAAGAGAACGCCCAGTCCCGCGGTAAAGATCACCACGGTCTCGCCCAGCGTGTCGTAACCTCGATAACTGGCCAACACGGTCGTCACAATGTTGCCAATCCCCACCTTCAATTCTTTCTGGTGGACGGTCGGCACCGCGTCTTTCAGGTATTCGGGGGCCACATGTTGGTGGATCGGCGAGTTCGGATCACCGAAGTGCGGCATGTCCAGGGTGCCGTAGCACAGGGCCGCACCCGTCACGCCAACGATCAGCAGGGGGAAGACCGGCGAAGCGGCCGGGCGCTTCATCTCCGTACTGGTCAAGGCCAGGGTGCTCAGCATCAGGATCGTCGCAATGCCGGCGCCCACCGAAGCCTCTGTGAAGGCTACGTCCGGCGCGTCCAGCACCAACATCCAACCCGCCCCCAGGAAGCTGTAGATCCCGGTTAACATCACCGCGGCCCACAAACTGCGCATCCGCACCACGCTGACCGCCGTACAAGCCAGCAAGGCCAACACCAGGATATCGATGGCCTGGATCATGAACCTGCCTCCTTTTCGACAACACGCGGCTCCAGCCCGAAATGCAACGCCGATTTGGCCAGCGCGTGGCTGGCGGTGGGGCTGGTCGTCAGCAGAACGCAAAGGATCATCAGCAGCTTGACCGTCACCAGCGAAAAACCTCCCTGGAACATCAGACCGACCAGGATCAGCCCGGCCCCCATCGTGTCGGTAATCCCGGCCCCGTGCATGCGGGTATAGAAGTCCGGCAAGCGGAGAACTCCCAGCCCGCCGATGACGGCGAACAGCGATCCGATCACCAGGCAAAGGCCACTAACGATGTTCACAAACCATTCCATCCCCACGCGTCACCTCCCCAGCTCAGGATCGGCAAAATGGCCATACTTGGAAAACCGCAACACGGCGATCACGCCGATAAAGTTCAAGAGGGCATACAGCAGGGCCAGATCCAGAAAGTCAGGCCGCCCCGTCAGAAATCCCATGACCGCGATCAGCAAAACCGTCTTCGTGCCAAAGACATTCAAGGCCAAAATACGATCGAAGACCGTGGGCCCCAGCGTGGCGCGAAGCAGCGCCAGGCTCATGGTAACAATGATCGCCGCCACCGCCGTAACAAACATCAATCCGGCACCTCAAGTTTTGTTACGCGGCGATCCATTTCGCCACTTTCCTCAAACTCGGCCGCCTCCCTGGTCAACGCGTGGACAGTAATGATGTCCCCCTCCATGTCGATCGAAACCGTGCCGGGGGTTAGTGTGATCGAGTTGGCAAATATCACGCGCCCGATCTCCCCCTGCTGGCTGGCCTTCACCCGCACGATCGTCGGCTGAATGGGCATCCGCGGCTGCAGAATCCTCCATGCCACATCGATATTGGCCAGCACGATCTCCTTGACCAGCCAGGGCGCGTAATAAATGAAGGGACGCAGGCCCAAGTGCACGGGAGCGGTCTCCTCGTCAAGAATCTCCATGCGACGCGACAACAGGACGACCAGCAGACAGGAGACGAGACCACAACCGATGAGCAACGGCGTGTAATGGCCCGACCACAGCAGCCAGACTCCAAACAACGTCGTACCAAGCGCCAGGGAATGTTTCACGGCGTTACCCGTCTGCGCAGCAATTTCCGAACGTCGCCCAAGCGGGCAAGGTGAAGGTGTGGGGATAGTATAAAAACGAGCACCCGGCAGGGCAACTTGCAGGCCGACCCAGACCGCTCAGATCTGGTAATTCGCTTCCGCCGCCAGCTCGTCGTCCGCCTCGCTACGCATCCGCAGCTTAGGCTTTTCCAGCACCACCGTCGTCCGCGGCTTGACCGAACGCGTCAGCCAGACACTGGACCCAATCACCGAATCGTGCCCAATCACCGTCCTCCCGCCCAGCACCGTGGCATTGGCATAGATCACGACACGGTCCTCGATGGTGGGATGGCGTTTGACGCGGTCGCCACGCAACAGCTTGCCGTCCACGTCGGTGGGAAAGCTGAGCGCCCCCAGGGTCACGCCCTGGTAGATCTTGACATACTCCCCGATCTCGCAGGTCTGCCCGATCACCACACCCGTGCCATGATCGATAAAGAAATGCGGGCCAATCCGGGCCCCCGGATGAATGTCGATCCCCGTGCGGGCATGAGCCCATTCGGTCAGCATACGAGGTATGTAGGGTATGTTCAGGTGGTACAATTCGTGAGCCAGGCGATAAATCGTGACGGCTTCCAACCCCGGATAGCAGAAGATCACCTCGTCCAGATTGTTAACCGCCGGGTCGCCATCGTAGGCGGCCTGCACGTCCAGCGATAACTTTCTGCGGACCTCGGGAATCTTCTCCAGAAACGCGATCGCCGCCGCCTGCGCTTTCGCCTCGTAGTCGATCTCGGATTCGTAATCGCAGCTGGCACCCGCCTCGTGGCGCAGGGCGCGACTGATCTGTTGTGTCAGCTTGTCATGCAAGCTGTCCACCAGGTCGCCCACATGATACTGCACGTTGCCCAAATGCAGACCCTCGCGGCGACGATAGCCCGGATAGATGATCTCCTTCAACGCCTCGGCACACTCGATCACCAGCTCGTAACTGGGCAGCGGGCAATGCCCCAGATGATTGATCGTGCCTACTTCCGTGTAGGTTTTGACGATCTTGTCGGTGATAATCGGTAGTTGTTCTTTTAAACGAAAATCGGAAGCCATGAGGATATCTCCCATACGGTGCCGTCCCTGCCGGTCGACAAGTGATGGATATGCAAATGCTTGTGTCTTCAGGCAGAGCTGGGACGTCGGTCAGGCAGCTGTCAGCAACAGTCCGGCCTTAAGCCGGACCGATACAGCCGCAACAGAGATCGCTCCCGGAAAGGAAAAGGGTTAACCGACGCATGGGAATTGAGCCCCCATCCATATCGCTTGGCAGCTTCCTAACCCACCAATCCTAGGCGTCAAAATCGACAAAATCAAGAAGTCTGTAAAGTTCTTCGACCAGGGCAGTGTAGCGGGTTTAGCAAAACCTGCCGTGGGCCGCTGGACCCGATGTGTCACAAACTTCGTGGCCAGAATCGGTAAGTCTTTACCTGGCAGGGAAGACGACCTGATTTGACCGCCAGGGTACCCAGCCTGCGTGGAGGATCATCTTGCGATGTCTGCCGCGGCCCGGCAGAGCGTCGGTCGTGGTACAGGAGACGGCCGGTGAGAAATCCGGGCTCCCAGTTCGGCCGGTGGCGACCCGCAGGGGGTCGGCCTTACTTGTCGTCCTCCTTGACCTTCGACTTGGCGATGATTTGCTGCTGAATGTTGGGCGGGACCACGTCGTAATGCGAAAATTCCATGACGTAGCTGCCTTGGCCACCGGTCATACTGGAGAGGGCCCGCGCGTAGGTCGACACCTCGGCCAACGGCACCTCGGCAATCACCGTCTGCAAATCGCCACCGGCCGATTCCATTCCCAGCACTCTACCCCGCCGCGTGGACATGTCGCTGTTGACGTCGCCCATCTTGTCGCCAGGGATCGTCACATGGATCTTTACAATCGGTTCCAACAGGGACGGTTTGGCTTTCTCGAAAACTTCCCTAAAGACATTCGACGCCGCGGTACGAAAGGCCGTTTCATTGCTATCGACCGGATGGTCTTTGCCGAAATGGACGTCGACGCAGACGTTCTGCACCTTGTAACCGGCCACCACCCCGCGGTTGATGCGTTCCAGGAAACCTTTTTCCACCGCCGGCATGAAATTGCCCGGAATCGAACCGCCCACCACCGAATCAACCCATAGAAAGTTGCTGGCGGGGTGGTGCGTGAATTTTTTGATTTGGGGAAACCGATCCTTCGTCGCGTACTCTTCCGGGTTGGTACCTTCCGGGAAAGGGTGCATGCGGATATGCACTTCTGCGAACTGTCCGGAACCGCCCGACTGCTTCTTGTGGCGATAACTTCCTTCGGCGTCGGCCTGGATGGTTTCGCGATAGGGAATCTTCGGTTCTTTCGTGTTGACTTCGACCTTGTCCCGCCGTTTGAGCCGCTCCTGAATCAGCTTCAGGTGCAACTCGCTCATCCCATTAATAACCAATTCCTTCGTCTCCTGGTCATGGTCCAGCCTGACCGTGGGATCCTCCTCGCAAATCTTGTGCAGGGCCGACGATAGCTTCGCCTCGTCCCCGCGGCTCTTGGGCTGTACGGCCAGCCCCACCATCGGCGTAGGGAACGTGATTTCCGGCAGTTGCACTTCGCCCAGGCTGTCGCCGGTATGCAAGTCCTCCAGCTTGGCGACCGCCACGATGTCGCCAGGACCGGCCTGATCGATCGGCGAGGTATCGCCGGCCTGGACTTGCAGCAGCGGCCCAATCTTGATGCCCTTGCGACTGGCCGAACTGGGAACCTGGCTGTCTTTCTTCAGCGTACCGGAATAGATCCGAATGAAATTCAACTTCTGTACGAACGGGTCAATCCGGGTTTTGAAGACCTGGGCCGCCAGCGGCGCGGAGGCATCGGCCTTAATCGTCACTTCGTCGCCCTCCTTGTGCGCCTTGCGGTCGATCGCCGTCGGCGGCAAGGCACAACTGGCCAACGCGTCCAGCAGTTCGGGAACACCGGTGCCGGTCTTGCCCGACACGCAGAGGATCGGGATCAACGTCCCCGAGGCAACGGCACGAATGATCAACCCCGACAACTCCGAATCGCTGGGCATCGTCCCCTCGAAGTAGCGCTCCATAACCGCTTCATCGACCTCAATGATCGACTCGATCAACGGTTCGTGAATTTCGGCAGGATCCACCAGGGCGTCAGCCGTGTCTTCTGACACTTTCAGCGTGCTGGCCACGCCGTGGAAATTGGCCCCCTGGCCTAGTGGCACGTTGAGNNCGCCGCGGAAATTGGCCCCCTGGCCCAGTGGCACGTTGAGCGGGACGCAGGTGTTGCCGAACATCTCCTTGATGCTGCTCAGCAGCGCCGGAAAATCGATATTCTCCGCATCCATCTTGCTGATCACGATCACGCGGCCGACCCCCGCTTCCGCCGCCTCCTGGAAAACACGACGTGTATTGACCTTGATCCCGGCGCTGGCCTCGATAAAGATGGCCGCCGTATCGACGCCACGCAGTGCACCAATCGCCTGGCCGATCAGATCGGGATAGCCTGGCGTATCGATGACATGAAACCGCTTTCCCGCATGTTCAAAGTGCGTCACGCTCGCCTCAATCGAGTACTTGTGCTGTTTTTCCTCCTCGTCAAAGTCGCAAATGCTGGTCCCGTCATCGACGCTGGGATTCGCATTCACCGTACCGGTTAGTGTCAGGAACTTGTCGGCCACGGTGGTTTTGCCACTCGAGCCATGACCAACCAGCGCGATATTTCGCAAGTCTTCGATGTTGTGCTTTGCCATCTTGTGAATTCCTCAAAGAAACCTGGGCGCTGCCCGAACACCATCGGTTGGGGCGGTGGCTGATCCGTGCGGATGGCTCCCGCACGCCCTTCCAACTCCGTAAGGCTTGTTAAACCTCCGCAACCGACGCGGCCGCCAGTGCTTCGGCCATCGTCAGCTTTCCTTCATACAACGCTTTTCCAATGATGCAACCCGTCACGCCCGTCGCGGCCAAGCGTGCCACGTCCTCGGCGCAACCCACGCCACCCGAAGCGATCACCGGCAGGTCTATCGCCTCGCGCAGCTGGCCAACAGCGGACACGTTCGGACCGGTTAAGGTGCCGTCCGTGGCAATGTCGGTGTAAATCACGGCGGCCAACGGTTCGTCGTTAAACTGTCGAGCCAATTCGGTGGCCGGTAACTGGCTGGTCTCCAACCAACCCTCCGTGGCCACATATCCCTGCCGAGCATCGACCCCCAAAACCAGCTTGTGCGGATAGCGGCGAGCCATCTGGCGGAACCAGTCGGGCTGTTGCAGAGCCCGCGTGCCAACGATCAGCCGGCTAAGCCCCATCTCCAGCAGCTGATCCACGGTTTTCTGATCGCGAATCCCACCCCCCAGCTCGCAGGGAACGTCCACCGTGGCCACGATCTTCTGCACCGCCTCCACATTGATCAACCGTCCCTGCCGAGCCCCATCCAAGTCCACCAGGTGCAGGAACCGGGCACCTTCGCGGACCCATCGAGCGGCGACGGCGGCAGGATCGTCGTCGTAAATCGTTTCCTGCTGGTAGTCTCCCTGCCAGAGGCGGACGCAATGTCCATTTCGTAAGTCGATCGCCGCCCAGATCTGCATGTTTCCGCCGACGCTGCCACCCCCGGCCGGCCCGTAGTATCAATCGAAATCGCCGGACCGCAGGTTGCCAAATCTTAACCCGGGGTTCTCCCCACCCGCCGCTGGCTACAAAGCGGGTGAGAATCCCGGAATCACCGCTAAATAAACCCGAAATATGGCACAAGCCTGCCACTCTTTCAAGGTGCCCCACGCCCTGCTCAAACGCCCAGTTCGGCAAAGTTGCGCAAGAGCCGCAAGCCGTTCGCCTGGCTCTTTTCCGGATGGAACTGAGTCGCATAGAGATTGCCGCTCCACACCATAGCGCAAAACGGCGCACCATAATCGGCACGACCCGCGACGATGCCAGGGTCCTGGGGTACGACAAAATACGAGTGAACAAAATAGAAGTAACTGCCGCTGGCCAGCCCTTTCAATATCGGGACCTCCCGGTCGAATTCCAGCTGATTCCAACCCATGTGCGGCACCTTCCACCTGCTGGGCAAGTCAAACGGCACCACCTCGCCCCTGAGGACCCCCAGCCCCTCGTGCTGTCCATGTTCGTAACTCCGCTCAAACAGCAGCTGCAGGCCCAGGCAGATGCCAAGGAAAGGCCGACCCTGCTGGATGGCCTCCCGCAGCGGTTCGACCAGCTTGCGGCGCCGCAGCTGGATCATCGCATCTTCAAAAGCACCCACCCCAGGCAGCACAATCTTTTCCGCGTCGGCCAAGACGGCCGCATCGTCCGTCACCACAGCACGAAAACCCAGGCGCTCGAAAGCCTTCTCCACGCTGCGCAAATTGCAAATCTGGTGGTCAACAATCGCAATCATCAACTATTCGTCCTCATTTCCCCCGCCGCTCACCGACACACCCACCAATCCACCCTCGCAGACTACCGACCGCTGCCAAACCACCCAGCCACCCACCTTCCTCAAAACAGGCTTGTCACCCCCCAGCCGGCCCCAGCCCGACCGGCTCCTGAATTCCCATTCTAATCCGCGAGGAGGCCATGACGTTAGAGCGACCGGTTCGCCGCAGGTGGGATTCACCCGCTCTGCGCCGTCGGCTGACCGAAAAACCTGAGGGCCACAAGAAACTCCCAGCACCCCGGAAAGCCGGGGTATCGAACCAATGCCCCCGGCAGCTCGACCCAACCCGCGGGAGCCCGGTTTAGTTCACTGGGAAGGAACCGCTTCCGGGTAGATCACCAGTTCCAAGCGGCGGTTCCCACGCCGCCCTTCTGCCGTGGCGCTGGAGTAGAGCGGGTGATTGGCCCCATGTCCCACGACGTGCAGCTGTTTGGCAAGAAACAGGCCCTGCCGCGCCATCCATTCGTAGGCTGCCATAGCCTGGGCCGACGAGAGGTGCAGGTGATCGCGCCACGGTCCCGAGATCGTGCTGTCGTCGGTGTGCCCTTCGACGCCAATCCGCTGGTCCGGAAAAGCCCGCGATATTTCTGCGGAAACGCGGCGCAGGAGATCGGCCCCGGCGGGCCGGAGTTGGACCGTGCCCGGCGGAAAGAGTTCATCACTGGAAAGGGGGACCCTCAAAACCTCGCCGTCCCGGCGGATGTCGACCCCCGGAATGTCAATCTCGGCCAGCGAGATGTTTGAGTTGGGTGTGATCGAAGCGTTCCCGCGGCGACGGCTGGCCGCCAACAGCGTGTCGGCCGTTTGCTTTGCTTCCGCCTGCTCCTGCCTGGCCCGCGCCAACTGGTCCTGCTTGTTTTGGAGCTCACGTTCCAATCGCACCAGCTGGGCCTCCAGACGCTGCACATCGCGGCGAGCAGCTGCGAGCTGGCGGTTCTTTTGCTGATTTGCGTCGTCCAGCGAAGAATGCTGCGACTGGCTTTGCTGTTCGCGGCTACGGTACTGGCCCAATTCGGCCGTCGATTGTTTGAGCCGGCGGCTGATGTCGGCCAAGTGCTGGTCCTGCAATTGCGCGTGGCGCTGAGCGTTGGTGATCTGTGCCTCCAGCGTTTCGTTGCGCCGCGTTAACCCTGCCAACTGGGCCTCCATGCGCTGGTATTCGCTGGCGGCGTGTTGCTGCCACTTCTCCATTTCGCGGACTTGGACCGACGCAGTCGTCCCCAGGGACCCGGCAAATGGCCCACCGGCAAAAGGCCCCCCGCCGGAATTTGCTCCGAATCGGTTGGCCAGGTTCGAATTGCCCGTACAGCCCAGGCAGACCAACAAGACGACCCAGACAGTGCCGTATCGAAGCGAACCCGTTCGCATGGCGAAACTTCTCCCACCAGCCTCGTAATTCAATGGGTGCCAACCGCCCAGCAACAGTTCGGACACAAGGCGGCTTGCAAAGGTTGCGTCGTCGAAAGGCCGCCGTACAACGAGCGGGCGGACCGATGCCGTAGCGGCTGCGAAGAGCGGCGGATGGTAGCAGTGGATCAGACGGACAACAACCCCAAACGACAACGCAATCGCCAGTTGGGTGCTAGCCCCAAGACCGTTTTCTGGATGACCGGTCGGGTCGCCAGCCGCGAAGCGGTAAGTGACAACAGACCGGGGCGCCAGCCGCAGGTCCAGGAGGCCCCAGGAAAATCAGGTCGCCCAGCGAAGGCAGACGCTGTAACAGTCTGAGGGCCAGACACGGATTTCTCACAAGCCCTCTGCTGCACGACAGCCAGGTCTTTGCCTGACCCCCTCAGACATCGCAATTTAAAACTTCACGCATCATGCATCCGCTGGAAGTCAAATCGCGTTGTCTTCCTTGCCAGGATCAGGAAAAGACTTGCCATCGCTTTTTACAAACTTGGTGAGAAATTCGCATTAGCCGGCATCTGCCCGAACGGGCCGTGCTAGCAATTGCTCGATCCTCTGGCTCATCTGCTGCGGGTAGGCCCTCGCATAGCCAACCCAGACACCCTGAATCGCCGTCTGTCGGTCCAGCAGCAACGTTGTCGGGTACACGAACTCCGCACCGCTGACCGCAATCACCCCGCGGCGCGTTTCCCCACCAGGATCGGCATATGTCGGCAACTGGAGTCCTTGGACCTGCAGAAATTCACGCGTCTCACGACCCAGCGCCGCCAGATCGCGGTCGTCTCCCTTCAAGCCGCAGGAGACGGCCAGGAGGCGAAAATCCTTGCGGGTGCCAAAACGAGCATAGATATCGGCCAAGTGGGGTAATTCCTGCCGACAGGGACCACACCAGGTTCCCCAAAAATTTAAAAGTACGACGTTGCCCCGCAGGTCGCTCAGCTGCACATCACCCCAGCCGGTGGTCAGGGCCCGCAATTGCAGCGTGGGCAAGCGAGCCCCAACGGCCGGATGCTGAGCACTTTTGTCGGGGGGCGGCCAGAGATTGGGCACGTAGTGCCAGACCAAATAAACACCCAGAATCAGTAGAATGCCGGCCCAAAGGGAGCGAGACGAGCGGGGCGGAGGGGCAGTTTGGGCTTGTGGCATGGGCCTTGAAATCGCCGTTGAGACGCGGTTTCCGATGACAGTTACAAAGATTATACTATGATAGATGGGTAGGAGTGCCCTCACACTCACTATTTGGACAAATCGCCAACCCTGCTTGTCCCACCTGATGGTGGTCCAGCCCATGCCCCGCTTTCTACTCTTCCTCGCTGCTCTGCTGTCCCTTGCCGGCTGCGCCGAGGAGGACGGCATCCCGCCCGAAATCGAGCGCAAGGCGGCTCAGATGGGCGACCCGCTTCTGCGAGCCATCGAAGAAAATCAGGTGGAAGGGGTAATCGAAGCCCTGCAGAACGGGGCCGATCCCAACGTTGCTCAGGAGGGCAAACTGCCACCGCTGCACCTTGCGGCGTCACTCGGATTTGTAGAAGTGGCCGAAGCCTTGATCAAGCGGCGGGCTGACGTCAACTTGATGAGCACCTATTCCAGTCAAGGACCGGACGGCGAGGTGCAAACAAGGCCCGGCCGAACGGCGTTGCACATGGCTATCACCGGCAACCACCTCGAAGTCGCTCAACTGCTGATCCAGCACAACGCCCAGGTAAATACCAAAAATGCCCACGGCATGACGCCGCTCGATCTGGCCACCAGCAAAGGCAATTTCCTGGAACAACTGCAAGCCAAGGAAACCGAACCGGAACGCCTTTCGTCGCTCACCAACGACATGAGCGTCAACCAATCGATCAGCCAGCTGTTGAAGGAAAATGGGGCCAAGACAAGCACAGAGATCGAAGCGGCCGATCTGGACCAGCTGTTGCAAGAAGATGAGAGCGGCGGAATTATGGGCCGGCTGAACGCCAGCCTTGAGCGGATCAAGAATAAGCAGGCGCAAGCCGAGGAAGCAAATGCCGAGCTCGACATACCGAAGACGTTCCCCAAGGAAGTGCTCGACAAAATCGGCCCCCTGAACCTCGACCAGATTGACCAGCCGGCGGCGGATGAGCCGAAGGAGGTCGACGATTTTCTGCAAGCGCCTCCCGATTCGTGATCTTTGAGGTCGAACAAAAATTCGCGGNNCGGGCTCAAGAAGCTAGGGGGTCACGTCGACGACCCCGTCTACCAAGTCGACGAATATTTCGCCCATCCCGCTCGTGATTTCGCCTTCACCGACGAGGCCCTGCGAATTCGACGAGTGGGCGAGGCGAACTTTGTGACCTATAAGGGCCCCAAGATCGACCCGCACACCAAGACCCGCCGCGAAATCGAACTGCCTCTGCCGCCCGGTGCCGGCACCGCAGCACAATGGCGGGAGTTGCTGGACGCCCTCGGCTTTCAGGCCATCGCCCAGGTCAAAAAAAGCCGTCGCTCTGGCCGCATCGATTGGAACGGATGGCAGGTCGAGACCGCCATCGACGACGTGGAGGGACTGGGCTCCTACGCCGAACTGGAAGTAGCCGCTCCCGCCGAAAAGGTGGCAGCCGCCCGTGACTGCATCCAGTCGCTGGCCCAGCAGCTCCAGCTGCAGCAGAGCGAACGGCGCAGCTACCTGGAACTCCTGCTGGCGCGGTGACAGGCCAGCTGGCCGGTTTGACGGCAAACATCCCCGCCGATCTTCTTCGCGGAAACGGCAAGCAGCCGGCCGGTTTTCGCGACGAGGCCCCCCGCCTGAGCTTCAGGCCTCGGCCCAGGCGCGAGGCGCTGAGACCCCCTCGCGTCCGTCGCGGCACCAAGAGAACGCGGGGATCCTGGCGTAACCAGGCCGTGGCTCAGGCCGCCTCTCCCCAGCCCCCCCTTCGGTTGCCCGGCGAACCCCTTGCCTTGTCCAATTGCACTTTGTGCCCCGCTGCAAATCTGGGATAGTCGGGGTAGAAAGGTGCCCCGCGGCCGGACAGGCTGTCGCCGCAGACATCCTGACCAGGACAGGACAAAACTTTGCATCCTCGATGCCGGTCATGAAGATTTTCTTTTCGGTGGGAGAACCGAGTGGCGATTTGCACGGGGCAAACTTGATCCGGCAATTGCGCCGGCAGCAGCCTGGCCTGGAGGCGGTCGGCTATGGCGGGCCGCGGATGGCCGCGGCCGGCTGCCAACTGCACGCAGACCTCACGCAACTGGCCGTCATGTGGCTGGCCCGCGTGCTGCTGAACCTGCACCGCTTCTGGGACCTGGTCAGTCAGGCAGACCGCTACTTCCGGCACCAGCGTCCGGATGCAGTCGTACTGATCGACTACCCCGGCATGAACTGGTGGATCGCTCGGCGAGCCAAGACGCACGGCATCCCGGTCTTCTATTACGGCACCCCGCAGATGTGGGCCTGGGCCGGCTGGCGAGTGCGAAAAATGCGGCGGCTGGTTGACCACGTGCTGTGCAAACTGCCCTTTGAACCACCATGGTACCGGCAGCGTGGTTGCCAGGCGACGTTTGTCGGCCATCCCTATTTCGACGAAATGCAGCAAAGGTCGCTGGACACCTCCTTCATCCAGCGGCAACGCCAACAGCAGGGACCGCTGATCACCATTTTACCCGGTTCGCGGACCCAGGAAGTGGTCAAGAACCTGCCTTCTTTCTTGAAAGCCGCTCAGCACGTTCAGGCGGCGTGCCCCGAGGTCCGTTTTGCCGTGGCCAGCTTCAGCCAACGACAGGCGGTTATGGCCCGTCGCATGGTCGCCACCAAGGCGGAACTGCCGGTGGAAGTGCACCACGGCAGAACCCCTGAACTGATTCATCTGGCACACAGCTGCATGGCCTGCTCCGGGTCGGTCTCGCTGGAACTGCTGTACCACGAAAAACCGACCGTTATCCACTACCGCGTGAGCCGCGGTTTTTACCTGTTTGTGCGGCTGTGCCAGCGAATGTTGCAGCTGAGGGTCAAATACATCACGCTGGTCAACATGCTGGCCGATGAACCGTTCTCCTCGCGGCCACGCCCGTTCGACCCCGAATCGGCCCAGGCAGAACAGGCCGTTTTTCCAGAATTTCCCACGTGCCAGGACAAGTCCGAGTGGCTGGCCCGGTACCTGGTCGAATGGCTGACCGATGCCGAAGCGTACCAGCAGCGTATCCAGCGGCTCAGGACGATCAAAGCCAAGGTGGCTCATGGGGGCGCGTCCCGGACGGCGGCCGGGTACATCCTCGACCAACTGTCCCAACGCCCCACCAAGATCCCGCGTCCGCATTTCCCTCCCCAGGCCAGCCCGCCCCGCGGCCGAGCAAGACTGGCCATGGCCGGCGCCGCCGAAGCCGGCTAAAATTGGGAAAAATAAGGCGAACCGCAGTCGTTTGGCGGGCAAAGGTGCATCGTGCTGATCGGCGAACCCCCTCCATCACAGGGTGATCTTCACTTCCGGATTCTGGGAATCCCCGTCCGGGTCCACCCCTTCTTCTGGGTGGTCGCCGTCCTGCTGGGACTCACCGGCAACAACGAGCGACCCGTCCAGCTCATCATCTGGGTGATCGCTGTTTTCGTATCGATCCTGGTCCATGAAATGGGCCATGCCCTCACGGCCAGGTCCTATGGCTGGCAGCCCTGGGTGACGTTGTACGGCTTTGGGGGGCTGGCCAGCTATCACCCCACCCAACAGGACGCCCGCAGCCGGATTGTGATTGCCGCCGCGGGCCCCGGCGCCGGCTTTTTGTTCATTGCCCTGGTCATGGCCATCGTGCATGCCTCGGGACACGCCGTTTCGATTGAACGAGCGAATCTTCTGCCTTACTGGGTGTTCTTTGATTACTTCGGCGGCCAGGAGGCCAATAACCTGGACCTGCTGGTCAGCGACCTGTTGTACATCAACATCTTTTGGGGCCTGGTGAATCTACTGCCGGTCTACCCGCTGGACGGCGGCCAGATTGCTCGTGAAATGTTCCTGCAAAGCAACCCGCAGGAGGGCATGAAGCAATCGCTGTGGCTTTCGGTCTTGACCGGTGCCGGGCTGGCGATCTTTGGTGCCCTCACGTTGCAGAGCCTGTTTATGGCCCTGTTTTTCGGTTACATGGCTTACACCAGTTACGCCATGCTGCAGATGTATTCACGGGGCGGACCCGGCATGGGTGGTCCGCAATGGTGACCAGGGGCGTGGCGGCAGAACCGGTCCCGCGAACCCGGGTCGTGCTGTTGGGCGCTAGCAACCTGACACGTGGCATTTCGACCGCTGTCGAAACCGCTCATCTGGTCTGCGGCAGTCCACTGGAAATACTCGCGGCCGTGGGTCACGGGCGTTCTTTTGGCCTGTCCAGCAGCGTGTTGGGCCGCCGCTTGCCAGGGATCCTGGATTGCGGGATCTGGAGCGCCCTCAGAACGTCCTCCTCCCCGGCGACCAGGGCCCTGGTGACCGATATTGGCAATGACCTGCTGTACGGCGTCGCGCCCGCAACGCTCGCCGCCTGGGTCGACCAGTGCCTCACCCAGCTGGCCGACGCGGGCGCTCAGATCGTCATGACGCGGCTGCCGCTCCAGAACCTGAATTCGCTCTCTTCCCGGCGATATTTGCTGTTTCGCACGCTGTTTTTTCCCAATTGCCGCTACGATTTATCGACGATCCGCCAGCTGGCTCGGCAGTTGGACGCGAAGCTGGTCGAGCTGGCCGAACAGCATCCGGTCCAGCTGGTCCGGCCCCGGCCGCAATGGTACGGCATCGATCCGATCCATGTAAAAATCCGGCATGGGCCGGCCGTTTGGCGGACGGCGCTGGCGTGCTGGAATCCGGACGCCCCGTTGCCACCGCCCGCGAGGGGATCCCTGCGGCGCTGGTTTTTTCTCCGCACCCGCCCGCCGCAGTTGCAACATGTGTGGGGCTGGGCCCGGCGGCGGACACAACCTTCCGCAGCACTTCCCAACGGCTCCACGGTCGGTTTTTTTTGAAATCATAAAAATTTTCAGATTTTTTCCGGCGGCGGCCTCCAGGTTGGTTCTTGACTGCCTGCACTCGGGGCCAAAAGTTTTTCGCGTCCTATTTTTCTCCTCGTGGCCCTTCACTTGGAAGAACTTTTCCAACACCCGCTGGACAGCGCGCTCGCCCCCCGCACCACGAGTCCCCTCCGGTAAAAAAACCGTATTTTTTGCGATTTTCTGCTGTTTTTCTGGCTCAACCCATTCCCCAACACGGTCCGGGAACATGGCGGCCATCGGACCGTTACGTCCACCCACCCGCACCGCGCCGTGCAAGGCAGAATGGCCAATCCAAAAATTGCCGCTTGTAATTTTGGGAGGCCACGCAGCAAGGCTGGTGAAAAAAATTTTGCAGGGCGAGTTCGATTTTTTAAAAAAAGGGGTTGACGCACGATTGCAGATTTTGATGATTAGGAACCATCGTGAATCAGTTATTAGTTATTGAGTTTTTTTGTTAGGAGTTTTTTGGGTGAGCCGCTTTGTTGTCGCGGGTCCCTGGCACGTCTTGTCTGAGGTCCACGGCAGTTTGTGCTCAAGGCGGTTCTGTGGTTCATGGTGGGACGCATGGCGGTCGGCCAGCAAGACTGACGCCGTCGGGATGGATCCCACCGTTCCTTTTTTACGGAGGACGTACTGTGGCCAAGAAGAGAAAAGCTACTAAGAAGAAGGCGACCAAGAAGAAGGCCGCCAAGAAGAAGGCGACCAAGAAGAAGGCCGCCAAGAAGCGCAAAAAGGCCAAACGGAAGAAGTAGTGTCAGCGGGTGGGCCACCTCCAGGTGGCCAACCCGTCCGGTTAACGATCGAAGGCCGCGGCGGACGATGTTCGTTGCGGCCTTTTTTTGCGCACTTTAAAGCACCGACAAGGATGGCAACGGCGGTTCGGCCTCGTGCTGCGTCGCCAGACTCTTGACCAACCGGTAGCAAATCCCATTCAACGGCTCGGCCGTTTCCCCATCCTGGAAATTTTCCCAGGTTTTCCCTTCGTCGCCGTGGACGCGAATCTGAATGTTGATCGGCACTTCTCCCAAAAACGGAATCTGCATCTCCTCGGCCCGGCGTCGCGCACCACCCCTGCCGAAAATTTCGTGCCGCTGGCCGCAACCGGGACACTGAAAGTAGCTCATGTTTTCCACCACCCCTAACAGCGGGATCTTCAACTGCCGGAACATGTTGATCGCTTTCACCGCGTCCAGCAGCGCAACATCCTGGGGAGTGCAGACGACGACCGCGCCGGTGAGCGGCAAGAGCTGGGAAAGGGTCAGCGCCACATCTCCCGTCCCCGGTGGCATGTCAATGATCAGGTAGTCCAGATGACCCCACTCGGTGTCCCGCAAGAAATTCGTGATCGCGCCGTGCAGCATCGGCCCGCGCCAGATCACCGCCTTGTCCGCCGGCACCATGAAACCGATCGACATCACCTTCAGACCGTCCTGTTCGACCGGCTTGATCCGCTTTTCTTCAACCTCCGGCTGGCCCGTGACGCCCAGCAGATGAGGGATGCTGGGACCGTAGACATCCGCATCCATCAGCCCCACCTGGCAACCCGCTTTCTTTAGCCCCAGCGCCAGAATCGCGGCAATCGTACTTTTGCCAACCCCCCCCTTCCCCGATCCCACCGCAATCACGCTCTTGGCCGTCAGGCCAATCTGTCCCAGTCTCTGCGGTGGCCGATCATGCCGGACCAACTCCACCTCGATCTGGTTCACGTCCGGAAGTTCCGCCGCCAGCCGCCGCACCAACCGGCTCCGCATATCCTCCCACAGCGGGGCCGAATGCGTTGTTAATCCAATCGTGACAGACAGCCGGCCGTTCTCCATTTTGATCTGGCCCAGCTGATGCATCTCCTCCAAGCCGCGTCCAGATTCTGGATCCTTTTCGGCCGCAAGTACGCTTTTCGCCTTCTCGATCGTGCTCTGCATGTCCGCCATCACCCTTGCTCGCTTTCTCAAACAGGACCCTCTTAGGCTCGCATACGCGAATCAGGGCAACAAGCCCCCGCAGCAACGCCCACTCGACCGAAAAGGCTGAGCCCGGATTTCTCACCAGCCATCTGCTGTGCAACGGCCAAGCCCCCGCTCGGCCTCGTCCGACATCCCAAGTTGAGGCTCAACGTGTGACCCATACAAGTAAAGCCAAATTGCGTCCTCCTCCTTGCCAGACAACGACTTACCGTCGCTGGTACCAGGTTTCCGAGAAATCCAGCTTAGCGGGCCGTTTCCTCCGCGGTCCGGGCCAATTGGACCGGCACCGCCTGGCCCTCGGCACCCGGCGCTGCCGAACGGATCGCCGGTTGCTGACTGATCACGCCCGTCCAGTGGACCAGGGGACCGGGAAACAAGCCCACCGCAAGAACTGTCGTCGCACAGAAAGCCGTGGCCCAGGCGGCCCCAGCGCCCCCCTGGGCCCGCGGCCATTGAGAAGCAGGCCCCCCCGCAGCCCCCCCCGTGGAAAAATACATCACGGCCACGACCCGCAGATAGTATCCTGCGGAGATCGCGGCGTTCAAACCACCCACGATCGCCAACCCCACAAACCACGTCCCCACCGACACACCGGCAAACTTCGCCGGGGGAGTGGCAACCGCCAGGGCCGCATGAAACAGGCCCAGCTTACCCCAAAATCCAGCCAGCGGAGGAACGCCAGCCAGGCTGAACATGAACACCGCAATCGCCGCCGCCAGGGGGCCGCGGGTCCGGCTGAGCTCGGAGAGCTGAGCGACCTTGTCCAAGCGACGCCCCTCGCTGCCCAGGTAAACCAGGGCCGCAAAAGTACCCACCGTGGCCAATACGTAAACCACCATGTACACCCACGTCGCGCTCAACCCCGCCTCTCCGGCAGCCACCATCAGCGGCTCCTCGCCACCAAACTCACGCGCCGCCAGCCACACGGCAATCCCGATCAACATGTATCCCGCGTGCGCAATCGAGGAATACGCCAACAGCCGCCGAATGTTCCCCTGCCACAACGCAACCACATTCCCCACCGTCATCGTGACCATCGCCAGGATCACGCACAGCAGCCAACCCGTACCGGCCACCGCGGGCAACAGGGCCGCCAACAGCCGCACCAGCGCCGCCAGACCGGCCAGCTTTGGGATCACGGACAACAACCCGGCGTTCAAATTCGTCGTCCCCTCATACACGTCGGGGGCGTAAAAATGCAGCGGCACCAGGGCGATTTTGAAGCCCAGGCCACCCACGATCAGCACCAGGGCCAGGGTCGCCAATTCCTGGGAAAACGCGCCACCGGGCTGAGCGGTGCGGAGGCTGATTGCGTCCAGCCGCAGAGAGCCGGCCAATCCGTAGAGGAAACTGAAACCGTACAGCAAGAACGCCGAAGCCAGGATGCTTAAAAAGAAATACTTGACCGTCGCCTCCTCGGAAGCCGCGTCCCGCCGGCCCAAAATCAGTAAGAGGTAGGTCGGCATGGAAATTAACTCGAAACCCAGGAACAAGATGATCAGGTCCCGCGCCGAAGCGACCAGCATCAAGCCGGCCACGACCAGCAGGATCGATCCCAATACCTCGGGCGACGGCCGCATCCCCCCGTCACGCGCCGCCTGTGCCACCAGCAGAAAACCGAGCAGAATTGCCAGGCAGCGGAGGGCATAGCCGAACAGGTCGAAGTAAACGGGCCCATACGCCCTGCCGGCCAATCCCTCCTGCCACAACGCCAACGCCTGATCGTACTCAATAAACAAACTGCAACCGGCAACACCCAAGCCCAGCACCGCATACCAGATTCCGCCCCGACGCGGGGCGTCAAATGCCCCCGCCACGTAAATCCAACACGCGGCAATGGCCAACAGTATCTCCGGCATCAATCGTAAGATCGTCTCGTAGCTGACCATCAAACCCTCTCCGTCACCGTCGGCGGTCGTCCCGATTGCTCACCTCTACCTGCTGCGAATTCCGCTCCCAAGACCGCTCCGCCGCGGCCACCACACCATCCAGCGAAGGCGCCATCCGATCCAAAAAAAACTTGGGCTGAATCCCGATCCACAAGACAAATACCGCCAGCGGAGCCAGGGCAAATAACTCGCGCCAGGTGAGATCCCGGACACCTGCCGCATCGCCCGCGGTTTTTGGCGGCTGCCGCAACGGCCCAAAGAAGACCCGCTGGACCAGCCACAACATGTACCAAGCACCCAGGACCACCCCCGAAACAGCCAGGACCGCAATCGTCATCAGCTGCCAGCCGCCACCGTTCGTCGCCGTCTGCCAACCGCGCTGGAACATCCCCAACAACACCAGGAACTCGCCGGCAAAACCGTTCATCCCCGGTAACCCGATACTGGAAAAGGTGAAAAACACCATGCAGAACGCCAGCACAGGTACCTCCGCGGCAAGGCCACTTAAGTCCGCAATCCGCCGCGTGTGATAACGCTCGTAGATCATCCCCACGATAGCGAACAACGCTCCGGTCGACAGACCATGATTGACCGCCTGCAAGACACCCCCCTGCGTCCCCAGACGGTTCAAGGCAAAAAGACCCAGCATGCAGAAGCCCAGGTGGCTGACGCTGGAATAGGCGATCAACCGCTTGATATCCGCCTGAGCCAGAGCCACGAGGGCGCCGTACACGATCCCCGCCACCGAAATCCACAACAGCCAGGGGCACAGGGCCGCCGTGGCGTCGGGTAACAGCGGCAGGTTGAAGCGGGCAAATCCGTAAGTGCCGATTTTCAATAGGACCCCAGCCAACAAGACGCTGCCCGCCGTAGGGGCCTGCNNTCCGACTGAGCCAGTGCGACCATGGCACCGTAGACGATGCCCGCCACGGAGACCCACAGCAGCCACGGGGCCAGGGCTGCCGTGGCGTCTGGCAAAAGGGGCAGGTTGAACCGCGCGAAACCGTAGGTGCCAATTTTCAACAGCACCCCAGCCAACAACACGCTCCCGGCAGTCGGGGCCTGCACGTGCGCCAGCGGCAGCCACGTGTGCAGGGGGAACAAGGGCACCTTGATCGCAAAACCGATAAACAGGGCCGCGAAAATCCCGTATTGCCACCCCAGCGGCAGCGGCCGCACGCCCAACGCCGCCGTCAATTCCGGAATCGAAAATGTCAGCCCCGCCGTCCCCGGCTGCCAGTAATGCCATACGACGATCGACAAAAGACCCAGGAACGTCAGCACACTGCCCGCCAGCGTGAACAAGAAGAATTTCATCGCCGCATAACGCCGCTGCTCGCTGCCCCACATACCAATCAAAAAGAACAACGGGATCAACGTGAATTCGAAAAAGACGTAAAACAGGATGATGTCCCGGGCCACAAACACGCCCAACATGCCCGTTTCCAACAGCAACAGCATCGCGTAAAACGTGCCCGCCCGCTCCTCAATCGCCTCCCAACTGACCAGCACACCGGTCACCATCAACAGGGCCGACAACCCGTAGAACCACAAGCCCACACCGTCCAGACCGATGCTGATGCGAATATCCAGACCCGTCTGCCCCCCCAGCCAGGCCTGATCCACCACCGCGTATTCGACCGCCTCAGCTGGCGCGTAGCCAAAAACCACCCCACCCACCAAGAGAAGGGTCAGGAGGGTGGTCGCCAGTGCCAGCCTGGCAGCCCACTGGCGTCGTTGGCCCGCCAGCAGCAAAATCAAGCCCGCACCGATCGCCGGCACTGCCAAAGAAGCGACCAACAGTTTTTCTGCAAGTTCCATATTCCGCCTATTCCACCAGCGGTTGCCCGCCCACCGCAGCAGCCGGCCGGCTACTGTGGGGACCTGGCACCTGCCGCAGCGAGGCCCACACAAGCGAGCTGGCCAGCAGCAACAGGGCCAAGGCGACCATGGCCAGCGCGTACGACTGCAACATGCCGCTCTGCAATCCCCGCAACACGCGTCCCACGGCGACCGGCAGCCAGCCAATCAGGTTGACCAGCCCATCAATCAGCAAACGATCGACCTGGAAACAAAGCCAGGCCACCCCGCGCAACGGCCACACGATCAGATAGAGATAAATCTCGTCAAACAGAAATTTCCCATACGACGCTCGATAAAATGGCCCCCAAGCCCTGGCCACCCATTCGCTTTGCCGGGTATCGCCCAGGAAAAAGTAAGCGGCGCTGGCGGCACCCAGGACGGCGGCCAGCGTGCTGATCACCGCGATTTGGGGATGAAAACTGACAGGTGTCGTCTCACGCAAGTCGGCAAAGGCCAGCGAGGGGGTCAGGGCCAGGAAGTCCACTAACCAGTGCGACCGTTCCATGATCCATCCAATCGAGGCGGCCAAGGCGGCCAGGATCAAGAGGGGCACCGTCATCAGTCGGGGCGACTCATGAGCATGTTCGCCAGCCTGTTCCGGGACCTGCTGCTGGCCAAAAAACGTCCGAAAGAATGCGCGAAAGGTATACAAAGACGTCAGGAACGCCGTGAACGTGGCGGACCAGTACAAGAGGGTGAAGAGCGGAATCTGTCCGGCCAGCAAAAAATCCCCATCCGCAGCCCGCTCGTGAACCGCCGCCAGAATCATGTCCTTGCTCCAAAAACCCGCCAAAGGACAGATGCCGGCCAGCGCCAAACACCCGATAAAAAACGTCAGGCAGGTGACCGGCATGAGTTTCCTCAGGCCACCGAACCGGCGCATGTCTATCACGTTGCCCATGGCGTGCATCACGCTGCCAGCGCCCAGGAA
>JABAOF010013195.1_pt2 | contig 27358 bp, 29 predicted proteins | sample 7062171 | NCBI WGS metagenome assembly JABAOF01 (sample SAMN14538628, study PRJNA623070) | marine sediment metagenome | biome: marine biome [ENVO:00000428]; feature: marine pelagic biome [ENVO:01000023]; material: deep marine sediment [ENVO:00002113] | place: India: Gulf of Khambhat ...
CTGGCCAGAGCTACAAAAGAACTCGACAAGCTTTTCGGTAAGTTGGATAAGGCGTCTGTCAAGACGTCGGATGCTGTTCGGACTGTACTGCGCGAACTGAACGAGATCCCCGGGATTTCTCCCGATATCGAAAGGGGTCTCAAGCGCATTGACGAGCAGCTTCGTAAAGGCGAGATCAGTTTCGAGACTGCGACCGAACGGGTCTTGGAGTACAAGGCTACGATCCGGAAGGCCCGGCGAGAGGCTGAGCCGTATATCCACTCGCTGCGGAAGCTCGAAGCCGCCACAGAGGACCCTGCCGAAGGTTTCGCGCGGGCCAAGGAGAAGCTCAGCAGTTTCCTCGACTTCATGACTGATTTTGATCCCACGAGTTTCCGCCGCTTGCTCGTGAAGGGGATTGCGGCGGGCACGGTGGGTCTTGTGAAGGTCACGGGCAAGGCCACCAAGACCATGGGGAAGCTTTTCCGGCGGGCCACGGAGGATGTGGACCTGACGGCTGAAGCTATCGAGGGGCTTGGGATTGATCCCGAGACGGCTCGTAGATTTAGTGCTTTCAGTAAAAAATTCCGCAAGGACATCGCGACCCCTGCGAAGGGGCTTGCCAAATTCTACACGCCTGTCAGAAGTTTCTTTGCTCGATTCTTTGGCTCACGACGTGAACGCGCGACTGCCCAGCGGGATCTCGCGAAGCTGTGGGGCGCGTTCAAGGGCTTGGGAAAGATCGATCCCCCAGAGGGGATTCAGGCCATCGAAGACGCTCCCAAGGAACTCGTCGATAGGATTGAAGCAGTAAGCAACGAGATCCGTGCTGAGAACGAGGGGCTCTGGAAGAGTGTCGATGTCAGCGCGATGGAGGGAACCAAGGATATCCCGAAGCACGCTGAGATTGCGTGGAACAGCATCGTTGAGGGGGCGGAGAAGGCCGAGAAGAAGGTCAAGAAAGTCGAGCCCATGGCGAAGATGGGGGATTCGCTCGAAGCTTTCGTGGACACGCTTCGTGACAAGATCACTCCCGACTTAGCCACGGAACTCGGGGGTCTCGTGAACGTTTTCCGCCGGGGTGCTCAGGACGCCTCGGAGGAGATGGGTGGACTCGCGGACAACGTGAGCCAGCGGATGACGAGACTCCGTACCGACATGGTCATGGCTTTTGATGCTGTTGGTAATTCGATACAGGGAGCATTCGACAAGGGCACGGGGGCAGCGGATAAGTTTGGTCAGCATTTCGACACTTACGTTGAAGAAAGGCTTGGTGATAACGTCGAGCACATTCACCAGTTGTTCAAGGGGCTCGGCGGTATCCTCAAGCCTGTCCAAGACGATTTTGATGCTGGCTTTGAAAAAATTCTAGAGAAGAAGAAGGTATTTGACCAAAAGGTTCTGGAGAATCTTCAGGGCTTGTCCGGAAAGGTGAAGGGGGCTGTCTCGGGGATGAGCGGGGCCATGGGGACTGAGTTTGTGGAAGCGGCGAACAAGGCGGACGCCCCACTGAAACGTTTGGCAGACGACATGTCTCGTGTGCATTCCGGATTGGGTTCTATACAGAGCGGCTTTGCGGGCTTTCATGGTTGGACGAGCGCAAACGCCGAGTCCTTGTTTGAGGATCTTTCGTTGATCGGTCAGGGGCTCAAGAAGGCTACAGGTCAGAACCCTTTCCCAGTCCTCGGGCTCCTTGCGAAGATCGGGCCGTCGCTCGCGCGTTTTGCTTCGGTTGCGGCTCGTGCAGGACCCAAGGTGTCACGATTTGTCACTGGGGCCGATAAAGCTAAGGCGGCTGTCGAGGCCCCGCTCAAGTCAGCCGTTCGCGCTGTCGCGGAAAAGGGCAAGGAGAAGGTGATTGCCAAAGGCAAGGCATTCTTAAAGGCGAGGGCTGCGAAGTTACTTCCGGAGCGCAGAAAAGCTGGCGAGGAGAGTAGGGATAGGGCTCCCGCGCAGGCAGGCATGGACTCTTCGGCTATTGTTGGGGCGATTGGCTCCATGTCAAAGTCGATGGGTTCCAAACTCGGGGGCGTGTCGGCAGCCGTGGGACGGAGCAGAGCCCAAAGGCTTTCAGGGACCCTCAAGGTGGATTCTGATGAAATGGGCCGTGCGGTGTCTGCTTCCACTAGGACGACTCAGGGGCTCAGAGGTTCGGTGAGGTAATCCGTGGCGAATGAGGAACTGGTTTCGGAGGCTTCTCAGTTTGCCGTTGAGGTTTCTTCTCACAGCCCGCTTACATTCTCGAAACTTCGTCAGTTTCGTGAAGTCGTTTTCTGGGAACGCGCGGACTTGCCCGATTTTCCTCCACGGGACACGGATTTGATCATCCCCCTTAATGTTCAGGATCGCATCGACAATCTTGCAAATACGGCGTACGAAGATCCCAATCTCTTTTGGGTTCTCGCCATCGCCAACGAGATTCGTCTTCCTCCCCTTCAGATGAATCCGGGGTTTGGGTTCCGGTATCCCGACGGAGTTAATGTGTTCCGTGTTATTAGAGGGGAAGCGGTGTGATTACTGATCCCAAATCTGCTTCAGAACTCGCGAACTACGAGTTCGATATCGCGCTCGCTAAGCGGCGAGCGGGGAATCTCCCATTTTTCAATCGCATTGCGCAGATTCAATCTGCTTCTGCGAACATTGATACTGAGTTTGGCTCAGCGGATAGTCAGGCATTCCCTTTCCGCAGATTTGTTGCGGAGGCCAAGGCGGTCTGGGCGCTTAACACGAATCCTTTTGTCCACATGGTCTTTGCTGCGGAACAGTCAGAGTTCGCGAGGTTTACGGATTTCCCGGGCTTCGCTAAGAATAATGTCATGGGGTTCCGGTTTCGGAAAGAGAAGCTGGACCAATCGTCCGGTTGGATTTATGGCGTGACGCAGTATTCTGTTCCCCGGCTTGACAATAACAGGCGAAGCATCCTTGTGGAGGGCTATGGCCTTCTTTTTGAGGCCCCGAGAAGGCACGTTTCCCGCAACTTTAAGAACACCACGGCCAAGAACATCATTTCGACGATTGTCAAGCGGTATGGTTTGGGTTTCAGAACGGAAGGTGTTCTTGAAGACAGATCAATCAAGGAAGTGGAGCAGAATGGGGATGACCTTTCCTTGATCAACAGCGTGGTTCAGACGCTGAATGCTTTTTGGTATATCGATGAGAATGCGCTTGTCCTTGTGGGTCGGGAACACATCCACAACCAGAAGCCGGAGATTCGATTTTATTACACCACGCCTGCTCGGGGCGATAGCCTTGCGGAGGAATTCCCTATCTCAGAGTTCTTTCCTCTGCTTGATGGTCAGTTCTTTGAGGCTGGGGCATTTAAGATTACGGGACGCGATGTCGATCTTGATTCTGGGAGGACGGTGGAACAGGTCTTTCAGCCTAACGTGCCTCGGCTCGGAACACTTTCGCTCAATTCGGACCAATTCTTTTCCAACGACGGCGTCACCATAAACGAAACTATCCTGAAGCCCTCCCCCGTTCCGGGGATAAATGAGAGCGGTGTATTCCTTCCCCTCAATACCCTTAGTGATGATGCGGATAGGTATCGGTATGCCGTGGAGCAGAAGGACATCGAAGTTCGCATCCTCATTGCCACGGTGGGGTTTCCTGCGGCTCGGCCCGGGATGTTGGTCGAGCTTTTTGGTGTTGGGGATCTTTTCAGTGGGAATTACGTAGTCGAGGAGATCACGCATCAATATACGCAGAACAAGCCCTACACCACGACGTTGATACTTGGTCGGAATGCTCTTGGTAATATCCGGACGGCAACGCCTTTTCCCGTCAATCTCAAGCAGACGACAGAGAAGGAGTTCGGAGGGAAGAAGGTCTTTGCCGAGGTGGTATCTGATGCCTGAACTAGCTTTTGAAGAAAAACTTCGTGCCTACGGGTTGGAGTACTTCGGAAAGTACTACAGCGTCTACAAGGGTACTGTGGCCGACAACGTGGACCCTCAGAGTCAGGGGAGGGTCAAGGTCCGCGTGCCCGCATTGGGCCGGGACGACGAGCTTGAAAAGTTCGCGTATCCCATTCTGCCGTTCGCGGGTCCCCGGCAGGGGTTCTTTTTCCCTCCTGAGGTCGGCGACCACGTCTGGGTGGTTTTTGAGGGTGGAAACCCGACCCAGCCCCGTTACTTTGGGGGCTGGTGGCGGAATCCGAGCAAATCTGTCAGCGGGAGCGACGTTCCCCCGACGTCGAATCCTCGGGGCGATGCCCCCCAGATCAGGGAGCTTCGGACGAAGGCGGGACACCGCATCGTTTTTGATGACGGGAAGATATCGAGCGGCATCACGATCCAGACGCCCAAGGGAAACCTCATTCGCCTCAAGGACGACGACGGGAAGATCGAGATAATCTCCGTTGGGGATGTTCGGGTGCAAGGTCAGGAAGTTAAGGTCGAAGCGACCAGTGCGGTCGTGGAGTCCGCGACGGCGGACATCAGGTCTCCCCAGATCAAGATTAACAACGGGACCAAGGTCGCGGCAGCCATTGGGGACACGACTGTTGGGAGCCCCTCGACGCATACGATAACCGGACCTCCTGTTGCCGGGAGGCCGTTGATTCCTTAATCATGGTAACGATCATTGTTCCGGCTTCGGACGCTTCGGCGATTCGCGATGAGATCAAGCGTCTCACCGCGCGGATCAGGAGCCTTAACGAGTCCATCGTTTTCTACGAGAAGCAGTTGAACGGGGCTCCGGCACAACTGCTTTACACCGAGGACGAGATTCAGGCAAATCCTGCTCTTGAGGAAGAACAGACGGAACTTGTTCCCCGTATTTTTGGTGCCATCGATAGGGACAAGTCCTACGAGAGGCTCCTCTTCGACCAGACGCAGCCGATTGTCGATGCGTACGAAGACGAGCGGCGAGCATTGGACGGGAAGGAACCTACGTACGTCTTGGACGAGACGTTGATCCAGACGTCCGGTAAGGACAGAACTCCGCCTCTTTACCTCCCGCCGGATCTCGTCAACATCGACCAGACGGAACTCTTCGGGGGCACGGGGTCGTCATCGCCCAACGAGGATGTGGAATTGACTGCTGAATTGGCCTTCATCACGACGTTGTTGACCGGGACCTGTCAGGTCGCTTCGCCTCCGGTGATGCCGTGCCAAGACGCGCATACGGGATTGATCGCATCGTTGTTGGCCCGGTTTGATCCCAGTGGCCCCTCGGGGTTTCTGGTGGTGCAGGAAACGGCTCTGAACAGCAATCCCGACTTGGGGAGTTTCGTGAGTCTGCCGTTGGCGGCGGTTACGGCGGAAAAGGCGCGTGTGGATGCTTTCCGTGTGGCTCTGGCGGCTATCCCCGTGGGCGATCAGGTGCCTTCTGCGCTGCTGACACCGGAAACCGCGAAGGCAACGGCCCGGAAAACTTTTATTACGGGAACGCGGATTCCCGAGATGGATGGGTTTCTCAATACGTCTCCGGGTTATTACAATACACGCCTCTCGGTGCTGCAACTTCGGTTGGAGAATCCGGGGACGGTTCACGAGATTACGTTTTACAACGACGCGATAGTCAACGCGCAGACCGAGATCACGGCACTGGAGGCCCAGATCGAGACGCTTTCGGCGTTGCTCCCGTAGGTTATGGCGAGAATAGAGACAAGAAGGCCGGGGCGGTTGATTCGCCCAAGAGGGGTGCATTTTCCGTTTACGAAGCGATCCGATGGATTTCCTTCGGCTGACGTGCCGAGGAGTATTTTTGTCAGCAATATCAAACAGATACTCCTAACCACTACGGGTGAGCGCGTTATGCGACCACGGTTTGGTTCGCTTCTTAGGTCTGCGTTATTTGCGCCTACGGGTAATCCCTTTTTGCTGAGCACTCTTGAAGCTATCGTGAGGGACGCGATCAATACGTGGGAGCCACGGGTGGACGTCAGGGGAGTCCATATCAGGGACGAGGAGAACCTGATAAGTATTCGTGTCGATTTGTTTTCATCGTTTGGTGCTGTTGAAGTCGAATTTAGTCTTCAGAGATTATAGGCATGGTTCTTGAAGAAACAATCAGGGAACTCCGAAGGGCGACCTTCATTGGGAAGGATTTCAATACTTACGTCACGGAGATTTCCCAGTTCGTCAAGCAGGAGTTCGGCGAAGACACGTTCAACGATTTCGTCGAAGCTGATCTTGGCGTCATGTTTATCGAATTGGTTGCTTATGCCAATTCGACCTTGTCGTTCTATCTCGATTTGCAGTCGGGGGAGTGCTATCTCGACACCGCCAAGCTCAGGAATTCGGTCGTTCGTCTGACCCGGCAGATCGGGTTCAAGATGACGGGGGCGGTTCCGGCATCAACGGCCATTCAGGTGGAACTCACGAAGCCCAAGCCCTTTGATGTGCCTATCGACGCGGGGACACAGCTTACTTCGGAGCCCGGCCTCATCTTCGAGACGACGGTGGACATCCTCTTCAAGAAGATCAAGGATTTGACGGGGACGTTCATCCTCACCAAGGATTCCAACACCATCAAGGGCATCGGTGACGCCATCGACGTGGAAATCTCCTTTGGGCCGAACGGCGAGGCCGAGACGGTCGTGAAGTTGCGGGATGATCCCGATGATGCTTTCCGGCGGGTCATCGCCATAAACGTCTCGGTCGTTCCTCACGAGATTACTATAGCGTCGCCGTTTCCCGACAGCATTTTCGACGAGGAGACGGTATTCCTTCTCAACGACAACCTCGGCGCGGCGGGGAATGTGCCTATTTCCGACACGGTGGCGGATGCGGGATTCGTGACCACGGGGATGTCGGGGGGATCGTCGTCGGCACCCGCGACGGGCACCATCAAGGCCATCGCGGGGTCGCTGATTACCGATGGCGAGACGTTCACGCTTTCGGATGGCGTTAATCCCTCCGTGGTCTTCGAGTTCGATAAGGATTCGAGCGTGACGCCGGGCAACGTGGCCGTGGGGATCACGGATCTCGATACGGCGGAAGACGTGGCGGAGGCGATTCTCGACGCCATCGATGGGGTCGGGGCTACGCTCCAGATCGACGCATCCTTCAGCGTGGTTTCGACGGGCGGGAATCCCTTGATCGACGGCGACGTGGGACCCAAGACCGTCGCGGTTCGGGAAGGCGAGACCATTGAGGAGATTTTCCTTTCCACCGGGAGGCCGAACCAGTTCTTCCGGTTGCAGGCGGTTCCCCCGGAGAAGATGATCGCCGACGGGACCGTTGACGTGTTCGTCAACAACGTGGAGTTCGAGGAAGTGGTGTTCCTGACGTTCGACGAGGAGGACATCTTCGAGGCCCAGCTTGCCTCGGTGCCGCCCGTCATTCGGTTCGGCGATGGGATCTCGGGCAATATCCCGCAGGAGAACGCGGACATCCGGGTTCTCTACTTTGCGACCAGCGGGGTCAAGGGCAACATCCCTTCGGAGCAGATCACGGATTTCCGCTTTCCCGTGGTCGTGAATTTCCAAGCTGTGACGGATCTCCTCATCACGCAGTCTGAGCCCGTCACGGGCGGGTCCGATTTCTTCTCGCTCTCGAAAGCCAAGGGGCTGGCACCCTTTGTTTTCAAGTCCCTTGATCGTGCCGTCACGGATGAGGACTACACCGCGCTGGCCAATACGTTCACGGACCCGGAAGCCGGGGCCGTGGGCAAGGCCCGCGCCATCATCATCCGGACTTTTGAAGACGATTTCGTGTTGCAGAACTTCCTCAACCAGATGGCTGGGCAGGTGGACGCCGCGCTCATTCAGAACATTGAGGATTACTGGGATCAGGTGGTCAGCGGTTCCTGCGAGGTCAATGTCGTGCAGATCGGTGTCCTGACGGTGGACGCCGATCAGCGTCTCCGGCCCCCTTCGTCGGTGCTGCTCCAGAAGCTTACCGAATTTCTCGATGAGCGCAAGGAGGCCACGGTAGACATCCGGGCGTTCGACGGATCGATCTTTATCGTTCCGGTGGACCTCTCCGTGGAAGTCAAGAAGCTCGTGGGCTTCACGGATGCGGCGGTGTCGTCTGCGGTCAACGACGCTCTCTTGGAATTCTTCAGGGCGAAGAACTTCGGGGACTCCGTCCGGCTGGGAGACCTCTATCAGGTGGTCGAGGGCGTGGAGGGTGTCAAGTTTTCTAGGATCGAATTTGATTTTCCTGTTGATCCGGGCGGCGGGTTGCCCATCCCGGGGCTTGAGCCCGCGTTTTTCGACGACACGGACCTTGTAGTGGGGAAGCTCCAGATCGTGGAGGCTCGGAACCTCGTGATCACGTTCCTGAGCTAGGGGGATAGATAATGGCTAGACAAACTTCGTTTCTGTTCTTCCCGGTGCCCTCCCCGCTTGAGGAGCCGTGGCAGGACACCATTGACGATTTCTTCGCCACCAACGATGTCCACATGTTCTCGGCGGTCACGGATCGGAACCTCATCATCACGGGAGGGGGGACGTTCAATTACGATTCGGCTGCCGAGATCCTGTCGTGGACGGAGTCCATCAAGCTCACGAACTTTGTCACGGGCTTCTTTCAGGAGATCCCGGCGAACAGCGTGACCCTGCGGGAAGGGGAGTTCTTGTTCTGCGTTCAGGTGCGGGGCGTGGAGGACATCAGGGACGTCATCGTGCTCGACGGCCAGACTGCTCGAAAGTTGCTCGACAGGCCCAGAGGGGAGTTGCACGTCGATACAGTCATTGCCTTCCAGTTCATGGGTCGGGTCATTTTCAGCACCGGGATCATCCTGCCCCCGGATACGCCGTTCCCGATCCTCACCGATCCCTTCTCGTTCCCCCTGAGCTTCTTCGATCTGTTCAAGTTCAACCAAGTTCCCACGCAGATCGATCCGAGGCTGTTCCGGACCCCGGATGATTACCGCCCCGGCACGTTGCAGGTTTATCTCGACGGCTTGCGGATGAAGCCCGGGGACGACTACACGGAAGGGCCGGGGGACGATGAGTTCACGTTCTGCTTCGACGTGGACATTCCGCCGACGATAGTCCTGACGGATTACATCAAGAAGTAGGAGGATTAGGTGCCTCTCGGTTCTGGCTTTGCTGCGGGTGGTCCCTTCGGACTCGATGAGTTCGGACGGACGAATTTTGCCCGGAAGATCATCCTTGAGAACCTTCCCACGCCCTACGTCGAGGCTGATCTCGTCGAGAGGAACAAGGGCTTCAGTTTTGTGCCCTTTCCCGAGCAGTTTCCGCAGATCAAGACAGGGCCTTTTGCGGCGTTCATTCGGGGGCTTTTTCCCAACACCAACGAGTTCAGGACGTTTCTCGACAACTTCCCGCTCATTCGGGATGCGGAGCGCATCCCGCCGGATGACGTTAATGTTTTGTCGTTCGTCGAAAAGGACAAGCCCGAGATCCAGTTCGTCGGCGACGAGCTTCCACTGGTCGTACCCGGGAGTCAGGTGCGTCTCGTGGGGGATGACCCGGGCGAAACGCTTGTCGTCACGGTCACGGATGTCCAGAACGACCTGAGCCGCTTGCGCATTGGGACGTTCTTTCCCTTCGCCACGAGCGTCAGAACGCTTCGCTTTGGGAACCTGTCGTTCCCTTTCCTCGTGACCAACGGCTCTGACTTCATCACGGCTGTCCCGAGCGTGTTTCCGGACGTGAAGGTCGGAGATTTCATCAAGATCGGGAATGCCCGCCACACGGTAGTCCGGGTACAGGAGGATCTCTTCAAGGTAGAGATCACGCCTTTCAGTACGATTTCCAGCATCGTTACGATCCCGGGCTCTCAGATTCTTGACGGCGAGACGTTTACGATTTCCGACGGCCTCAATCCTGCCGTGACTTTTGAATTCGACAAGGACGGCGTCTTTGCGGTTGACAACGTGCCAGTGCAGATCGAAGACGATTTTGAGGTCACGGACGTTCGGGACATCATGATTCAGGTCATCAACGACACGGCGAATCTGGAGGTCGTGGCGACGGCGGACGTGGGGAACGTTAATATTGCGGGCAGTCCTCTGGGCATCCTCACGGTGAGCGAGGCCATCGCTGACCCCAGTTTTGAGGTCAGGGAGGTCGGGAGGTTCAACCTCAACCGCGTTTCCCGTTTGCTCCTTCTGACGCTTCTGGCCAAGGATTTCGGCATCACGGACGATCCCACGAAGCTCGAAGACGTGCGTCGCGGCATCGTCCTTCATGCGGTCGAGTACTTCAAGCTCAAGGGGACGGCCAAGGGCTATAAGGTCAGGGGGGCGCTTGAGGGTCTCAACGTTGAGGTTCTCAATTTCAAGGAGACGCCCTGCCTCTCGACGACCTGTGAATTCATCCCCATTGCCGTGGGGACCATCGTGGCGATCAACGGCGACCTCATTGTGGATGGGGAAGCCGTTGTCCTTGGCGACGTGGCCAACGGATTCAGGCTGTTTGAGTTCGACAAGGACAGCACGCTCAAGACCCTGCTGTTGGTGAACAATGCAGCGGGGCTCGCCGGGAACGTGTCGATTTCGGAAGGTGTGGCGGACGCGGGTTTTGTCGTGTCGGGCATGTCTGGGGGCACGGCGACGCTTCGGGCCACTGGGACCATTCGAGCCGTCCCGGGGATCTCCATTGTGGATGGAGAGACCTTTGTTCTCGGCGATGGTACGAATCCTCCTGTCATTTTCGAGTTCGATAAGGATTCGTCGTTTACGCCCGGGAACGTTCCCGTGGTCATCAACGATCTTTTTTCCGCAACGGACGTTCGGGACGCCATCATCGCGGCGGTGAACGGCGTGGGCTTGGGTTTGTTGGTCACGGCGACGGCGGGAATCGCGGTTTCGATTGCCGATAATTTCCTTGCCTCATCGGTGGCGACGACGCTGGCCAACGCGATCAACGCCGTCGATCCCTTCCTCATAAGGGCATTTCCTGATGGTGGTTTCGTCAACGTGAGGAATGACGAAGAAGGGCTCACGGGCGTTATTCCGATTTCCGACACCGTGGCGGATGTCACGTTTTCCGTCTCGGGTCTTTCGCCCTTCAGCGGTGTGGATTGCGAACCTGAGCGCATTAGCCTTGAGCCCCTGCTCTACATCTCCACATTGGACGAGGCTCCTGCGGATGTCGTGGCTGCCGACAGTCCTTCGCTTTTCAAGTATTTCGATCTCGGGACCCCTGCGACGGGGAGCATCACGGCGATCCCCGGAGTGGACATCGCGGATGGCGAGACATTCAGCCTCGCGGATGGTGAGACGTTTCTGGAGTTCGACATTACTCTAGACGAGACGACCACCGACGCGACCACGGAATTGGACTTGGATCTCGCGGTTGGGGATTACATCGTCGTTGATGACGTGCCGTTTGCCGACTTTGTCCTCCTCAAGGTCGATTCGGCTATCGAGACAACCTTGACGTTCTCGGCCCCGCCTGCAAGTTCGGGGACGTTCCGCGCCAAGCGGGTACGTCCTAAGGTCTTCGAGTTCGATAAGAACGGCATCATAGGCTCTGGAAACATTCCCGTGTCCATCACGGACGCGATGACGGACTTGGAAGTCGCGACCGCGATCCTCACGGCCATCAATGGGGTTCTCTTGGACCTCCGGGTCACGGCGTCGCAGGCGTTCGCGTCCCCTGTGGTGACGCTCCAGTGCGATACGCCTGCCAACAGCGTGCGGAACGTCCCCATCACCGAGACCGTCATCGACGCTGGATTCTTGGTCTCGGGGATGAGCGGCGGCGTGGCGGGCGAGGTCGAGTTTTTCCCCGTCCGGTTTCCCGAGATCAGTTTTCCCTTTGATGTCGTGGGGGTTTCGTTTGAGTTCAATCCCGGGCCGGGAGCCGATCAGATCACGCTCCTGTCGGACGCCGATCTTCTCGTGGACGACGTGGTGGACTTTGGGAGCCAGCAGAGGATCGTGACGACTGTTCCCGGGGCATCGCCGTTTCCTGAGCTTCCGGGGTTCAGGATCGCGGGCACGGTCATCACCTTCGACAATCCGCTCATTGGGCTGGTGGCCGGGGCTTCGGCGACGAGGGTTACGAGACAGCCCGATATCACTGATTTCGGCGATTTCCTGACGGTTGCGGGATTCGACTACAAGGTGGTACAATACGACTCGACGGCCTTTACTGGGCGCACGGATATCGTGCTTCGGGATACGGGCCTCGTAGACCAAGTCGTCGTTGCCACGAGAACTAGGAGGAGGGCGGTAACAAGAAAGCAGGCGTTTAAGCACTGTCGCCTGCCAGTCCTCAAATTGCGCGTCATGGTTATCCCCGAGAGTATTTTCTTCTCGGGGAGCTTTGAGAGCGTCCTCAAGTTCGTGAACGCTCTCGATGAAGTTAAACCGTTGCACGTTCGGTTTGAGGACGTGCAGTTCATACAAGAGGAAGTGATCCGGGTGCCGATCCCGAGGATTAGGACGTGCTCGGAGATCCAGTCGGAGCCCATTATTCCGGTGGACAACTACATGGATACGATTCCGGCGGAGGAAGTTGCGGCGGATTCGACCAAGGTCGTGACGGTGGAGACTCCGTAAATGGCTATTCTCGTGGGTTCCTTTACGGACAAGGGCCGCGAATGGTTCGCCAAGGTTCTTCAGGGCGTGCTGCTCGATCCCGACACCCTCGTTTCCTTGAGGAATGTGAACCCCGCCATCGCGGGGACGGAGTCGCAGGGGAACCAACTCATCACCGATACCGTGGTGACGACGGCGTTCTCGACCACGGGGATGGCCGGGGGCGTGGACACCGTGGCTTCCGCCATCGGCGGCATCGTGGCCGCGACGGGCGCGGCGATTTCGGACGGCGAGACCTTTGTCCTCAAGGACGGTACCGTCACGACGACGTTCGAGTTCGACAAGAACAGCGTGGTGGGCGTGGGGAACGTGGCCGTTCCCATCACGGATCTCGACACGGCATCTCAGGTGGCCGTGGCAATCGCGGAGGCGATCAACGGTTCCGCGCAGTCCATAGAGGCGACTTTTGCGTCTCGGACCACGGGGATCGATTTCTTCCGCATCGGGGAGGGTGGCTTCAAGACCCTTCCGTCTACCGAGAAGGTTCCCATCGCGCCTTCGGATCGGAACGACAAGAACGGTCTTGAGGCGGGAAAGGGCGTCAAGGGCGATCTCACCATCGATCCCGACACGGCCCCGGCTCCCGACCAGATCATCGTGCCCTCGAACGGAGGCGGCGGATCTCCCGGGGAGCCCGTGGTCACGGACGCGGATGCCAACCTGTTCTTCGCCGAGAAGATCCTTAACCCGGCGGACTTCGACCTTACGCTGGTCTCTGGTGTCTATCGTTTGGAAGTGACGTGCAAACTCGATCTGGCCGAGGGGAACGAGACGTATGACTCTCAGGGGGCCGCGACGCCGAATTACTTCGAGATCGGCATCTTTGCGCAGGAAGGCGGGACGCGGTTCATGATCGGGTACACCACGTTTCCCGTGCAGACGAAGGTCGATTCCATTGCCCTGATCAACAAGGTCGTGTTTGAGATTTAATCATGGCATTTTTACGGGAAGATAATCGAGTTCGGAACACGTCCTTCGTGCGGGACAGTATGCCCTATGTCGGGGCACTCGTTCCTGTTCCTGAGGATGTTGGGAAGTCTACGACCAGCTTTCTAAAGTCATTGGCGTTGGCGATTTATCCTCCGGCTCTTGCGGCTGAAGCCATTAGTCCCGGCTCCACGGGTCTTCGGACGGATGATGCGGAGCCGAGTTCACCCGGTTCTGTTGTGGGTGGCAACATTGCTGATCGGACGGGAGATAGTGTTCAGACGGGATTCTTTGCGCCTCTTTTTTTCCAGTACTTTCCCGAATCGTTTACGGATTCCAAGGAAAGCAATATCGACACCATAAATCTTCCGGCTGCTTCTAATCCGTCGCCTACTATTTCAGGTGCGAGCGAGCGGGTCATTTCTTTTACGCTTCAATTTTCTCGGGAGAAGTGGAAGCCGAATCAGGGGTTGCCCCCTCGGGATTGGGACAAATACAACGTGGATGTGGCCGTTGCGATCAATGCGGTCCGGAGATTTCTTTACCCGGTAGGTGTCAAGTCCTTAGGCATTAAGCCGCGTACCTTGCTTCTTGTGATGCCGGGAACGCGCATTGGTATTTTTAACGATTTTGTTAGTTGCATCATGTTGGGCTACAGCACGACGTACCAGTCGTTCTTCCCCGATGGGCAGCCCCGATTGGCGGAGATAGAGGTGCGGTTCTTGGAGACTCAGGCGCTCCTTACCTTGAAGGGGAACATCGTGGAATCGACTTTTTCTAACGTCTACCAGTCGTACGTCACCAATCAGCATAATTTTATTCAGGCGAAGGGCCTCGGTATTGCTGATTTTGGCGGTACGAAGAACACGAATGTCGCAAAAGGTATCTAGTCGGTATTGAGCAGGAGTTGAGCAATGGGACACAACTGGCCCGCACCCGGAGGCGTGGACCCGCTTCTCCAGAAGGAGAATCCGCTGACGCCGGAGATGCTTCGGCAGATCGATTCGATCCGCTCCTACAGGTTTTTCAAGGCCGCTGCGGTCACGAAAACGGCTTTCGAGGCTGCGGATGCGGCGGTTCTCGACATCGAGCACGAACTCGTGTTCAACGATCCGCCGCCCAGCGTGCCGACGGGGATCGAGAACAACTTCTACGCGAGTCGGGTTCGCGTCGTCAACGACGGCCCTGACACCATCGAGTACTCGTACGATGGCGTGACGGTCCACGGGGTGCTCAACGCTCTCGAATCCGCCACGGACGACCACAGACACGAGCGGAGGGTTTTCTTGCGGCTGGCGAGCGGAGGTGCCAGCGCGGGAGTTCGCGTCTGGGCTTGGTAGAAAGGACATAGGAGAAGGGGATGCCCGCGTTTCCCAGCGTCACGCTGCCTACCGATTCCTCGAAGCTTCGCTTCAAGGAGCCTTTCATCTCGGAGGCTCAGAACCGGAAGGACGCCGGAGTCGTGCCTCCGGGGATCTATCGGGGCTACACGCCTGTCGGGAAGACCGGGCAGCTTCTTGATATTGAAGTAGATCCGGCGTCCGGGGACAGCGTGGCGGTCGTCGAGACGCTCCAGAACTACAACCTGACGGTCCGGACGCCCACGAAGCACACGCTGGATTTCAACGGCCACGCGACCTTCCCCGTGTTCGTGGTCATCAGGACCCGGTACCAGATCAATCCGATCCCGGGGCCACTTACGGGCATCACGGAGTCGGAGATTCTGGTGGTCGATACCGCAGTGGACAATCTCGACCCCGGGAAGCTCCACGACGATGACGTCAAGATCGCTCGGGTCCTCGGGATCGTGGCGGATGTTCCCAACTTCGAGACCGTGATTCCTGATGACCGTGATGATACTGGTGGCGTTCCGACGAATTCCTCGCTCCCCATCTCCTCGGTCGTGACGTCGTTTTTCGATCCCGCGCAGGCCATTGGGACGACGCAGACGCTTGTGACGGGTTCGGTCACCCCCTTCACAACAGGGGGCCGTGGACCTGTCATCGTGATCTTCAATTGCAGAATAAACCCAAATATTGAGTTCGGCCTGTTCGTCATCGTGCAGTTGGATAGTGCTTTTAATGGCGTACCGAGGAACATGATCTCGGCGAATACGGGCGTTTCGGATGGGAGCGGATTTACCGCCATTCGGAAGGACGGTGCTGCGATTGTGGTGTTCGAGGACGTTGCTGCCGGGGCTCACGACATCAGGCTCTTGGCGCAGGCGACGGCAGGCGTTGGGAGTATCGGGGATGTCCAGATCGTCATACTGCATCGGTGATGTGTGAAGAAGATCACGGTCGATAGTCCGGTGATGCTGAGCCCCGTGGTGACGGAGGACTTGGATAAGGTCTCTCTGCTTTTCAAGCATCTGCTCGAAAAGGGCATTCAGGTCGTGTCTGTCGAATGCCCCGCGCCTCCCCAAGTCGTCGTGATGGTGCAGGGTTCTGAAGTCGAGAGCAACGTCGTCAGCGCCATCAATTCGTTCCGGTGTCCGTGCTTGACGATATCGTCGGACAAGGGGAATAACGACTGGGGCGATCCCGAGGCGAAAGCCGATGGCGTGGACACGCATACGATTTCCCTGAGTCTTCGCGATCCCAGCGGCAAGGTCGTCAATGTGGATGAGACGTGGGACGTGCGTGTGGAGGGTTTGATCCCGTACTCGCCCGATCCTGTGAACCTCGTGAACGGCGCAGGGCAGGTGGTGGTAGGCCCTTCGTCTGTTCCCGGGAGCGTGAGGGTGTGGTTCAAGAAGCGCGGTAGCACCAAGACCCGGGATAACATCGACGTTTTCTTTGGATAGTCATGGCGACTTTTCCCATTTACCAGCTTCCGAAGTCGGCGGTGAAGGCGCGGTTCAATGAGCCGCGTCTGACCGAGGCTTTGAACCTCAAGAACGCGGGCGTCATTCCGCCGGGAATCTATCGCGGGTATGATCCGAACCCGCAGGCCAATTTCCAGCTTTTCATCAACACGGACCCCGTGTCGAACGACAGCGTGGCTGTCGTGGAGATGCCGTCTTTCTTCAACCTGACGATCCGGTTCCCCCAGCAGATCGTCCTCGATTTCACGGGTCATGATTTCGGGGCTTCGGGGGACCTTTACGTCGTCATCCGGGCGGATTACTCCATTACGCCGCAGCCGTTCGCGGGTGTGACGGATGCCAAGATCCTTGCCATCAAGGTGGGGGATCTTCAGCAGGGGGACCTCAGGATCGCGAGGGTCACGGGCGTCACGGGGACAACGCCGGACATCTCGACGGTCATCGAGGATGGGGATCGCGATGAGGTCACGGCCCTCGTCACGCAGGAGGACTTCCGTACCCGGATGCAGATCGCGGTTGCGGAGTTTCCCGTCTTCGTGGGCGGAACCCAAGTCAGGACTTTGGTTCACAACTTTGGCCTCACGGGGATCACGGCAATCGGCGGGAGCACCACCCTTTACCAGACGGATCAGGGTCTTGTCCTTCTGACGCCGTACCTTACGGGATGGGGTGAGTTCTCGGACACGAGTACCGATTGGGGTTTTCTCGTAAACGGCGCGTTGACGGCGAACGATTGGACGGTTACGCAGATCAATGCCCGTGCTGGTAGGTCTCAATTCAACATGACGATCATGCTGTTCAAGGGGGTCACCGGAATCTCTGGCGGCGGCATTCCGCCCGCGCCCGCGATACTGGTTGTTCCGGCGTCCGGAGCTTTCCCTGCGATCTCGAATCCCGCGTTCGCGGACATCGTTTTCAATGTTTTCAACACGGGCACGGCACCGTTGACCGTGTCGTCGATCACGCCGCCCGCGACGCCCGAATTCGGTATCGTGGCCGATACCGCCACGGGAGTCATTCCGGCGGGCGGTGTCGGCATGGTTACGGTGCGGTTTTCGCCTCCGCCCGGACCCGGGATTTATGCTGATTCGATTACTATAAATTCTGATGATCCGACGACACCCGCATTGGTGGTGCCTTTGTCAGGGACTGGATTATGATTGGTTCGAGGATTCCGGTGCCTAGACTCGCGCTCTTGTACCGCAAGTCGGATTGCAAGATCGAGAGGATACTTTCGGGCAACCTCACGGCTGCGTGCAAGCCCGAGGATTTCGGGCTTTCGTCCAAGACCCATGCGTTGCACACCCAGTTCCCGCCGGACTACATGCGGAATTCGGACAATTACGTGTTGAAGCGTGTCGGCGACCGCGTGGCGCTGATGCTTCGTCCGTACTATCTCCACGTAACCGCAGTCGCGGGTGGGACGATTGCAAACATCGGTGACATATCTGTTCGCAATATTTATCAGGCTAGAATTCCCGTGGGGACGGAATTTGTTTTCCATGTGGAGAAGCGGGATTCCAGCAGGCATGTGATTGCGGATGGAGACGAAAGGGTAAAAGTGGCTGTGCCGCTGGGCGTTAACGTGATTACCCCCAGTCCTCCGGTGCTGACGCTGGAGGCTGGAATCGGAGAGGTTAGGCTTGGACCGTTTGAGTTTCCCGCGACGCTCGAAACGCATATTTATCCCTTGGACAACATCGACGACATCGTGGACAACCGCGTGTTCATGCACTTTCATTTGGATGATGCGCCTGAACCCCTCGTTATCGTGAATGGAGACTAGTGGAGACCGATGGAGCGAGAATCATGATCGCCGGGCAAACGCCCGTTTCGTTGGTGATTCGTTTTCGATAGAATGGAGTTTCAGATGAGCGGACAGGACTTGACGGATCGGCTTCGCTCCGTACTGGAAGTCTACTACGACTGGGTGCAGGTGGAGTCCGACGACGGTGGGAAGGTTAGCGTGCGCGTGGGCAAGCGCCAGCCCACCGAGCGCGACATGGAGGAATTCCTTCTCCGAGTCAACAACGAGTCCGGCAACGGGGAAGGCGTGACCGACGTGGAACTCCGCAAAGAACTTGGGGAGATCGTGGGCGTCGTTTCCCCCGAGGCCATTCCCGCGCCGGAGGAAGCTTCCGCTGACTTCACGAAGCATTTTCGGGATTTCGCCGGGGTGCCCTCGATCATCGAGGACGACAAGTTGAATCTCTCGCGGTTTTCCGACGTTGCCGTCAAGACGCTCGCGGCGGCGGTGGACACGACTCACGAGGAGGTCGCCGCGAAGGTCGAGGCTGCTCGCAAGTTCTTCGAGGAGCAGGGTTTTGAGCGTGTGGAGGAACGGTTCCGCGAGGATACCTACGTGAGCCACGACGGGAAACTCGCGAGGGTCAATCTCTTTGCCGTTCCCGACATCCAGCCCTCGCTTCGCGTGACCGTGTACCTGCCGAAGTCCGTCGAGGAGGCGAGCATGATCCGGCGGCATTTTGGGCTCGGGGAGATGGCTCCCGTCGATCCCACGACCGTCAAGGAGGTTTCTGAGCGCTGGGAGGGGATGGTCCACGAGGACAGGATGGAGTTCTTGAACAAGCAGACCGGAATGCCGTCTGATCGCGCGGAGACGTGGGCGGGTTACGGGTATGACCGGATTCTCGACCTGCACCCTTATCTGGCGCGTCAGATGGCCGAAGAAATGGCCGGAATTCGTACATAAGAGCGGAATTTAATTCCGCTTCTGTAGGGGAGAGGCCGTGGCGGTCCAGAGAGAGACGTTTGTTCTAGGTCAGGACATCAAGGCTGACCAGCTTCGGGATGATCATCCCGAGCCGGGGACCAATCTCCGTAAGCTGGTCGAGAAGAAGGTCATAGACACCTTCTATCTCAACGTTGTCCCCATCTCTGCGGGTGCGATTTCCAAGCGATTCGATCTGGAGTTTCTGGACAAGCCCGAAGCCGTTGCTGCGGGCGACATCGGTTTCCTGACGGGTCAGCCCCATCAAGTCTTCAAGGCCGGGACGGACGATGCCTTCGTGGACCCCGTGGGTCAGGAAGTCACGGTGGACCTCGTTCGGACGGCAGAGCTTCTTTTCACCATAACGCTGACGACGGGGACGAATACCGGGCTTACGGCGGGGGACCCGGGGGACGTTCAAATTGGTGACCGGATTCGGGTGCAGGGGCAGGGGACGGTTTCTGATTTCTTCACGGAAATCACCGACAAGGTCGCCGCCGGGCCGAATTATCTTCTGACTTTCGCGGATATCTTCGTTCAGGGGATCACCAAGCCCTATACCGCCGAGCGGATTGCGCGTTGGGAAGCGTTCTTCAAGACCACGGCGGGCAATCCGTTTCCCATGCCCGGGACCCCGATGGACCTCGGGTTTTTTCAGCGGGTCTTTCTCGCGGACGTGGAGGAGACGGCTCTCCACGGTCCCTTCAAGCACCCGGAGTTCGCGCCCGACATCGGTGGGGGTGGGATCGCGTGCTCCACGATTGAGCTTCTTCTTGACCCCGGGGAAAGCTTCGTTTGGTTCCATGGTCTTGCTTTTGACATCCCGATGCTCTCGTGGTGGGTGGAGTGGACGAGTTGCTATCCCGTGGTGCGGTTCTTCTATGGGCTTCAGGCGACGGATGCGTTCTTCCTTGAATCGCAGGTCCAGTGTCCGCCGACCAAAGGGGCCACGAGTCCCGTGAAGTTCCGGCACATCGACGAAAACTCGGTGGAAATCTTCAACGAGAACACGGTGGAGCATCGGGTGAAGGCCGTGGGGTGCAGACCGACATAGTGTGAAGAATGGCTCGGATTCATAAACGTCCTGACGAGGCCATCGACCTTCAGGGGGTAATCCTTCTCAACGGGGTGCCCCTGACGATCCCGTGCAGGCTCGTGTTCTTGACGGGCGAGGCTACGGAGGACACGTTCGCGCCTCTCTTTGACCACTTCGGGAACTTCGGGGTCTGGGGCGGCGGAACCATCAAGAACACCGGGGCTGAGAATCTCGTGGTACGTCGCACCGGGACGGATGCCTTCGGGACCGTTAAGTCCGATGACTTCACGGTCATTCCGGGCGAGGTATACTCGTGGTCCCTGTCGTCGAGCATCGACGAGGCCGTCATCCCGTTCATGCGGTACCGCGTTGCCGTCAAGTCGGAGACGCCGGGGTTACCGACGACGTTCGATCTTCGGCATAGCTCGATGTGCGTGACGGAAGGCGTCGGGGGAATCCCCGGAGAGCCCCCGCTTCCGTCGTGCCTGCTTTGCGACATCTTCACGGATTGCTTCACCGGGACGTCCGGCGGGCTTCCCGTGGACGGCTGGGCCGATACGCCGCTGGCGGGCGCGGGCACCACGACGTTCGACGACGACAAGATGCTCCAAGAGGCGACGTCGAGCTTCGCGGATGCCTTCAAGGATCAACTCATTACTCCGACCCTTCCCCTTACGATGCAGTTCAGGTTCACGGAAGGGCTCGGGGAAAGCCCGGCCATACAGGTCGTTTCTCATCGGGATACAGGTGCGACTCTTGTGAAGGTGTCGCTCAATACCGCTGGTTCTGTTGTCGTGGAGGTGCTGGGGCAGTTGTACAGCGGGGCGTACACGGCTGCACCGGGGCTCACGAGAACGGTGCATTTGCAGGTGCCGGATGGCGTTTCGACGCCGACGCTCCACATCGACGGGCTGGCCGTTGCGTTGACTCCGTCGGGTTCGGTCGGCGGGGTTCCGGATGCGGCCTTCGCGGACAAGCTCTCCGTCATCTCGACGTTCGCGGGTGGTCAGGGCGACGTGAGATTCGACTGGATTTTTGTGAAGAGCGGTGTGCATCCGCCGAGCACGGTGTTCTGTTGCCCGGGAGGAAATCCCTCCGAGTAAGGGAAAGGAACGATGTTACAGTCGAGTACCCTTAGTCCGCGCCCGGCGACTTTGACTGTTGCCAAGAGACCGGGTCTAGGTGATGCTACATCGCTTCAGTCCGCTATTGATAAGCTTCCTCCCGATGGTGGTGTTGTTATCGTCGGGGAAGGGCGCTTTAGCGTACCCGCGACTATCGACATTCCTGCGAAGCCGATAGCTATTATCGGGTCTGGTCCGTCTACCATTCTTGATCTCGGTACGAATACGGTCCCGATGTTCAAGATCGTAGACGGATCGAAACGGTATGTCTTTGAAGGCTTTTCGGCGGAAGCTGCGGATTTGGCAGGTCAGACGCTGTTTGCTTTCGATACTCCGCTCGTAATCGGGACTCTTCGTAGCGAATTCTGCGTTCGGAACGTTTGGGCAGAGACCACGGGAGCGCAGTTCGACAAGATTTTCGAGAAGCTCGGAGGGTCCGATCAGATTCCGAAGGTCATCAGCGATTGCAGGTTGCGGGCAAGGGCGACCGGAATCGCTATCGATGCGCTGAGCGGTTTTGAGTTTGTCGGTGGTGTTCTTGAGGGATCTATTCCCAGCGGCGGGGGCATTCCCCTCAAGGGAACTGGTGTGACTCTGGTTTTGAGTGGAACAGCGTCTATTACGGGGGATTTCGTTAATTCCACGTTTGCCATGGAATCAAGTGCCACCATGACGTTCCTTGCTGGCACGATGACGGGTTGTCTTTTCGTCGCAGCCTCCGGAACGACTATTACGAGTCTTGTTCACTTGATCGCGGGCAGCGGTTCCAGAAAATTTATCGGATGTACCTTTCAGGCTCTTGCCGCTACTGTTGAGCGAGGACTCCTTTCTTCGGGGACCGGGACACGTCTTGAAGTTATCGGGTGTGATTTCGCGGGTCCCTTCACGATGGAAGGCGTGAAGACTGCGGGAACTGGAGAGATTTACGTAGGGAACCGGGGATTTAAGGTTACGGAATTCTCCACGGCGGATGCCAATCGTTACGACAGCAACGAGGGGTTTGCGGCCAGCACGATCATCGGTCCGGACAGTCTGGTCGATGGAGTCCGCCGCAAGAGCGTTAGTGGCGGCGCAACGGTCGATGCCCTTGTTGAAGTGTTCACCCACACGAACCAGAAAGGTGTCATTGGCGTTGGGACGATCAAGAATACCCACGGGACCAATTCCCTGACGGTGCGGGAAACGGCGGAAGATTTCTTCGGAACAACCGCGACGCTCGATACTCCCGTGGCGGGCGGGGGGACGAGTTTCTTCATCCTTGACCCCACGGTGACGATTGGGACGGCGCGTCCGCCCTACAAGTCCTACAAGGTTGAAGTCAGATCGACGGTGCCCGCGACCCCCGCGACTTACGATCTCCAACATGCGACTCACGGAGCAGAGTAGTGGCTTCGACCGCAAGAGACGAAACCGGAAAGTCTACCGACTTCTTGGGCGGTGCGCCCGAACCTAGCTTTGTTCGCACCAACGGAGCCAATCCGTTTTCCGCCGATCAATCGATGGGCGGTAATAAGATTACGAATTTAGCGGCACCTACCGCTGGCACGGATGCCGCTACAAAGGATTATGCTGATAGCGTAGGTGGCGGTGGTGGTGGTGCGGCTATTGCTGAAGTAGTCGTGGATGCGGCGGGTGGCGCGGATGCCACAACTATTGCCGCAGGAGTAGCCCTTCTTCCAGCGGGTGGTGGTCGGCTTCATATCAGGGGAGGGAGTTACCCAGAGGCTGGTATTACTCTACCCGATGCGAATGTGATTATTAGCGGGTCGGGGCAAGGGGCTGTTGTTATTACCCCCGGCGCTGGCCTTACTGTTTTCACAATTCCTTCAACAGTGGCGGCGGGGCGGAACTACGTTTTCAGCGACTTTACTGTTCAAGGGTCTGGGACTAACGAAGGGTTCTGCCGTGTAGAAAAGGATGTTGTTGTACGGTCCTACCGCCTAACTGTTGATAACGTCCGTTTTATCATTGACCGTCCAAACTTCAATCCCCCGACGACAGTCTTTGAGGACTGCACATTAAACCTAGACAGCAGCGCATCTGCCAACTATGAGAAGAATATAGGTGGTAGAACCTTCCTCCAATGGAACCGCGTGACCGCCGATGGTGGTGGCGGCGGTCGGATCACGACGCAATACTTCCGCTGCTACAACTCGACGATCACCGGGGGCAACACCACGCCTCCCCAATGGAACATGGTGAACCTCGTCATCGACGGACTTGAATTGTCCCGTGCGTCGATCCGCACGTCCGGCACCCTTGAGGTATTCGACATCGCTAATCTCAGGTTCACCGACGACGGAGACATTCAGTTTGGGTCTCCGGGGGTCCACAAGACGCTCACCCGCTCTCGCCTCGTGAGAAAGAGCGGTTCGTTCGTGTGCCTCATCAGCGGATCGGGGGACGTGAAGATCACCGACTGCGAGTTCGACGGGTCGAGCGCGGTTGCCACCGGGCTCGACGTTACCACGTCCTCGAACGTGGTGGTGAAGGGCTGTACCTTTCAGAACAACACGACGCGGGACATCCGCACGAGCACGACCCGTGGGACCTACACGAACAACGTGTTCAAGAGCGTGAAGTCCGTTGAGGAAACCGGAGCGGCTGACCTCAACATCTACGCTCTGAACAGCCCGTTTCCCGCTCCTACCGTCATCGGAGCAGGTTCGATTTCGGTGGACAACATTACGTAATCACGAGGGATTTATGCCTTCAGTAAAACGAGACAGCACAGGTAAAGCGTCGGATTTCGTAGGCGGCGAGCGCCATACGGAGTTGGTTCGGCGCGATGGGGGCCGTGCGTTCACGGCCAACCAGTCCATGGGGGGCAACAAGATCACGAGTCTTGGGGCTCCGGTGCTGCCGGACGACGCGGCACGCCTTCAGGACGTGGGTGCGGGTGCTGGTGGGCTCGACGTGAATAACGTGTTTATTTATTCAACGGTGAACGCTTTAATGTAACGATATGCCGACGCCGCCGACTAGTCGAATCATTGCACTGGAGCCTGTATTCATCAAGGCTGCTGGTACGGTCGTGATCACTGCTGCTGCAAATCACGACATAACGTTGTCGGCGCTTCGCCTTACTCCGGTGACGTCGGATAACCATACGGTGACGGTATACAAATACGATACGGGCGGGGCGGGGAAGGCTTCGGAAAGGGTTATCCTTGGTCCAAATTTCACGATTCCGGCGGGAGGGGGGCCGTTCGAGTTGGGTCCCATTACGTTGCCCGCAGGATACGCGATAGAGGTTGAAGCGGATCAGGATGATGTTTTTACGGCTGAACCCAATGGATACGATCAGGACCACACGTAGGGTGCAGGATGAGTGAACTTATCGTCAACCCGATTGTCATTATTCCGATTATCGTGTCGGGAGAGATACTCGCGGCTGAGATGCCTACGGTTCAGGTGTCTGCCGTCATCGTTTCGGTGTCATGAGTAGATTCGTTTTTCCGCCCCAGATCCAGCAGCTAAAGGCTGCCAACCAAGGCGTTATCGCCTTTGTCGAGCGGGCAGGTACGCCCAAGGAATTGCTCATCGGCGTTCAGGTGGAGATATTCGTTCAGCCGTTATTTACGGCGATTGTGGTGCCTGCTGCGGTTCCGTCGGTCAACGACATCGCCATCGCCGTGGTGCCAGCGGAATCCCCGACGATTTCCCGGTCGTTTACCATCGAGGTGATGCTAGAGGTCAACAACAGCCTTACGCCCGTGGCGGCTCCTTCCTTGGCGGCGGCACCTGCGGCACCTGCGGCGGAAAGTCCTACCGTGGGCGTATCGGCGACCATTGTTTCGGTAACATAGGAGAGAGCGATGACGACTATTTTGGTTCCTAAGTATGAGCGGAAGCCGCTTCTGCTTCGGCAGTTTCCGGGGAAGCGGAACTTCTCCAAGGTGTCGTCGCTCGACGATCTGGATCTCCAGCTTCCCGTGAAGGACAAGGACAGGTGGGGTCACATCTGTCGCCTCGACGCGGGTCTTCGCGTGTTCGCGCCGGACGGCGAATTGCTGAGGGCGATGCGCTGGCCCGCGAAGTCGTACACCCGGAATTTCGCCCGGATCATGCGGAACATTTTGGGGGGTACGAACCAGCTTGTTGATCGGACGGCAGTCAACAGGAACACGCCTTGGGCGTCGGCTGATTCCAACGGCATCATTGGGTCCATCACGTTGCCGCCGTCGCTGTCTCAGGCAAACAGTGATGGGCCGGGGGCGATCATGGCGGTCGGCGACGGTGTCGCGGCGGAGGATCACACCCGCGACGATCTCGTTTCGCCCGCGCTTCAGCCCGCCATGGCACGAAACGGCGTCCGGACGACGACTCAGGACGCGACGACCATCACGCATCAGATTGATGCCGCGATCAGCAACGGGGGTTCTTCCAGCGTGAACGTCACGGAGATCGCGCTTTTCTACCGGGGATCTGACGCCTCGATGCAGGCCAGCGCAGTGGGGCTCGATTTCCTTCTGGCGTACGATGGGGTCACCTCGACCCCGGTGGCGGCGGGTGGCTCCATAGCCCCCCGGTACATTCTCGACTTCCCGGTATAGGAGGAGCCATGAACGACAACGACCCCATCGAGATCGACAAAGACCTCAAGATGACCGCCGCGAACTGGGCGCGTACACTCGGCAGCACCATGAGCCCGTCGAGGATCGCGGAGATCACCAAGCGCACTCAGCAGCGGCCCTTGATCGCGACGCCTTCGACCGCGACTCCGGTTCAGATCCGCGCCATTCAGCGCCATCTCAGGCGGCTGGCCGTCAGGGAACGGCACGACAAGCGTCTGAGTGGGGGCGTGTACGCGAAGTGGCGGCTTGAGCTTCGCGACCCGAAGGGGCGTCCGGTTCCGATGGGATACACCCGAAAGGGTAAGCCCATATGGTTCAAGGAGGGGCCGTCGCACTCGTTCGTCCACAACTTCGGGATCATTATGCGGGGATTCCTCCAGAACCTCGATTCCGCCATCAACGTCAACGAGGTCATCACGGAGGACGACGGATCGACTCACACGATCCGGGGCAAGGGTGCCCAGACCGGAAACAACCCCTTCCGTACGGGCAACGGCGTCATGAAGTTCGGGAACGGTTCGGGTGCCCGGGTCGCATCGGACACCGAGCTTCAGGGGGGTATCCTCGCGTCGGCGGAAGGTACCCTTACGCTGGCGCTCACGGGAGAGACGTCCGTCTCGACGGTCTTCACCGCCGAGGGTCAGGTGACGAACAACACGGGTGGGCTCTTTACCGTCGAGGAGATGGGGATTTACGCGCAGTTGACCGATGCGTCGGCGGTTACGAACGTGACGACGCTTCTGGCATCCGATCTGACCGGGTCTACGGCGGTGGCGGACACCCTGACGGTTCTGGGTCGGTACACCTTTACGATTGCGGTGTAGCCATGGAAGCCTGCAAGAACGCCCCCAAGTGGCTGCTCAAGACGACCAAGGGGGGCATTACGGCGTGCAGCGCACATTTGGGATTCGTGCTGGACCAGTGCGTACAGGCGGGAATCGTCGCGGGCATCCAAGTCGTCATGATCGACGACGCGGGGGGTTATCCGTGCCTCTGGGACGACAAGCCCTTGCGGTTGCAGGGCATCGACATCGAGCTTAAAGCCGTGCCGTCGGTCGCAGGCGTCACGCCGACGCCCAAGGCTGCGGCGACGGCGACGCCCAGCGTGGGCGTCGTGAAGTCGGTCGAGAAGCGTCCGAGCGTTGGTGTCAAGCCGACGTTGGAGGTGAGGAAGTAGACGTCATTCCGGGCCATTTGGGAGAGAATCGAAGATCGGGGCAAGTCATCGGACCTGATCCTCGTGGCTGTTTTTTATGCCTCGACTCGCGAATCTGAAAGAGTTACGACCCGGCGTATTCAAGGTCAAGGCCATATCCCAGCAGGACCACGTACCCGCGAGCGGGTACGGAAAGAGATTCGTCAATGCACCCATGGGCATTTCGGACAAGGAACTTCTCAAGATGTTCTTTGTCCACGGGACGTGGATGCACACGTCGGTTGTTCCGTCGGGACGTGAATCGAAACCTGCGCGTCTCGTGTCGTTTATCGTTCCGACGTACCACGCGGGAAAGCGGTTGTCTCGCTGCCTGCAATCCATTCGGAAGCATCATGACGGGCAGGCGAAATACGAGATACTCGTTTCATTTGATGGGGGTCCCGACGAGGCCGGATGCCGGAAAACTTGCTCGGTCCATGGGGCGAAATTCGTGGGGTCGCGTGAGAACGAGGGTTTCAGCGTAGCGGCGAATC